>Ga0307425_1000048_pt1 | contig 61612 bp, 43 predicted proteins | sample SalMarWE160330MG_FD_202152 | JGI IMG/M metagenome (GOLD analysis project Ga0307425, IMG submission 202152) | Salt marsh sediment microbial communities from the Plum Island Ecosystem LTER, Massachusetts, United States - WE1603-30 | ecosystem: Environmental > Aquatic > Marine > Intertidal zone >... | reverse complement strand
GGCACGTTGAACATTTCGAGTTTTTCACCCATGATGCGACAAAATCCAGATGCCATATCTACCTTTTCAAACCTGATATCGAAAACTTACAGCCTCAAACCCATCAATTTAAAAGATCAGTCCATTCCTGACAGCCTCAATTGTCTGGTAATCGCAAGGCCAACGGAAAAATTCTCCGATGATGAGCTTTATCAGATCGATCAGGCATTGATGAAGGGAACCAATCTTGCACTGTTTATTGATGCGTTTAAAGAAATCAACCCCAATAATCAGCAGCGTTTTGGATTGAACCGTGGACCCAGCTATGTGCCGCTGGATACCGGGATCGAAAAATTGCTGTCGCATTATGGCATCCATATTAAAAAATCATATGTGCTTGATGAAAATTGTCACAAACAACAGCTACCCCGCAACATGGGTGGTGGTGAAAGACCCATATACTTTGCTCCCATTATCAAAAACAAAAATATCAACCATGATCTAAATTTTATCCGAAGTATCAAGGGACTGATTGCGGTCAAAATATCTCCTCTGGAACTGGACAAGGAAAAAATTTCTAAAAATAACCTCAACGCTGTCAAGGTCTTTTCATCTTCTGAAAAATCCTGGGAGATACGCAAAAATATCAGTCTAAATCCCATGTTTCTCACACCACCCCCCTCGGACGAAGAAAAGCAGAGCTTTCCATTGGCCTACATCATTGAAGGGGAATTTCCCAGTTATTTTGCCGGAAAACCCATCCCGGAAAAAAAATCAAAGGATGAAAATAAAGATGCGGATACCAAGGATAAGAAAGAAAGTACGTCTGAACCTGCAAAGAAAAAGACCAACATTGATATGTCGAAAATAAAAAGCCAGGGCCAAACCCTATCCAAAGGGAAACGGGCCAAAATTTTCCTGATGGCGTCATCGGAAATGCTCAAAGACAATGTTCTGGCATCTGATGGCGACAGCCCCAATGACATGCTTATTTTGAACACCATAGATGCCCTGAACCATCGAGAAGATATTGCTGCCATGAGAAGCAAGGTGCTTAGTTTTAATCCGTTAAATGATACCGGATCATTCACCAAAACGTTTGTTAAGGCTTTTAATATTGCCGGACTGCCGGTACTACTTGTTTTTCTGGGCCTCATCGTATGGCTGTGGAGACATTCCAGAAAAAAACACATACAGATGATGTTTCAAAAGTAAGGTGTCACCGTTTACGAAATCAGCGTTCAGGGTCAAACCGGCGACGCAGCCTTCCATTAACCTTGAACCGTGAACCTTTGAACTTTGGACCTATATTAAAAGAGGTGAATATGAAGCTGAAAAAAGAATATTTCATTCTGACAGCCATTTTGGTTGCACTGATTCTGTATCTTGCCTTGCATCAATCAAACAGAACACATTATCAGCTACCGGAACTTTCAGCAGTTTCCGGGAAAAATATTTCAAAACTTGAAATCACAAAAACAGGCAATGCCATTATTTTTAACAAAAAAGACAACACATGGCACATTGAACCAAAGGGGTATCGCGCTGATTCAACAAAGGTTAAAAGTATACTGAATGTGATTGAAAAATTGAAATTGACAGCCCTAATATCGGAATCAAAAAATTATGTCCGTTATGATTTGAGAAACGATAAAAATATCCATGTAAAAGCCTGGAAGGGCAAAACTCTGCTCCGGGAATTTTATATCGGCAAAATTGCCCCAACCTTTAAGCACACCTTTGTTAAACTGCCGGATGATCCCAACGTGTACCATGCCAGGGGAGATTTCAGGCGAAATTTTGATCGCTCTGTTGACGATTTTAGAGATAAAACCGTGCTGTCATATGCACAAAATACCATTCAAGAGATTACGCTTACCCACGAGAAAAAAACCATCTCTCTTTCTCGAAAAGAGATTCCTGAAACCCTTCCTGAAAAAAAGGATAAGCCGGCCGCCAAAACCCCTAAAGAATCAAAAACCAAAACCGTGTGGCAGGATATAAAAGGCCATGAAGTAGCCCTCTCCAAAATTAGCTCTCTGTTGAGTTTTCTGAACAGTTTGGAGTGTGAAAAATATTTGGACGACCTAAAAAAAGAAGATTTTAAAAATCCGATCTATATCGTTACCCTCAAAGGTGAAAAGGAGTATTCACTTTTGGTATTTGCCAAAAAAGACAAAGATGCAAAAAATTATTCGGCAACCTCCTCTGAAAATGAATCCCCTTTTTCTTTGTCCGATACACAGGTGGATACCATCAAATCCAAGCTTGATGAAATTTTCAACCTGAACTGAGCGTTTCAAATAGTGACTGCGTTATATAAAAGTAATAATCATAAATAAATATGCAGTGCTTTAGTCGCTAATAAGTCTGATATAATCTGTTGATTTAATTGAACAAAAAAATGTCACCATTTGAAACCCTCCGGGCTTGCCGAGTTTACCGAATCTGCTGCGTTATGAGACATTTGCAGTAGTAAACTACAGCTGCATGTCTCATGCCTTACATCTTCGGCAAACTCGACAATCGCTCAATTTAGGTCAAAGTAAAGGAAAAATAAAAGAATTTGACTTATCTTAGAGTTGCATTACACTAAAGAGATGAATAAATTTCCGAGTAATAGCGAATAATAAAATTATAACAAAAGGAGGTTTCGCCCATGTATGATAAAAAAGCATTGTGTGACAAAATTAGAAAATTGTATCCGGACATCGGTGAGTGCGGAATCGATGTTGATGTCGATTATGATGAAGAGCAAAAAGCATGGACGGTAAATCTAAAAAAGGACCATATCAAGTTAAAACACTTTCTTGAAAACCAGGACGCCGATTTGTGTATGGAAGGAAAACAGTGTGTCAGTCTGGGGCTGGAAATTGCCCAGCTCAAAGATAACATTAAACAGATTTAGTTTAGATAATCATCATTACAAGTTTATAATAAAAATGTTTAATCGGGAAGGGAATTTCAATTCGCTTCCCGATTCGTTTTTTCGGTAACATGCTGTTTGCATTTTCTTTACGTCCTGTAACCCCACACCGCATAGATGGGATCTGAATCCATTATTTCAGAATAGTACTTATCATCGGTAGGTCTCGACAATCCCCTGATGGAATAGGTTTCCAAATCTTTAAACATTTTGCTCTTTTGAAAACATTCCATCATGGAGCAGTTTTCCGTGAATGTCTTTTACAACTTGAATGGCGCGATCGTCGATATGCTGTACCAATCTCGGTTTTTGGTAGTAAAGCAGGTCAGAACGGGCATCCTGTCGTTGAAAAGGACTTTCCAATAAAAAATCCGTCGGTCGACCTTCCCAGCGGGCTTGCATACCGGGTCCGTCACCGATAATCTCCATCCAGTCGTAGCATCTGCCGCCTCGTTCCACTGACTTAAGCCTGATCCTTTTAACAAATGCCTTGATTTGAATGCGCTTGTTTGCCAGTGGATGGTTAAAATCGACTTTCAAATGACCGTTCTCAACGCCGACGCAGCGAAAAGGCTGAAGATTTTGAGGTTTCACATGCCGGCGGTATGGGATCTGTCTTACCGGCTTTAGCCAAATCGAATGCTAATGCCGGAAAGATGGTCTGCAAGCCGGTTGAACAAACATAAATAAGTTATGTGATGATAATGCCTGTCCGGAAGATTATCCGGACAGGCTAATATTGTTTGGTTCCGTACAACACGGGGTTAGGGTTGAACTTTTTCGGAAACCATCAGTTTTTTTGATTTAAGCCAATCCGACATTTCCATGAAGGTTTTGGAAAAATCATAGCGCCCTTTGGCAAACACCCCGTAATCTCCGCCGCATCCCATGGCTGATGCAAATCGGATGTGATTGCCATAGATCAGCCAGGTGTTGCTCCACTTTCTCTCAATGGCTTCGTCAAAGGGATTGCCCTTTGGCCCTTTTTCGCTCCATTTAAAATCGGCAAGGTTCAACCGCCATATTTGATTCATAATATGGGTTGCACTCAACGTTTTGGCATTGGTCTCGGAAATGGTGTTTTCAAAGCGGTCCCACTGCCCATTGACCCAGGTCGTGGCATGGCAGCTCAAGCAGACGGCCTGCATATTTTCCTTACGAATGTTCATCTCTTTTTCCGCGATAAGATATTTCGAGGCAACTTCGCCGTCAAAGGCCGTAGGCAGGGATTGGCCGTCTTTGTTCCGAATTTTGGTGGTATCCGGTTCTTTTGGAGACGGGTGGGCATAAATGAGACCAAAAATCCGCCATGGGAGTCGGCCGGCCATCTGGTGAGTTCGTTCAGCCACCACTTCTCCATCGGTGTTGACCAACAGACTCACATGACAGGCGGCACAGGTCGGAGCAGTGAAGTCTTTACCAACGGTCCATGGTACCATGTCAAAATTCCACGATTTGCTCTTGCTGGAAAAAATATTGCCGTGTTTGCTGGCTGAATAGACCTTAAACGCCGGCACATCGGGACCTGCATGACATTCCTTACACGTGTAAGGTTTTCTGGCCATTTCTATTGAAAATGTGTGGCGTGTGTGACAGGCCGAACATGACCCCATCGTGCCGTCCAGATTGATCCGGCCCACACCCTGATTGGGCCATCCTTCAATAATGGGAAACTCCAATTCACCTGCAAGTTCGGTGTCCCGGGTCTCATATCCCTTGAGCGATAATTTGGTGCCGTGACAGTAATAACAGGCTTCAGCCTTAGTGGCATCATTCGGAGGTTTAATAACGATAACGCCCTTTTTTGAATCAGCAGGTTCCGTGGTTCCTAGGATAGTGTTCTGCAACAGTTGATAAACGGGATTGTCGGCCAGATTATTAAAGGCATGAGCCATGATGTTTTTCGAGTATTGATTCGCTTCCTGAGCATGGCATGTAGCGCAATCTTTGGGACTAACCACCACATGAACGTCGTATCCGTTGTGCTCAAACGTATCTGCGTGGGCCTTGGATCTCTGTGTATGGCATTCAGCGCATCCCACGACCACCGCTAACAGGTTCTCCGGCACCTGTTTGCTTGATACTTTAAGTGCCAAACCCTTCACCGCCGTTGCTGTTTTAGGCGTAACCACAGCATGCCGACTGTTCTGCCAACTCTCCACAATGCCCGGATGTACCGTTGAGTGGCATTCCAGGCACTCGGATGTAGCGTCGCTCACCGGCACATCGGCAGCCATGGTTATATTTGGAATCCATAAAAAAAGACCAATAACAAACAGACGTGCAATTTTCTTCATTTATCGCTCCTTTTCGTCCAAAAATATGATTCTAATATTTGAGTCATCTTTTTACCCGTAACGTCATTGGCAGGGGCACTTCGTATTTTCAATGATTTAGCAGTTGGGGAGGGACCGCGGCTCCTGCATACTTTTCGCGGGAGAACGCGGAGGCACACCCCGTGAACACACACCTTTTATTTCATTTTCCTTTCAGCGATTTTCCCGCATTCCAGCAATTGCCGATAGACGGCCCCAATGACCAGTATTTTTTGCTCGCCATATCGAAAAGTAGAGGCCTTAGCTTGGAGACATCGATTGTGTTGTCGGTCATCACACTGTCATCCGCATACGTCTGCACCAGTTCACCGATAAAGATGTCATGGGTTGAAAAATCGAGTACATCATGGAGCCTGAGCTCCATATTTATTTTACACTGGCGAATCATCGGTGCGGTGTCCAACTCACCGTAAAAAATATCAAACAGAGCTGCCTTGTCTGTTTTTTTGCCCGTCATGATCCCGCAGTAGTCCGTTTCCACCATGAGATCTTCGGATGGCATGCAGATGCTAAACGTTCGGTTTTCTTGGATACCGGCATTGGAATAGTGGACTTTGCCAAGGCCGATGGAAAGATACTGGGGCGTTCCGTGATTTAAAATTCCCACGTGCGCCACCGCCAGAAAATTGGGCTTACCATTTACCGTTGCGCCCACCAACGTGGTGGGCATGGGATAAAGTGCATTTACAGGTCCGATGGGATTCATGTCGTTATTCCTCCTCTTGGGAAACTTGGAGTGATGGAGTTGTGGAGTAATGTATCAAGTAAAATCACCAATACTCCAGCACCCCCCCCGCAGAAAGCGGGATCTTTGACAATGCTCCATTAATTTCAAGTTTTTCATATTTAGCGAATCCTTGTCAAACGACAAATTTAACGGTTTGATTTTTCTCCAATATAGTTGGAGAAGAGGGTTCAAGGGTCAAGGCTTGCCTGCCTCGGGCATGGATTCAAGTGAAATGCTGAAAATTATCTCACCATCCCAATAAAATCCGCTTTTATTGTTCCAATCATCCTGACTTTCGTGCCCTAAGGCTTATTCCTATAGTCTCGAAATCAAGCGCACTCGAAGGGTTCGGAACATCCTCGAATATATTGTGTTTTTGCACTATCTCTGCTTCGACAAAACCCGCAGCCTTCAAAATTTTTAGAAGCTCTGCCTCCGACAGGCCACCCGCAATTCATCCGGTCCATAACGAAATATCATTTAAAGCCGACTGAGGTACTGGTTTTGCGACCAGAATATCCCCGATATAAAGACGTCCACCGGGTTTGAGAACCCGTTCCCATTCACTCAATGTCTTCTTTTTATCCGGGGTAAGGTTGAGCACACCGTTGCTTATAATAACATCTGCAAACTCATCCGGAAGTGGTAAGTCTTCTGCGTGTCCCTTCCGAAACTCAACATTGATCGCACCCATTTCTGAAGCCCCGGATCGAGCCTTTTTCAACATCGCTTGGGTCATGTCGATACCGATTACGCGCCCTTTTGGGCCTACCATTTTGGATGCAATCAAGGAATCGAACCCTGAACCGGATCCAACATCAACAACAACATCACCAGGATTTATCGTCCCGAGATTAAATGGATTTCCTGTTCCTGCAAATGAAGCGATATTATTTTCAGGCACGGTATTATAAATTGTTTTATCATAGCCGATGCGGTTTGCTGCTTCACGACCCGTATGAAAATGATACCCTTTATCGGGGTAAACGGCGACATTCTCATATTCTTTTTGAATCGCGTCACGCAACGTTGCATCTGATATATTTGGAATTGATTGTGACTTGTTCATGGTATTATCCTTTTAAAAATGATTCAATCAGGTCTACGCACTCACCAAAACCGTTGATAGGTCGATACGGCTGGAAAACCGTAGACCATCTTGATCCTGATATCTCAAAAAATTAATATCAACCATTCTACGCTTTGATGTTTTGATTATTATGAAAAATGTTCTCAGGGTCATACTTCTCTTTGATCCGTTTCAATCGAGCATAGTTCACGCCGTAGGCCGCAGCCACCCGGTCGCCTTCATCTCCGGTCATAAAGTTCACATAGGCGCCGGTTGAGGCATAAGGAGCAGACGCTTCAAAAAACGCGCGTGCCCATGCAATACACGTCTCATCCTGGGCTGCCTCATCCCACCGCCCGTGAACGTTCAAGACAAACTGCGCATCCCGATGGCCATATGCCATGGCATTTGATGGAACACGATTGGCTGCACCTGACATAAGCGGCAAGAATATCTCACAGTGTGGTGAAGGCAACTTGCCCGCAAATTCGATAATCGAATCCAGCAGGCCATCACTGAGTTCAGTTAAATTATGGGACTTCCAGTAGTTCCTTGCGCCAGGCGTCAGCAATGGGTCAAAGGCCTGCTGCCACTGTAGGTATGGCTGGGCTCCAATGTGTTCACCATAAGCGTCTCCGAAACTGCGTAACGGATCGATCAGTTTCTCACCTTCTGCGATATCACCGGCATAGAAGATGGCCAGCACAACAACTTCTTTACCGTGAACATCCTCGGAAAGAAAAGGCAGTGGCGGAGCCTTGCGAAGGACCACCCAAATATTGAGTTCCTCAGGTGCCGATTTTACAAATTCGCGATGCTTTTGGAGAACTTGCTTTGCCTGGTCGATGGGAAAAACAAGCAATCCAGCCAATATCTCAGGCCCCACGGGATAGAGCTTGAATTCGAACTGGGTGACCACACCGAAATTACCGCCACCACCTCGAATCGCCCAGAATAGATCAGTGTTTTCATTTTCCGAAACGTGTATCTTCCTTCCATCCGCCGTTATCATCTCAGCAGAGACAAGATTGTCGACTGTCATACCGTATTTACGCGTCAACCATCCAAGACCGCCACCCAGTGTCAGCCCTGCAATACCGGTGATTGAATTAATGCCCACAGGTGTCGCCAGTCCATGGGCCTGTACTGCTTTATCAAAATCACCGAGTGTGGCACCGGGTTCGACATAGGCACGCCTTTTTTGGGCATCGACCCTTACGGTTGTCATATTGGAAAAATCAATCAGCACGCCGTTATCGCACAAAGCACTCCCCGCGATGTTGTGCCCACCACCTCTGATGGAAATCTCTAAGTCGTTTTCACGGGCATAAGAGATGGCATGCAAAACATCGTCAGCTTCTGCGCACTGTACGATGACAGCCGGCCGGCGATCTATCATGGCATTCCATATTTCCCGAACTTCGTTATAATTCGGATCATCCGGAAGCACTATTTGACCCTTCACTTTGTTTTTGAGCGTCTCAATTTTTTCATTCGATTGTATTTTCATAATGTTCATCCTTTCATTTGTGAAAACTTAAAAAAAACCTATGTTTAAAATTTTCATTTCACTGGGGAAAAATCTTCATAACATATTAAGGTTAATATTTTTTTAACATGTGTATAAATAAGAGGAAGTCAAGAGACAAATACCACAATGTGGTAGATTTTTTAGGGTGGTTTATTTGCGTTGAAAAGGGTAAATAACCTTCCGGTCTTTCTTCATGTTCACCACGGTTCAGCCTTTTTTTTTGACTTCGTCAATCACCTTATCCAAGCGGCCGATATGTGATTGTCGGTCATAGGCTCACTCCCGTTCAGCGTCGGTGTGGTGGGCAATGCCAATGAATCGTGAACCTGGTCCTTCTGCTATTATAAAAATTGTATCATACTATTTTTTCCTATTGATAGGTGCAGGTTATAGCCATTTTTAACGAAAGCGGTTAGCAACGAGGAAAGGATCAGCCCAACGGCCTTGTCCGACAACGCTTTCCTGTTTACCACTCTTTTAATTTCTTGAGGACAAATCTATACTTTTTGTGAATCATCTCCCGGTCGAATTCCCAGAACTCTTTCAACATCAAATGATCCTCTTCATCAGAGAGGTACTTCATATAGGCAGGAAAGAATACTTTATCCTCTTTCTCGATATGCTTCGGATAGAAATTCACCAATTCTCTTAATTTGGAGACAATGATCGCCAAGGTTGACTTTTCACCACTTCTATATTTAGCATTCGCTTCGACAAGTTCTTTCGTTATCTTACGGCCAAGCACATGTTCGTCAACCAATTCATCCATGATTTGTCTGTCCTGATCAGACATTTGTTTGTTTGAAAGTTCCCTGAAGAGAATGTCCTCCTCTTTCCCATGGTGAGTTCGATCAGCGTAAATCTTGATAAAATCAATGACCGTGTCGATAAAAAGCGGATCAACCTGATTTGTTGTTTCGACTTGCTTTAGTTTTTGCTCGATTAGGGCTATCATCTGTTCTATCAGACGGTGTTCGATCATAAGTGGTCCTCGTGATTGCATGTTTCACCTTCCTTACTTGGTTTTGTTATTCATTGGTTTAGGCTGAACTATCTAACGAGAATCAGTCGTTTTTTTGTAATTTCAACTGATCCTCAAGGAATTTTAGTCGTCCTTTCAGCTCTTTTTCATGTTGCCAACGTTCCGTGACATCTCTCATGATTGCGGCACTGCCAAGAATTTGGCTTTCATGGTTCCGTACAAGAATAATGGTAAACTCAACTGATATTCGTTTTCCATCCTCATGGGCGGCCGGCACTTTAAGCAATTCACTGCCGTAACGGCTTTCACCGGTCTCCATCACCTTTCGATATCCCTTCCAGTGCTGCTCACGCAATTTTTCCGGAACAATAAGATCTAAACTCTTTCCAATAACTTCTTCCCTCGTGAAGCCGAAAATTGTCTCGGCTCCCGAATTCCACAGACGTATATTTCCATCTCGATCGGCAAACAAAATAGCATCCTGAGCAAAATCTATTATCTGTCTGTATATCCACTCTTGGTCGGCTAAAGTCACTATGGTTTTCCTCCTTACATAATTAAAGTGGAACTCGCTTCCTTGGCTGTGTTTTCTGAAAAGTCTGTCGGCCAAAGGATTCTTCTAATCTTTATTTTGGCTCCTAATTTTTTGGCCCTGCTCGCTTTTATGCGGTTTTATTTGCGAGTTCTTGCCGATGAAAACGGAATTATCCCGCGGCTTAAACAAAAATGTTGTTCTGAAAAAGACTATAATCCTAATTTTCAGCTTCTTTCGGAGCATATCGATTTAACACCACAAATAGAATCAGCGCCACCACTGCCATTACAACGAAGACCGAAAACCCTTGAGCGTAACCGGGTTGACCGTTTACTTTAACAAAAAATCCCATCAAAAGCGGTATGACAAAGCCGCCAAACGCACCCAGACCACCGACGATTCCGGCTGCACCGCCCACCGCTGCCGGACTATATTTCGGCACCAGTTTGAACACGGCCGCATTGGCAAACCCCATTCCCAGGGCGAGAATCATCTCCCCAGCGAATGCCAAGCTTGCAGATTGCAATGCCATAAACATTAACAATGCACCAATTCCGACAGTCAAAAAGGATATTAACGAAACTTTTTCACCCCCCATTCGATCGGAAGCATAGCCGCCTATTACCCTAAGCAAACTTGCTGAAAGGGAATAGAGAGCGGTTAGTAATCCAGCACGCACGAGACCCGTTCCAAACAACTCGGCCCAGTAGGTGGGGAGCCATACCGTTAAAGCAATAAATCCACCGAACGTAACAAAGTAGAAGTAGGTTAAAACCCATGTGCGCCAGTCTGAGCCTGCCTTTTTGATCGATTCCATGGCAGTTCCGGAAGGGATGAGTTCTTCACCGCAGGCCAACAATAGAGCATCTGGATCAATTTCGATGCCCATTTCACGGTATTGAAAATAAGGGGCGTCTTTCATGTATATGTAAATGAGGATGACGAGGACCAGGAGCATGCCGAGCCAGAATACATAGGAAACGGTTAATCCCAACGAGACAACCATATACGGCAAAATAAAAGCGAATAATCCCGGAGCCAGATTTCCCAAACCCGCATAAACGGCCAGTGCCGACCCTTGTGTTTTTTGGGGGTACCAGTAGGACACAGCGGGTATGCCTACAGAAAACACAGCGATGCCGCAACCACATAGGATCCCAAACAGCAGGAAAAATGGATACTGAGCAGGGCGAGGTATTGGAAAAAACCAAAACATCATCGTGATACCCGCCACACCCAAGGCAGCCAGTCCCAACAAGATCAAGACCGGTTTCTTTCCCCCCATTCGATCGACCATTGCGCCGAAAGGAATCCTTAAGAGCGAACCGGTGAGCGCCGGACTCGCGGCCAGCAAGCCCACCAGAAATGGGCTCATGGTCATCGTAACCTTTAGTTTACTCACAATGGGGCCGAAAGCAGAGACCCCGGCAAAGCCTCCGAAAAAAGCCAGGGTTGTCCAGAACAGGGCTGCCCCGCGACTGGATTTTGCGTAACAGACAGCTTCTTCGGTCATCTCAACCTCCTTTTTATTGGAATGGTTGATTGATAAAAGGCCAAGGGTTCAAGCCCACCACACAGACGGCGGATAAAGACTCAAGGGGTCAAGGAGTCAAGTGAAAAAGCTTCAAAAACAAATAAATAAAGATAATACCTTGAATCCATGAATTCCCACATCCTTTTCGCCAACTCATTTGGAGAAGAATCAAAATTATCAATCAACATATGGAATAGATGCATCAGCCACCCTGCGTCGAAAGACAATGTATTGTCTTAGCGGGTATGTAAACGGTGCACTCCAAATATGAACCAGGCGACTAAACGGAGAAAAGCCCAGCAACGCAAAAGCACTCAAAATATGGATCTTGTAGCTTAAAGGCACTTTCAACATCAGTTCCGGATTCGGTTGAAAAAATACAAGGCCTCTGACCCAAGGTGCAATGGTGTCCAAAACATAAAAATGGCCGAACACCACGTTATACAACCCTAAACCTGTAACAAAAACCAGACCCGTTATGGTCAAGGTGTCGTTAAGGGTCGTGGTGGCCTGGATTCGTTTTACGGCCACCCTGCGCCAGAACAGCAATATCGAACCGACAAAGGCCGCTGCACCGACCACGAGTCCTGACCAGTAAGCAATATGCAAATGCGTCTGGCCGCCGATACCCACCATATCAAACAGCGTCTGAGGGATTAAAAGACCTCCGGCATGGCCAAGCAGTGTCAGCAGAATTCCCCAGTGAAAAAGAGTAATACCGGGGTAAAGACTTTTCTTTTCAAGAAATTCGCTCGATTTTGCGTTCCAGAAGAACGGGTCCACGATGTACCGATAGCCATGACCGACAACGAATGTGGTCAGTGCCAGATAGGGAAAAACCAGAAAAACCAGCATGTTTGTTAAGTTCATTTTTATTTACTCCGTTGTTTTCAAAAAATCTCAATGAATAGAGCCTAAAGCTTGATAAAAACATCACTTTAAAGTTCATTAGAGTTCATTGCGTTCGCCTGAGAGTTATCGGCAGTGTCTGATAGGCCAAATATGTCTGTCAGTTGTTCAAACAAAAGCGCATACGGATGCTCTGCCTGCCCAAGTCTCTCAGCCAGTGTTTCAACAACCGCTCCATAAAGCGGAATGATTTCCGAATTCGCGATATCCGGTCGTTCAGATATAAACTCGAGTATCAGCGGCAAAAAGTCAGGCAGCTCACTGCTGGTACGCTCAAAACCTGCCGTTAGATAGATGTCTTCCAGATGCGCCAAAGCAGGCCCTCTCTTTTCGGTGTCCCCCCAGCGATGATAGGTTAGGTTCATGCAGTTGGAAGGAGTAAGATCAAATGTTTCGGTGTACTGTTCCTGAAGCTGAATTAAGGGCGTTTGTTCGAAATAGGATAAAATTGGGTCGACCTTATTTCGGATGGAAACATTTTCTGTGTCATTAAGAACTTCTCTGAATGCCGGCAGCCATCTCAGCAAAGATTCGTCAGGATAATGGAGTAAATAGGAGATCAGTTTAATCTGAACGTTCATTTTTTTCACCATCTTTAAGTTATACTTTTAAATTTGTTCTGAACAGGGTTTACTCGAAACCACAACATCCCTGATCTGTATAGAGTTGTTTTCCATCGGTTCTGCTAAGGGTTGGAACAACAAAGCGTTCATCATATTTGGCGATGGCCAGCAAGCGATAAATGGCTTGAGCCGCCTCAACGGTTAATCCGACGCTGTCCAGCACTTCAGGGTCAACGGATTCCTCAACACGAACGGATCGCATGTACCGACGGATCGCTGCCAGGCGTTTTAGCGCCAGTCTTATTGGTTCTTCATCTCCGGCGCTCAGCAAATTCGCCAGATAGGTGATGGGTATTCGCAGCGAATCAATCAATGTATCCAGGTTCGTTGACGATGAATGTTCGGCAACCGGGCTCAACGGCGGAATATACCATACCATCGGCAGGGTTCTGTATTCCGGATGCAAGGGGAGCGCCAGCCTCCAGGTTTTGGCCAGCCTGTAGATCGGTGAGCGTTTCGCAGCTTTGATAAAATTGTCTGAAATTCCCTGCTTTTTAGCAGAAGTTATAACCTCAGGATTTTCCGGATCAGCCAGTATCTCCAAATGGGCAGGATAAACTTCTTGAGCGCTCTGTACTGATGCTGCCCACCGAATTTTTTCGACATCGTATAACACCACACCGACGTACCGAATCCTTCCAACACAGGTATGGGCACAGAGCGTCGGCATTCCCGCCTCAATGCGCGGATAACAAAAAATGCACTTTTCAGATCGGCCGGTATGCCAGTTGAAGTAGACTTTTTTATAGGGACAGCCGGATACACAGTACCGCCATCCCCGGCATCTTTCCTGATCCACAAGCACAATGCCGTCTTCGTCACGTTTATAAAGGGCTCCCGACGGACATGAGGCCACACAGGCGGGGTTCAGGCAATGCTCGCACAGACGGGGAAGGTAAAACAAGAAAACCTTTTTGAATGCCAGATAAATTGAATGATCCAGGTTATTAAAATTAACGTCTTCACTTCCGGTTTCACAAACGCCGGCCAAGTCGTCCTCCCAGTTGGGACCCCACTTAATTCGGAGTTTTTCTCCTGTGATCTGTGACTTCGGCCGGATGGAGGGTTGATGCTTTTTTTTCGGACTGGATATCAGTTTGTCATAATCATACGTCCAGGGTTCATAATATTCGTCAATGGTCGGCAAGTCGGGATTATGGAAGAGATTGACTAATTTTTGCGCGCGACTACCGGCTTTGAGCGACAACCGGCCGTTTTTCAATTCCCATCCGCCTTTGTGAATGTTCTGGTTCTCCCATTTGCGTGGATAGCCGATTCCGGGCTTGCTTTCCACATTATTAAACCACATGTATTCGGCTCCCTTTCGGTTGGTCCACACATTTTTGCACGGAATACTGCATGTGTGACAGCCGAGGCATTTATCCAGATTTAAAACCATTGCATATTGGGCCTTAATCTTCATACCACTCCACCTCCTCTGCCTTGCGAACAACGATGATCTCGTCACGTTGGGATCCGACCGGTCCGTAATAATTAAAGCCGTAGCTCAGTTGTGCATAACCGCCGATCATGTGGGTGGGTTTGACCATGATACGCGTGACGCTGTTGTGGGTTCCCCCCCGTTGCCCTGACAACCCGGACCCGGGTGTATTAATCAGCCGTTCCTGTGCATGGTACATGAATGCTTTACCCGGTGGAATGCGATGGCTGACGACTGCCTTGGCCATAACAACGCCGTTCACATTGAAACATTCCAGCCAGTCATTGTCCTTCACATCCAGTTTCGCGGCATCGTCATTGTTGATCCAGATCGCCTCGCCGCCGCGAAACAGTGTCAGCATAGTCAGCGTATCGGAATAGGTGCTGTGAATGGACCATTTGGAATGAGGTGTCAGGTAATTGAGCACCAATTCCTTTCGATCATCACGCTGTACCCCCGTGGAACCAAGGGCATGCATATCCACAGGCGGGCGAAAAAGGGGTAAGTTCTCCCCAAAATCCAGCATCCATTGGTGGTCCAGGTAGAACTGCGCTCTACCGGTTAAGGTTCGAAATGGAACTTTTTCTTCGATGTTGATGACAAACGGCGAATACCGTCTATCTTCAGATTCTATGCCGCTCCAAATGGGTGATGTGATAATTTTTCGCGGTTGAACGCTGATATCGCTAAAGGAGAATTTTTCACCCTCTCTTTCACGGCTCAGATGGGTCAGTTTCAGGCCGGTTTTTTCTTCGAGTCCCTTCCAGGATTTGACAGCAGTCGCTCCATTCGTCTCCGGTGCAAGGGCCAAAATCGTTTCAGCCACCTGTTTTCCGGTCTCAAGAGACGGCATTCCATGGCTGACGCCCTCTTCCGAAATCATGCCAAGTTTTTCTTTAAGCCGCGTATATTCTTCATCAGCAGCCCATGCCACTCCCTTAGACCCAATGCCGACCTTGTCCGCCAGGGGCCCAAGCGCGGTCATCATTTTGTATGTATTGGGGTAATCGCGATTGACCACAATCAGATTGGGAAGGGTTTTACCGGGTATGGGATCGGTTTCTCCTTTTTTCCAATCCATGACCTCAGGTTGGGCGATTTCACCCGGTGAATCGTGCATCAACGGTGTGGCCACCAGATCTTTCATTTCACCCAGGTGAATGGCAGCCAGTTCGGAAAACTTTTTGGCAATGGCCTTGAACTGCTCCCAATTGGTACGGGACTCCCAGGGGGGATCGATGGCAGGATTGAACGGATGAATGAACGGATGCATATCCGTGGTGCTCAAATCATGCATTTCATACCATCCGGCGGCCGGCAAGGCTACGTCAGCATACATTGCACTGGTTGACATTCGCAGTTCCAGGGTGACGAGAAGATCGAGCTTGCCTTCCGGCGCCGGATCGCGCCACTTGATTTCTTCGGGCCGATGATCCCCATCTGTATTAAAAACCGCATTCTCGACACCGAGCAAATGTTTAAGGAAATACTCATGTCCTTTTCCGCTTGCGCCCAGCAGATTGGCCCGCCACAGGAAAAGCATCCGGGGAAAGTTCATCGGATCGTCGGGATCTTCTATAGAAAATTTTATGTCACCTTTTTTGAGTTTATCAACCGTGTAAGCGATAATTTCATTGTCAGAGGAAAAGCCCTTCTCGACAGCCTCCTTACAAACAGCTATGGGATTCATATCGAACTGCGGATAGGAAGGAAGCCAGCCCAGTCTGGCGGCTACTGCATTATAATCGGCCATGTGCTTACACGCTTTGGATTCTGCAACGGGTGAATAAAGCTGTTGCGGGTCCATAGTATCGTAACGCCACTGACCGGTTGCAAAGTAGTAAAACGACGTTCCGTTTTGGAGGCGAGGAGGGCGGCGCCAGTCCAGACCAAAAGCAACCTGTGACCAGGCGGCTTGAGGACGAACTTTCTCCTGCCCGACATAATGGGCCCAACCGCCGCCGTTAATTCCCTGACACCCGCAAAGCGTCGTCAGACTGATGATGGTTCGATAAATCATGTCACTGTGGTACCAATGGTTGGTTCCGGCACCAAGGAAGATCAATGATTTGCCGCGTGTTTTTTCAGCATTTTCGGCAAACTCTCTTGCAACACGAATGACATCCTCCTTTGGCACACCGGTTATCGCCTCCTGCCAGGCCGGGGTGTAGGGACGCGGATCATTGTAACTTTCCGGATAGTCGGCCTGATGAGAGCTCTCCGGATGCCGCACCCCCAAATGTGCGGCCATAAGATCGAAGACAGTTGTCACCCACCGTTCTCCTTTCGTGGTGATGACTTTTTTCACCGGTACGGCACCGGATTTTAACTGCGATCCTTTGAAATCAAACAAAGGGAAATCGACCGTAATCCAAGTGTCATTGTCTTTTGCAAAGCTGAGTGCAGGATCAATTTCCTTGTCGTTAATTGCATCCTTGAGATGAAGATTCCATTTCCCGGATTCATTCCAGCGAAATCCGATACTGCCGTTCGGAATACAGAAATCATGTTGCGTGTTGTCATATAGAAGCGTCTTCCACTCTGCATTGTTCATTTCTTTTCCCAGGTCCGATGCTCGTAAAAAGCGTCCGGGAATATGGGCATCCTCTTTTTTTTCGATCACCACAAGAAACGGCAGATCAGTATATTTCTTTGCGTACTCGAAAAAGTAATCCGTTTGGCGATCAATATAAAATTCTTTGAAAATCACATGAGCCATGGCAATGGCCAGGGCCGCATCCGTTCCCGCTTTTGCGGCAAGCCATGTGTCTGCAAACTTGACGTATTCAGCATAATCAGGTGCTACGGCAGTAACATGCGCACCACGATATCGGGCTTCGGTGAAAAAATGAGCATCCGGCGTCCGGGTCATGGGAAGATTGGTACCCCAGACAATCATGTATGTTGATTCATACCAGTCAGCGCTTTCCGGGACATCGGTCTGTTCTCCCCAGATCTGCGGCGAGGAAGGAGGGAGATCACAATACCAGTCATAAAAGCTGATCATGGAGCCTCCGATTAATGACAGGAATCTGGCTCCGGAAGCGTAACATACCATGGACATCGCCGGAATTGGGGTAAATCCGAAAATTCTGTCCGGGCCAAATTTTTGTATGGTATGGATCAACGCAGCGGAGATTAATGTTGTCGCTTCATCCCAGGATACACGCACAAAACCACCTTTGCCTCGATCCTTTTGGAACATTTTTTTCTTTTTCGGATCTTCGACGATACTACGCCAGGCAGACACCGGATCATTGTGCTCTTTCAGTGCAGCCCGGAACATTTTCAGAAGTGAGGAGCGCATTAACGGATATTTAAGCCTTACCGGACTGTAGGTATACCAGGAATAGGTGGCACCACGCGGACATCCCCTGGGTTCATGATTTGGAAATCCCTTTCCACAGTCCGGGTAATCTGTTCGTTGTGTTTCCCAGACCAGAATACCGTTTTTAACGTACACATCCCATGAACAGGAGCCGGTGCAATTCACACCATGGGTAGAACGAACTTTTTTATCGTATTGCCACCGTTTGCGGTAGAAGTTTTCCCAACTTCTCTGGCCACAACGAATCTCTCCCCAGTCTTCGGCGGTTTTTTCTTCCTTACAACCATACTTTTCACCTTTGGGGCGAAAAAATCGCAGGGTGGATAGAAAGGATCGATCGGACATGGGCCACCTCCTGAGCTGAGTGTTTAAAGGTTGCTATATCAAATTCAGGTGTTACCTGTTTTGGTGCTCTGAAAGGATGAACTGAAATATGAAATCGATAACAATAATGAACTAAAACAACAGCAAAAGAGAGAAAATTGTAGAACAGTTCAGCAATATAAGACTATTTGATAGTTGGCAATAAATTACGCTATGTTTTTTACTATAATAATTTTCGATAAAAATAATTGACTTAAGTCAAAATGATAAAAAAAAAGTGGAGGGACACGCCTATGATGGTTCATTCAGCGAAAACTGATTTTCCATTGATTATTTAATGTGTTGATGAAGTTCGTGGTTGGTTTGGCTTCAATTGGAGATGACAAGATTGCCGTTATTGAACGAAATGTCAATTTCGTTGGCGAATAAATCTTTTATGTATTCATGCTCGGAGGGATGAGAGTAGGCTAGAATTTTTGCCAGCAGTGGAGTGTTATCGCCGAATACGACGGCCATAACGCATTCATCCTGCAGCGCATTTCGGTATTTCGGCCCTAAAATCAGTTTTTGTCTTTTTCTAACAGACTGTTTCCAAGATTTATAGGCACAGAATCTGTTGTCGATATAGGCTCCCATTTTTTACACCTTTATAGATAGATCGGAATAATGGCAAAATTCTTTAACATTAATTGAGTGTAAGCAAAATTAGCCATAAATTTAATATGTTGAATGAAAAGCACAGGGCGGTTTCTTGCCCTATTTTTAATTGACAAATTCCTACTGATTTGTAAAAATTAAGATGTTCAAATTAAATTGATGCTTGCAAAGCAGACATTCCTCTGTTTCTCCTGTTCTAAATCTTGAACGGAAATACGTTTCGATTCCCAAATATTATTAATTTCTCTTTCTAATTAGCGCCAAAATGCTCCTCTGAAGTGCCGGTTGTTTACATGCCAACTCAAACCAAAGGAGGTGTAAGATGGACACCAATCGACGCCATTCCCCTCGACAAAACGAGGAAGGCACCATTCAGATTTTAATGACTCCGGACGCTTTTGAAGACCCTAAAGACAAGCGCGATTTCATTCCGGTTAAAATGGTTAATCAAAGCGAAGACGGCCTCTACATTGAAATGAATTGTGCCCTGCAACCCGGATCGAATGTCAGCATCAAAATGGTTGCGCCGGAGAAAGACCATCCCGAAGATGCCTATTTCATGCATGACGGGCGGATCATATGGTGCAAAAAAGTCGATGATAAAACATCGCGTTTCGGGGTCGGGGTCAAAATACTCTGCAAGGTCGTGCGGGCCGAAGTTCTGACGTCACGGTTTGATAAACCAGGATGAAAATGGAAGCATTTATTCACGGCATTCCCAAGGCGGAATTGCATATTCACATCGAAGGTTCCCTCGAACCGGAACTGATGTTCGAATTGGCCGCCAAAAACGGGGTTCGCCTTCCCTACAAATCGGTTGCCGATATCCGACGGGCCTATGATTTTACGAACCTCCAGTCGTTTCTGGATGTCTATTATCAAGGAGCACAAGTGCTGCTGACCGAAGATGATTTTTATCAGATGACCTGGGCCTACCTTCAAAAAGCAGCCTGGCAGAATGTTCGCCATGCGGAAATATTTTTTGACCCTCAGACGCACACGACGCGCGGGATTCAATTTGAAACGGTTTTGCAAGGGATCCACAGCGCCTTTTTAGATGCCAGGCAGCAGCTGGGTCTGTCATCATATTTGATCATGTGTTTTTTGCGGCACCTGAGTGCCAAAGAAGCCATGAAAACCCTTGAACAGGCATTGGCATTTAAAGATTACATTGCCGGAGTGGGACTGGATTCCACTGAACTGGGGCATCCGCCGGAAAAGTTCAAGCACGTATTTGATCTGGCGCGCAGAAACGGTTTTAAAACCGTGGTACATGCCGGCGAGGAAGGACCTCCGGAATATATCTGGCAGGCCTTAACGTTGTTAAAAGCCGAACGGATAGACCACGGGGTTCGCTGTGTTGAAGATCCCGCCTTGGTAGACTATCTGGTGAAAGAGCAAGTCCCTTTAACCGTTTGCCCGTTGTCTAATGTCAAGCTGCGGGTTTTTGACGACATGCGTCAGCATAATTTCAAAAAAATGCTGAACTTAGGGCTTTGTGTAACCATAAATTCTGATGATCCGGCGTATTTTGGCGGCTATATCGAAGACAATATTCGAGCCCTGCACGAAGCGCACGGTTTGGATTTTCAAGATATTTACAAGATCACCCGCAACGCCTTTAAGGCTTCATTCCTTACTCCGTTAGAAAAGCAAAAACATCTGGATGAATTGGATGAGTTTGTTTCGGATTTTGCACGAATCCATATGCAAGCCATCCCTCACATCTCATAATATCTTATCTCAATTGTTTCAGAATGTTTACCACATCTTTTTCGGCGACATCCGACCAGTGGCGGTAAGCGCTGGCCACGGCATAACTCAAGCCGCCGCGGATATTGGCACAATATAGCGTTTCAACCTCTTGTGCGATCATTTCCGCCGAGCGGCGATGACCGGTCGGTACGGCCACAACAATCCGGACGACTCCGGCGTTGCGCAATGCCTTGACCGCCACCCGCATGGTAAACCCCGAAGCCAGTCCGTCATCCACCAGAATTGCGGATCGATTTCCAAGGTCCGGAAAGGGCTGCCCGCCCCGTAATTTTTTAACCCGTCGCGCAACCTTGGCCGTGGTCTTTTCGATTCCCTTTTCGACATCTTCGGCAGTCAGGTTTACACGCCGAACCAGATCTTTATTCAGTTTAACCGTACCGTCAAACGCCACGGCCCCGTAGCCGGCTTCCGTATTCCAGGGCAAGGTAATCTTGCTGACGACCGCCACATCAAAATCAAGCCCTGTTTTTTCAGCCATCACCACACCTACAGGAACACCGCCGGCCGGTATAGCTAAAATGATCCCGGTTTGTTTGTCATCGGCCGCAAGCATCCGGGCCAGGACTTGGCCGGCATGGGTTCTGTCCCGAAAAACATGGGTTTGTTCCCGCAGTTCAGGCAGGTCAATGATGTTGGATTTCATATTAATTTCCATACATTAATTAGTGCAGAATATCAGGAATGATGCACAGAGTCCATTAAAAACATGTCTGAATCTTGCACAGACCGTCTTGAAATGATAGAGATAATGACTTAGTGCTCTGATTCGCAAATAAGGTGATGTTTTTTATAAAACCATCACATTCAATAGGGCCATGTATCATGAAAGTAATTGAGGGGTCGGGGAGTTTTTCTCTTAAATCCTTGAATATAGCGGAATGGATGATCTTTTTTTAAATCGGATGCTGTCTGAGTGGCTTAGAGATCGTTAGAAAAAACAGGCGCATACCGAAATCGTATCTTTAGAAGAATTTTAAAATAATGCAGAGAACCTATTGATATTTAAAAGATAGTTTCCTGTTTTTTCTTTACGATCCCTTGCCGCGAGTCTTGTCAGCCTCTGGCGTGATCATGCGGTTTAAAAAAAGATTATCCATGTAGCGGTTGTTTAGAAAAACTCCCCGACCCCTCAAGTAATTAAAATCTGAAATGAGCTAAAGTTAATGACCAACGAGAAAAAAACACCCATTGCCGTGGTCGGGATGGCCGGACTCTTTCCCGGCGCCTCGAATCTCGATACCTTCTGGCAAAACATCGTCAACAAGAAGGACACCACTATTGAAGTGCCCCCGGGCCGATGGATTGCCAATTTAGATGATATGGTTCATCCACACCCCAGGCCGGACAAAGCCTTTTCAAAACGGGCCTGCCTGATTCAGGATTTTAAATTCAATCCCAAAGGACTCGATCTTGACCAAGATCTTTTAAACGCCCTGGACCCTTTGCACCAGATGGCCCTTCACACCGGCAAAAACGCCCTATCGAGCTGCAATATCTCATCTGTAGACAAAAAAAACATCGGGGTGGTGCTGGCCGCCATCGCACTTCCTACAGATGCGTCGTCATCCATCACCCGAAAGATCCTCGGAACATCTTTTGAAGAAAAGCTGTTCGGCGAGCCTTTAACGGATCGTCAACGAACACTTTCAAAAAAAGAATGCCTGGCGGCCAGGGTTACCAGCCTCCCTGCGGCGGTGATCGCCGAAGCTTTTGGCCTTGGCGGCGGGACCATGACTTTGGATGCGGCCTGCGCATCCTCCCTGTATGCCGTGAAACTGGCCTGCGATGAACTGTCATCTTACAGAGCCGATGCCATGCTGGCCGGCGGCATCTCAAGACCCGAGTGCCTGTATACCCAGGTGGGCTTCAGCCAGCTCCGCGCGTTGTCCCCTTCGGGTCGCTGCGCCCCCTTTGACGAAACCGCCGACGGTCTTGTGGTGGGTGAAGGCGCGGGCATATTGGTGTTGAAACGTCTGGATGATGCCTTGCGGGATCAGGACACCATTCATGCTGTCATCAAAGGCATCGGACTTTCCAATGACATGCGGGGAAATCTTCTGGCCCCGGACAGCGAGGGCCAGGTTCGTGCCATGAAGAGCGCTTATGTAAATGCGGGCTGGTCTCCTATCGATGTGGATCTCATTGAATGCCACGGCACGGGAACGCCGGTGGGAGATGTTGTGGAACTTGAAAGTTTGAGAAATCTCTGGAAAGAATGCCAAGGTTCAACGCGCCAGTGCCCTATCGGTTCCATCAAATCCATGATCGGCCACCTTTTGACCGGTGCAGGGGCCGCGAGCATGATCAAAACCCTTCTGGCTTTGAAACATAAAACGCTACCCCCTTCTCTTAATTTCAACAGCGCTGGGGACAAAAGCCCCCTTCACAACAGCCCGTTTCGGGTGCAAACCGAACCTGAACCCTGGATAAGAAGAGATGAGAATACCCCCCGCCGCACTGCGGTAAGCGCATTCGGGTTCGGCGGCATCAACAGTCACCTGCTTTTTGAAGAATGGGACCCTGGGATTGATGATTGTCGATTGATGATTGGTGATTGCAAATCCTCAACCCTCAAACCTAAAACCTCCACCTTCCATGACCAATCAACAATCAACAATCATATATCATCAATCCAACAGTCTCCCATCGCCATCATCGGCATGGCCGCTGCTTTCGGTTCTTTGACATCCTTAAGGGCTTTTCAGGAATCAGTATTAAACGGAGAATCGATCATCACCAAAAGACCCGAAGGCCGTTGGAACGGATGTGACGCTGTTGCCGACAGTTATCTGGGTAACAGGGCGGTCTGGGGCGGATTCATGGATGAACTCTCTCTTGACCTTGAAGGATTTCGCATACCGCCCAATGAAATTCCGGATATTCTCATCCAGCATCTCTTGATGCTGAAGGTTTCCATGGACGCCATGAAGGATGCCGGGCTCCCCTTAAGACAGGAACGGCCCCGCATGAGCGCCTTTATCGGCATCGATTTCGACTTTGAAGCCACAGATTTTCACCTCCGATGGAACCTTCACAACCAGGTTCGAGAATGGATAAAACAAGGCCGCCTGGATTTAGATGACAAAGAAAAAACCGCCAAATATCTGGCATCGTTGCAGGATGCCTTTCGCCCGCCGCTCACAAACACGCGAACCCTAGGGGCCCTGGGCGGCATCATCGCCAGCAGAATCGCCAGAGAATTTCGATTTGGCGGCCCGAGCTACGTGGTGTCCAATGACGCAGTCTCGGGCCTGAAAGCCCTTGAAATCGGCGTGAGATCCTTGCAGCAACATGAGATTGATTCGGTTCTCGTGGGAGCCGTAGATCTTTACGGAGATGTCCGCAGTGTCGTTGTATCGAACCAGATTAAATCCTTTACCCAAAAGCATAACATCCGCTCCTTTGACGCATCGGCAGATGGAACCCTTCCCGGTGAAGGCGCTGCCGCCGTGGTGCTCAAAAGGCTGGACCAGGCCATAACAGACGGCGACAGAATATATTGCGTCATCAATGGCATGGGAAAGGCCGGCGGAAGCAGCGTTAAAATCGATTCACCGTCAAAGGACACTGTTGTTCGGTCTCTGAAGCAAGCCTTTCAGGACGCCGGGGTTTCCCCGTCAACCGTCAGTTTTGTGGAAACCCACGGCAGCGGCAACCCAATTGAAGATCAAATAGAATCAGAAGCACTGGTCGAAGTATTCGACGGGAATGAACCGTCTTGCGCCATTGGGTCCGTAAAATCGAACATTGGGCACACCGGAGCAGCTGCGGGTTTGGCATCTATCGTCAAAACCAGTCTCTGTTTGTTCCAGGAGATCATTCCGCCGTTGACAAACTTTGAAACCCCCTTGTTTTCTTCCTGGCAAAACAGTCCGTTTCACATGCCTAGGTTTCCCCAATACTGGTCGAGGAACAGAAAAGACGGGCCGCGCAGAGCATGTGTCGGTGCCATGACCTTAGACGGTAACTGCATGCACGCCATCCTAGAAGGAATTGAGGACGACGCCTTTGACCAGGGTTCCGAAAAGATCATTCTGGAAAGAAAACGCCCTTTAGGCTTTATGAAACCGGGACTTTTTGTGGTTGAAGGCAGCAGCGAGAAAGAGCTGTTGGAAAGTCTTTCTGCGCTCAAACTTCATATGACACATTCAAAACATATCGCCGGCCGATCAATGGAACCTTTGGCTCGATCCTGGTTTCGCAAAAACGGATTGGATCCAAATAAAAAATTGGCGGTATCCATTGTTGCCAAAACCTTGGCGCAGTTTGAAACCTTCATCCATGATGCAAAGACAGCCGTCTCCACCCAAACCCCAAGACACATGAACGGTCCGGGCGGTGTGGGTTATTCTCCTTCGCCGTTGGGTCTGACCGGCGAAACAGCCTTTGTGTTTCCGGGCTCCGGAAATCATTATGTGGGCATGGGCAGAGGCATCGGTGTGGTGTGGCCGGAAATTCTTCGAAACATGGATACCGATACCCTTCAGTTAAAGACCCAGCTCATTCCCGAATGTTATGTGCCCTGGAGAACCTCATGGGAAACAGGATGGGAAAAGGATGCCCTTGAAAGAATCGTTTCAGATCCCTTGAACATGATATTCGGTCAGGTGCTTCACGGCTCGGTGATGACCCATCTTGTCAGAAAGTTCGGGATCAAGCCGGATGCCGTGATCGGATACAGCCTGGGAGAATCCGCAGGGCTTTTCGCCGTGGGCGTGTGGCCGGATCGCGGCCAGATGCTAGAACGAATGCTTGGCACCAACCTGTTTCGCACCGAGCTTGCCGGTGCGTGCAATGCCGCCCGAAATGCTTGGAAAATACCCGATGATGAAGATATGAACTGGTGTGCCGCCGTTGTCAACCGCCCGGCAGACAGGGTTCAAACAACCATCGACAACCATCCCTTTGTCAGGCTTCTCATTATCAATACCCCGGATCAATGTGTCATCGGTGGAAGAAAACCTTTTGTCGAGGCGGTCATTCAAGAACTGGGATGTGAAGCAATCTTTTTAGACGGCGTGATCACGGTTCATTGTGACGCCGCAACCCCGGTTGTCGAAGATTATAAGAATCTTCATTTGTTTCCCACCACGCCGCCGGAAAATATTCGATTTTACAGTTGTGCTTTGGGGCGTTCGTATACGCCGGATCGCGAGAGTGCTGCACATTCAATTTTAGAACAAGCCCTTTCAGGGTTTAATTTCACAACCTTGATCGAAAATGCCTACGCCGACGGCGTTCGAATCTTTATTGAGATGGGCCCGCATGCCTCCTGCACCGGAATGATCAAAACGATTCTCAAAGAAAAACCCCATCTGGCCCTTTCAGCATGTTCTCGGGGTGAAGACGACCCTCTGACCATGCTTAAATTTTTAGGGACACTGGCAACCCATCGGGTTCCCTTTGACCTTGATGTTTTTTACGGCATCCATGCATTTGCCCCGGCAGCAGATAAAATCCACGCGCAACCACCGGAGCGTCTGATGACATTGCCCGTTGGCGGGAAAATACCCTCTCCTTTTCTTCCGAAACCAAGGGTCGGGGGCCGGGGGCCGGAAAACAGAGATCAGAAATCAGAGGGCAGAAATCAGAGGGCAGAAGTCGGAGATCAGAGGTCGGAAGTCGGGGGTCAGGGATCAGAGGTCGGAAGTCGGGGATCTGAAGGGGGTATCCAGTATCAAAATCTCATAAACACCCTGACCGAGACCACCAAGGCCACGGCCGATGCCCATCAGGCGTTTCTGGAGTTTTCAAATACACTCACCCGAAGTTTTGAAAAAACCTTTAACACACAAACAAAGCTTCTCGAGACCCTGATGGCAGATGAACATTTGCAAACCCAAGATGGTCCGGCAGGACTCACACAAAGAAAAACCCCACCACACCCCGTTGAACCGGCTTTTGACCGGGACATGTGCATGGAGTTTGCCGTAGGCTCTGTTGCCAAAGTGCTAGGTCCTGAGTTTTCCGTGGTGGACACCCACAACGTCAGGGTTCGGCTGCCGGATGAGCCCCTCATGCTGGTGGATCGGATTCTATCCGTTCAGGGCGAAAAGCAATCTTTGGGTTCCGGTCGGGTGGTGACGGAGCATGATGTGTTTCCGGATGCCTGGTATCTCGACGGCGGTCGCGCGCCGGTATGCATCTCGGTGGAAGCCGGCCAGGCCGATCTTTTTTTGTGTTCTTATCTGGGCATCGATCATGCAGTGAAAGGAAAGCGAAGCTACCGGCTATTGGATGCCAAGGTTAAATTTCATCGGGGCCTTCCAAAGCCCGGGGACGTGATTCGATATGAGATTGAAATCGATCATTTTTCCCGTCAGGGAGATACCTATCTTTTCTTCTTCAGGTTCGAAGGGTTTATCGGTGATTCGCATCTTATCAGCATGACCGACGGATGTGCGGGTTTCTTTACCGAAGAAGAGGTGCGAACCTCGGGTGGAATCATCCTGACCGCAGAAGATACCCAACGCTTGCCCGGTCAAAAACTTTCGGGCTGGAAAGATCTGGTTCCCTTTAAAACGGAAAGTTATGATGATGCGGCTGTCGAATCCCTAAGACAGGGCGACCTTGCCCAATGCTTCGGTCCCGACTTTCGGGGTATCCAACTTGCCGAATCCCTCCGGCTGCCGGGCGGCCGGATGAAACTGATCCACCGGATTCCGACGCTCGATCCTAAAGGCGGGCGATACGGAATCGGTATGATTCGGGCTGAAGCGGACATCCATCCCGATGACTGGTTTTTGACCTGTCATTTCATGGATGACATGGTCATGCCCGGGACACTGATGTATGAGTGCTGTGCCCACACGCTCAGGGTTTTTATTCAACGTATGGGGTGGGTGACGGCAAAAACCGGGGTCTGCTATGAACCTGTGAAGGGCGTTCAAAGCGTCCTCAAGTGCAGAGGACCGGTAACGCCTGACACCTGCAAAGTCTGGTACGACATCGAGATCAAAGAAATCGGTTATGCACCGGAACCGTATGTCATTGCCGATGCCCTGATGATGGCCGACGGGCATCGTATTGTGTCGTTCAAAGACATGTCCATGAAAATGACCGGCATTACCCGGGATGACATCGAATCGCTCTGGGAAAGAACTGGGGTCGGGGATCAGGGATCAGGGGTCAGCGGTCCCCAGTTAAATTCGCTGCGCTTGTCTTCTTCGAAAAATTTAACGGGGCAAGCAGAGGTCGGAGATAGGAAAACAGAAAATAGAAAACAGAAAATAGAGACCTGGGATCGGAAAACAGCGCTTTACAACAAGGATAAGATACTTGCTTTTGCAATTGGAAAGCCTTCCGAAGCATTTGGCGAACCTTACAGGATATTCGACAAAGACAGGGTCATTGCCAGGCTTCCAGGACCACCCTATTCATTTTTGGACAGGATTGTTGCCGCTGAACCCAAAGCATGGATCTTAAAACCGGATGGATGGATAGAAGCCGAATACGACATGTCGCCCGATGCATGGTACTTTAAAGCAGACCGCTCATCGTCCATGCCCTTTTGTATTTTGCTGGAAGTGGCCCTTCAGCCCTGCGGATGGCTTGCAGCTTACTCGGGATCTGCCCTTAAAAGTGAAAATGATTTAAAATTCAGAAACCTCGGGGGAAATGCCGTACTGCATCGCATGATTTTCCCACAAGAAAAGACATTGACCATGCGCGCCCGGATGACCAAAGTCTCTGAAGCTGCTGAAATGATCATCGAGCATTTTGACTTCATGGTTTTACAAGATACTGAAACGATCTACTCCGGAGATACAAACTTTGGATTCTTCACCAAACAGGCCCTGGCTCAACAGGTGGGCATTCGAAATGCTGAAAAAACAGCATACACCCCTTCTCCGGATGAACTCCGGCACAGCCGGTCCTTTAATTTTGATGATGCAGCGCCGCTTTTTCCCGAAGATACGAACATGGATCCCGCGTCTTCTCTGGCCATGCCGGCAAAAGCCCTTTGCATGATCGACCGAATCGACGCCTTTGTTCCAAACGGCGGTCCCCAGGAACTCGGTTATATCCGGGGTATCAAAAAGGTCGATCCTAACGAATGGTTTTTCAAAGCACATTTTTTTCAGGACCCTGTTTGTCCGGGATCTTTAGGCATAGAATCGTTTCTGCAACTCATCAAGTTTACGGCCATGAATCGATGGCCGCATCTTGGAAAAACCCATCGCCTTGAATGGATCATGGACGAACCGCATTCCTGGTCCTATCGGGGGCAGATCATTCCCGACAATAAAACCATTGAAGTTGACGCCGTAATCACAAAATTGGTTGACACCCCGGTGCCGACCCTGTACGCAAATGGTTTTTTGAAAGTGGACGGACTCTATATTTACCAAATGGAAAACTTCGGTTTTCGCTTGATACCAAAATAAAATCGCTTCGCGATTTTATACAACGCGGTAACGCCGCTTAAAAGAAGAAATTTATATGTTATTTTCAAATGTTTCCATCGATTCCTTCGGCTACGAACTGGCCCCCAATGTGGTGACCTCCGATGATATTGAACACCGCCTTGAACCGGTGTATAAAGCCCTTCATTTTCAAAAAGGCCAGCTTGAGGCCCTCACCGGAATTCGGGAACGCAGATTCTGGGATCCGGGCTATTCCATGAGCCAGGGGGCCATAAAAGCCGGTCAAAAAGCCATGGATGCTTCTTCGGTTCCCCCTGACCATATCGGTATGCTGATTTACGGGGGAGTTTGCAGGGAAAACCTGGAACCCGCAACCGCCTGTGCCGTATCCAACGGCCTTGGATTGGGTCCCAATACTCAGATTTATGATGTCTCGAACGCATGCTTAGGGGTGTTAAACGGGATGATTCAGGTGGCAAATGCCATCGAACTGGGCCAGATCAAAGCAGGTCTTGTGGTATCCTGTGAATCTGCGAGACAGATTGTCGATTTTACCATTGATCGTCTTCTTGAAACAAAAAACATGGATCATTTCAAAAAAACCATCGCCACGCTCACCGGCGGCTCAGGGGCAGTGGCCGTATTGTTAACGGATGCATCCTTATCCGATACCGGCCATCAGCTTTTGGGCGGCGTCATCAGGTCTGCCACCGTACATCACGAACTGTGTCGCTGGGGACCGGACACCGGGATTCCGGCCAGCGGTCTTCATATCATGCAGACCGATTCCGTGGGGGTTTTGCAGCACGGCGTGGCCCTTGGCATCGAAACATATAGCGCATTCAAGAAAGAACTTTCGTGGCCGGATGATAAGCCGGACAAGGTCATTTGCCATCAGGTGGGAGCGACCCATCAAAAAAATATCCTTGGCTCCATCGGGATTTCAAAGGAAAAGGATTTTACGACCTTCAAATTTTTAGGAAACATCGGTACGGTGTCTTTGCCCATTACGGCGGCCATCGCAAAAGAACGGGAATTTCTGGTTAAAAACGATCTGGTGGGATTTTTCGGTATCGGCAGCGGCCTGAACTGTTTGATGTTGGGGGTGAAGTGGTAAGTAAACTGGCATAGAGGTACAGACTTAGGTTATCTCTCAGAAGGGATTTGCTTTTTTGAGTGATAATTTTAGAAAACAGGAAATAGGAATTAGAAAATAGATAACCGCAAATAGGCGCAAATGAAATTAGAAGATGAGAAGGTTAGAAAATCAGAAGGTCGGAGACTTTAGCACATACCAACCTTCTTACCTTCCCACCTTCTCACCTTCTTGCTTTTCACTTTTTTACTTTCATATTTTTCAGAATATTTGTGTTTATTCGTGTTCATACGTGGTTTTCATTATCCTCTTTCCTCTTTCCTCTTTTCTCTTTCCTATTTCTGGTTTATTAGAGTTAAATCTTACAATGAACGAAAGGAGGACGCTTTGAAAAAAATAGCATTTCTTTTCCCTGGTCAAGGTTCACAGGCCGTTGGTATGGGGCTCGATTTTTATCAGGAATATGATGTTGTGAGAGAACTTTTTGATATGGCAGAGGAAATTTCTAAAACAAACATATCAAACTTGTGCTTTAAAGGCCCCATGGAAGATCTCACCCAAACCGTCAATCTCCAGCCGGCCGTCACGGCGGTGAATCTGGCTTGCCTCACGGTCATCGAAAAAGAAGGCGTCACACCGGATATCTGTGCGGGTCACAGCCTCGGTGAATACAGCGCCATACGTGCATCAGATATTGTCTCCCGGGAAGACACCTTCAGGTTGGTTTTCAAAAGAGGTGAACTCATGCACCGAGAGGCCGTCAATAACAAAGGTGCCATGCATGCAATTATCGGGCTCTCCATAGATGTGGTTGAAGAAATCGTTTCCCAGGCAAAGACAGAGGGTGTTGTGGCGGTTGCAAATCATAATGCTGAAAAACAGATTGTCATTACCGGCGCTCCTGATTCTGTTAAAAAAGCCTCATCCATTGCATCGTCCCAGGGCGCAAGGGCCATACCGCTTAAAGTCAGCGGTGCGTGGCACAGTGATTTGATACAAGGCGCTCATGATGAGTTTAAAAATTTTATCGAATCCATACCTTTCAATACGCCCCAAAGACCCACGATATTCAATGTCACGGCTGATTTTGAAAAAGAACCCGATGACATTAAATCGATCATGGCCCGTCAGCTTTGCAGCCCGGTTAAGTGGTACGATTCCATGTGCAAGCTCATGGCTGAAAACATTGAAATTTTTGTAGAAGTAGGCCCCGGGAGAGTTCTTACCGGACTTTTGAAAAAAATTCTGCCCAAAGATTATCCATGTCAGATATTTAATGTCAACAGCATGAAGGCGCTGGAACTATTTTTGAAAGAAATATCGTAATTACAAGAGGATAATATCATTTTATTAAAATAAATAGCGAAAAAAACAAATTTATGCTTTACATAATATTTTTCGTAATGTATTCTGCCGATTTACAAAAAAATACGTTGTCTTTTTGTTCAAAGGTTACATCATGAAAAAGAAAGATATTGAATATTTTAAGACGTTTTTAAACAACCGACTCGAAGAGCTGTTGAGCCACGCAGATAACACGGTTTCAGGCATGACAGCACCCAAAGAAAATTTTCCGGATCCGACAGACCGTGCTTCCCTTGAGTCAGACCGTAATTTCATGCTTCGTATCAGAGATAGAGAAAATAAACTCATCAAAAAGGTTAAGAAAGCCTTGGATCGGATTGAAAACGGTACCTTCGGAATTTGTGAAAAGTGCGGTGAAGACATTTCTTTTAAACGGCTTAAAGCCAGACCGGTTACGACCCATTGCATTGACTGCAAAACCAAGGAAGAGGCTTTAGAAAAAGCCCTTGGGTTATAATACGCATGTGAGAATCGATCTTCACATTCATTCAACCGCATCAGATGGGACGCTGACACCGTCAGAGATACTTGCCCTGGCTCAGAACCTCCGTCTCGGAGCAATAGCGATCACAGACCACGATACGCTGGACGGTTCAAAAGACGCCCTTTCATTTGGAATTCCCCCGTCAGTCAAATTTTTAACCGGTGTTGAAATCAGTGCCGAACCACCGCCCTCTTTTTCCTTTGCTGGAAGTTTCCATATTTTAGGCTATGCCATGGATGTGAATCATCCCGAGCTGAATCATACCCTTTCAATGTTGAGCAACTCCAGAAAGCGTCGAAACTCCCAAATTCTTAAACTGCTTTCTCGCTTGGGGATTGAAATTGCATTGGATGAAGTCAGAAGTTTGGCTGGAGACAGTCAATTGGGAAGACCTCACATTGCTCAACTTATGGTTGAAAAAGGCTATGTTCAGTCCATTAATGCGGCATTCGACGAATATCTGGGAAACGGCAAACCAGCCTATGTTGATCGATTTCGTTTTGAATGTGAAGAAACCATAAAAACCATATCGAACGCAGGAGGAATTCCCGTTCTGGCTCACCCGCTTCTTTTGGGCATTAAAGAAAACAACATTCTCGAAGATCTGATTGCCGTGTTGACAGATATGGGCTTGAGAGGAATCGAGGTCTATTATCCGGAACACACGAAGAATCTCATTGCATATTACTCTGAGCTCGCAAGGCACCATAATCTATTGATCACCGGTGGTACGGATTTTCACGGAGATATCAAACCCGAAATAAAAATGGGAATCGGCCAAGGAGATTTTTTTGTCCCTTATGAATTGTACGAAAAACTCATTTCAAGTTTGTAAATATCCGGGTTCAGAGGGCCCGGCTTTGGGTTACCCCTGAAAGGGGATATTTCACTGAAAACCGTATAAGTTAAAAGTGCCTAAAGTGATCTAAAGTGCCTAAAGTTATGGTGTCGCTTCGCTCCGATGTTTTTATATAATTGATAGAATTCCTTAGCTTTAGCTCACTTTAAACTCTTGTCCGCTGATGTACTGTGGCGGATTAGTTCACTTCAAACTCTTGCAGTGATTCTTCAGGCAGAGCCAAAGAACTCTGACCTGATCCAAAGAACCAGGTTTTTCAGGACAAAATAAAGAGGCATCACCATGACATCGACAGATCTTTCTGAATTACAGCAAAAACTTTGTTATGAATTTAAAAATATCGATTTCCTCGTTGAATCCCTCAGACACAGTTCCTTTGTAAACGAAAACCTCGAACTGGATATTCAGGATAATGAGCGGCTTGAATTTTTAGGAGATGCGGTTTTAAATCTTGTTGTTGGACATATGCTCATGTATCGTTACCCGGAGTTAAAAGAAGGCGATTTGTCCAAAATGCGGGCCAATTTGGTCAATGAATCGCAACTGGCTTCCATTGCCGGAAAAATGAACCTTGGGTCGTATTTGCAGCTCGGTAAGGGTGAGATTCTGACAAAAGGTTGGGAGAAACCGTCGATCCTGGCAGACACCATTGAAGCGGTGATTGCTGCCGTTTATCTGGATAGTGGTTTTGATGCGGCATTTAAAATTATTGACGGCCATTTCTCTTCCTTACTCGATTCCGTTGTCATGTCGACGGAAAATTATGACTACAAAAGCCAGGTTCAAGAACTCGTCCAGATGAAACACCGAAAAATGCCGGTTTACGCCGTTGTTCATGAAAGCGGCCCGGATCATGACAAAACCTTTCGTGTACGACTGACCGTTGGGGAAATTCAAGCCGAAGGGAAAGGAAAAAGCAAAAAGGCCGCCGAACAGGATGCCGCCAGAAAAGGCCTTGAACTTTTGACATCCGATGGTTAATACCCTATCCACCCGCCGACCTTTCATCATTCCGATTTTCCTGCCCCATGCCGGGTGCCCTCACCAATGCGTCTTCTGCAATCAGACATCCATTACCGGCGTTGGACGCGATGCTGTTTCTCCCGAAAAAGTGGAGCGGCAAATCCATGAATTTCTCAAATTTAAAGGAAATGATCGTCGACCGGTTCAGGTGGCATTTTACGGCGGGAATTTTTTGGGCCTTGAAAAAGAATCTATCAAGCGTCTTTTGAATGTCTCCGCAAAATTCGTAAAAAACAAATACATCGATGTCATCCGATTTTCCACACGACCGGATACCATTGACCATGATCGGCTTGATATCATAAAAGATTATCCGGTTTCCACCATTGAAATCGGTGCTCAATCCATGGATGACCGGGTGCTGGCCATGGCCAGGCGGGGGCATTCTGCTTCTGATACCCAAAGAGCAGTGGCGATGTTAAAAGAACGGCATTATGACATCGGCCTGCAAATAATGGTGGGATTGCCGGGAGAAGACGAGGCCGGTTCTCTATTCACCTCACGCCGAATCGGAGAACTTGAACCTGATGTTGTCAGGATTTATCCGACCATAGTCCTTAAAAACAGTTTGCTGGCCAAGTGGTATGAAAATGGATCGTATCGTCCCTGGTCTCTTGAACGATCCGTTGCCCATGTCAAAACACTTTACCTGTTTTTCAAAAAAAAGAATATCCCGGTGATCCGTATGGGACTTCAGGCCGCAGAAGATCTTGACAATGGTACCGCTGTTTTGGCCGGGCCATATCACCCGGCATTCGGTCACATGGTCCATTCAAAAATCTTTCTGGATATGGCCGGGACTATGTTGAAAGATATGAAAAGGGGTCATGATACGGTAATCATAAAGGTTCATCCTCATAGCATTTCGAAAATGAGGGGCATGAAAAACAGTAATGCGGAGACATTGAAAAGAAAATTTCAAATCAGATCCCTCAAAATCATCCCGGACCCTTCCCTGGATGAAGACCAACTGGCAGTTTAATTATAGTCCAACACCACGGGTATTGCCCGTAAGATACAAAAACACGAATTCGTTAGAGTGTTGGAAATCGTTATTTCCCCATTACTCCACCACCCCATCACTCCAAGCTTTCTGCAAAAGACAACGCCCTTCGACGCAAAGTCCCGGAATGTTCGATTCATATCCGTTATTTCTCTTGGATGAAATCGAGGATCTTTTTTGAGGAATATTCCCCCACATCCGCCAGGCCGTCGATGGGCAAAAATGAAAGGGCGTTGTTTGAATAAAGGCAGGTGACGGAAGCCGGAAAATCTTCATCTGCTTCATAGAAAATATAACAAAGGGCGATTTTCGGCAGCGGAAAAACCATAAATGAAAAATCACCGCCGATACCGGCAGGCGCTTCGCAACCATTCAGCGTTTCAATGATCCGTCCGGTCGATACCTGGATTTTTTCAACATAAGGGACCAAAATCTGCTGGGTATGGGTCACAAAAGCACCGGCATACGGCATGCTGTCGGGAAAATCTTTAAAGGCTTTCATCGGCTCGACCAAACATATATCGGGTTTGGCATTTAGCGCATAAAGGGAAATCAGAATCCCGATCACGCCGGTCTGTTGCACGTCGCCTAAAAAGATGCCGTCAGATCGAATCTCACATGTATCTCCGAAGGCTTCAAATAAAAAGGCATCGCCATTTTGCTTCGCGGACAAGGCATCGGCAAGACCCGTTGGGAGATTTCCGTATAGTTTTATAAGATTGTCTCGAACAATTTTAGCGTAATTACTGCTCATCATGCCCACCTATTAAATTAGCCTTATCACATTGTCTTGGATAGTTGTCATCTTTGGATCTACCCCCGATGAGTCGAGAAAAAGGGTTCAAGGTTTCAAGCCCACCACACAGACGGCGGGTAAAGATTTAAGGAATCGAGTGTTTCTTTTTTAATGCTATTATCAAATTTTGCCATATTCCGAAAGATGATAATTAACCCAAAAATCTTTAATAATCGAATCCGATCTTGATTTTCAATTTATTTTCAACTATTTTAAAAAAATAACGCAATGCTTCTCCTCGTCTTCGATTCTTTTGCGTATTCCGTCTGACGATAATGTTCCTTTAACAATTTCGGTCTGAAAAACGACCATGGACAGACTGAAGGAGATGGATCATGACCAAAAAGAATCAACCTGAAAAAAATACAGCGGGCAAATCGAATACCTCGCCAAATACAATTGCCCATACCATCAATCTGGCCATCGTTGGCGGTGGCAGGGCGTGTAAGTACTTCCTGAATCTTCTACAAAGTGAATCCTTTACGTATCTAAAGATCAATATCGTCGGTGTTTGCGATATAAATCCAGAGGCTGAAGGTTTTCTTCTTGCCAAAGAACTGGGAATCTATACCACAAATAAGTTTCAGGATCTTTTTAAAATAAAGGACTTGGACAGCATCATTGAACTGACCGGCAGCAGAGAAGTCCTGCTCGAAATCATACGCTTAAGGCCAAAAGGGATCGGTGTGATTGAGCACAACATCGGCAGATTAATGCGGAAACTTTTCGAGGTCAATCAGCGCCTTGAGTCCGCAGAAGAACAGTTGGTCTTTGAAAAAAAATTTTCCGATTTTCTTGTCGAACAAAGTACTGCTGCAATCGTAATTATTAATACGGATTTTACCATTGTTGAAACCAATGAGGCCTACCTGAAAGCCGTCAAAAAATCAAAAGAAGAGGTCATTGGCGCACATTGTTATCAAATCTCTCATGATTTTAGTGTGCCGTGTTCTAGTGCCAAAGCCGACATGAAATGCCCCATGGTGGAGACGCTGCGAACGGGCATGTCCAGCCATGTCATTCACGAACACCCCCATCCGGAAAAAGGATCAACTTATTGTAATTTGGTCGCTTATCCTTTAAGGGACCAAAACGGTGAAATCTTTCGGATCATCGAAGTGTGGAGAGATATCACAGATGAATTGTCACACAGTTGGACAAACCAGATCAAGGAAATTAAGTCCAACCTTCAAAGACTGGTTCAGGAAGACCGCATGATCTCTTTAGGAAAACTGGTGGCCAGTTGTGTTCATGAAATCAACAACCCCATTCAAGGGTTGATGACCTTTGCGTATTTAATGCAGGAGATCCTTGCCGAAGGCAAGCCGAGCCCGAAAGACATCGAACAGTTTAAAAGCCATCTTTCTTTTATGTCCAGAGAACTGGAGCGTTGCGGCAACATTGTTTCCGGCCTTCTTTCATTTTCCCGCGAAACCATTAGGGAATTCAAAGAAATTGATCTTAACGACGTCTTGAACTCTGTCATTACTTTAACGCGCCATAAAATGGAACTTCTAAATGTCGATCTGATTGTCCAACTCCACCCTGGATTTTTGATGATCCAGGGCGATGAACGCGAGCTTCAACAATGTTTTCTGAATCTGATCTTCAATGCCATCGAAGCCATGCCCAAAGGCGGACAATTACAGATTGTTTCGGGACTTGAAAGTGATAAGAATAATGCCCGAATAGAGATCCAGGACTCCGGCTATGGAATCTCCGATGAAAATCTGGAGCACATTTTTGATCCTTTTTTTACCACAAAAGAAGAGGGCGAAGGCACCGGTCTCGGATTATCCATCGTTTACGGTATCACGAAAAATCATAACGGCAAAATTAAAGTCAACAGCAAAGTGGGAGAAGGGTGTATATTTGTTTTAACTTTCCCTGTATTTTAGTTTTTTCGCCCAATGGAGGAAAACTATGGACAGAAAAATGAGTGTCATGATTGTGGATGATGAAGCCATCGTTCGGGAATCCCTCTTTCACTGGTTTAAAAAATATGGTCATGTGGTAGAAACCGCGTCATCGGGTTTTGAGGCTTTGGAGAAGCTGGAAACATATCCTTTTCAACTTCTTTTCGTAGATATCAAGATGCCGGGGATGGACGGCATCGAACTTTTGGAAAAAGTAAAAACACAATACCCGGATACACTCGTCATTATTATTACCGCATACGGATCCATTGAATCGGCGGTGAAGGCCATGCGAATCGGCGCCACTGACTATCTGTTGAAGCCGTTTAAACCGGATCAACTCTCTCTTGTCATGGAACGGATATTCGTCCAAAAGAGACTCGTGACCCAATATAACTATCTGAAAGGACATTTGGAAAAAATCACCCGTTTTGACAATATTATCGGCCAGGCACCGGAAATGGAAAAAGTTTTCAGTCTCATTCCAGAGGTTGCCCAAAGCGATGCGTCTATTTTGCTGATGGGAGAAACCGGTACCGGCAAAGAATTGGTAGCCAAAGCCATTCACGCTGAAAGCCGCCGATCCCATCTTCCCTTTATCGCCATCAACTGCGGAGCGATGCCGGAGTCTCTTTTGGAAAGCGAACTTTTTGGCCATCAAAAAGGGGTGTTTACCGGTGCGACCCGTGCCCGAAAGGGTTTCTTGGAAGTGGTTTCAGGCGGAACCCTTTTCCTTGATGAAATTGGAGAAATCACTCCAAAGATGCAGATCAATTTATTGCGCGTTCTTGAGGAAAAGAAAATAACGAGTATTGGAAGCAGAGAGCCTGTAGACGTTGATTTTAGGCTCATCTCGGCCACACGAAGGAATTTGAAAAAAGAAGTCGCTGAAGGAAGTTTCAGGGAAGATTTTTTTTACCGCATCAATGTCATCATGATCGAAATTCCGCCGCTTAGAAAAAGAAAGGAGGACATTCCTTTACTCGTTGAACACTTTCTAAAAAAATACTGCCAGGAAACCACCAAATATGTTGATCATGTCACCCGTGATGCAATGGAGTTGTTAAGACGCTATGATTGGCCGGGAAATGTCAGGGAATTGGAGAATGCCATTGAAAGGGCGGTGGTGCTTTCTAAATCCCGGACCCTCAGGGTTGAAGATTTGTCTTTCATTCGATCGCCTGAATTGCAGTTTTCTCAAATCCTATCATTACGTGAAATGGAAAAGGCGTATATTCAACAGATCCTTGAAGAGAACAACTGGAACGTGACCCAATCCGCCAAAATTTTAGAAATCAACCGGGTTACATTGCACAAAATGATAAAACGGTATCGTTTGGAAAGGCCGGAAGGTTGACCTCAAAGAAAAAATCCGTCGGTGTGGTACCGATGGGAGATGTCCCTGAAATCACTTTACAGGTTATAGCAGATCGTATTACCGGATGTTTCAAGCTTCCGACTCAAATTCTTCCACCACTTGAAAAACCCGAATATGCCATAGACGAAAGGCGGTTACAGTATAATGCCGGTATTATCATCGAAGCCATGGAGTCCATGCAATTTGGCAATCATGATAAGGTTATCGGTGTTCTCAATAAGGATCTCTTCATCCCTATTTTTACCCATGTCTTCGGCGAAGCCAGACAAGGGGGACAATGTGGTCTGGTTTCATTGTTTAGATTGGAAAAAAACCCCGACGGTTCCACCCCGCCCGAATCTATCATACATGAACGTGCGGCAAAAGTGGCGCTTCATGAACTGGGTCATCTTTTAGATCTGCTTCATTGTGAGCATAAAAAATGTCTCATGCACTTTTCAGGAGGTATCGATGAAGTGGATGATATGTCTCTTGACCTTTGCGAGTATTGTTCCATTTATCTTCGGGACAAGCTTCGTTGAAGCGTTGAATGGTCGATTTGCCAAGGTGTTGAATGATCAATTGGCTACAGCAGTTGTAGCCAAAAGCAACATTTGTCTATTTAATTGATTTTAATATAATTTTTAATAAAATATTCCTTCAAACCTTTTCTTGATGTAGCCAAAGTATTCACTTTCCCCTCTCCTTTTTAAAAGACGATGTTAAATCCTTTCTCTTAAAAATCCCAAAATATTGAATAATCCCAATAGGTAAAAATATTTAGCAGGAACTTTATTAATTTTGGCATTTTCATTGCAATTAAATTTATCAAAAGATGAAAGTCGATGCGGTTTTATTTTGCGGATAAGAAAGGTTTTGGTGTTCAGTTTAAAACTCAGAAAATATTACCTCACAATGAAAAGAGGTCGTTAGCATGGAATATAATACATCTATTTGGAAAGAAAAAAGGTTGAGCGTAAAAAATCTCATTAGCATGGATCAACCTTTTGATTACGAACAAGTAGTCGCAGCAACCGGTCCGGTCTATATTCGGAACCTGCATCATGACGACGTAACTTTTATCCCCTATGAGGAACTGAAAAGAGACATTTCCGATGCTTTTTCCCCTGAAAAAAGTGTGTCCGGATGATGACAAGAATATATGATCTTCACATGAAGCTTTTTGGAAGCAAAAAATAAACAGACAAATAACACAGTTAACAAGGAGATATTTATCATGGAAAAAAATGTCATCAGATTAAAGAAGAAGAAAAATAAGGATACTCCTCTGAAAAGACTCATTGGGGTTGATCAGCCTTTTGATTACGAAGAGGTGGTGGCCGTTACCGGCGTGGAATATGTTCAGAACTTAAACCGTGACGGGATGGCCCGCGTTCCTTATGAAGAAGTCAAGAAAAAAATTCCAGGTTTTTATTTGTCCGAGGACAAATGTGTCTGGATGAGAGCGGGAATCATTAACTTCAAGCTCTGTGATTACGACTATGATTGTTACAACTGCCCGTTTGATTTGGCCATGAGGAACGCTATGGACGATAAAACCGTCCCGGTGGGCAAGGAAATGAAAAAGAACTGGGCGAAACACGTTAACGAGAGATACAAAATCGCCACCACGCCGTGCATTCATTTTTTGTCAGGGCGTATAGAAGCGCCCGAGGAATGTTCAATTAATTATGAATGCGGTCACTGTACCGTCCATCAGATGCTGGATAAAGAAAGCCGAAGGGAAATCACTGATAAGCCTGAATACACAAATGTATCCGGGTACACAATGATGCATGATTATTATTATCATTTTTCTCATTCCTGGGTGAACATAGATCCATTTCAGCGTGTCAGGATCGGGATAGACGATTTTATTTCAAAGATCTTGGGCCCGGTAAATGAGATAAATCTTCCGCCGGTTAGAACACAGATGAAACGAGGCGAAATCGGTTGTATCCTGACTCGAAACGATAAAAAGGCCTCCATGCAATCTCCCATGTCCGGAACTGTTTATGCGGTGAATGATAAATTGAAAAAACATCCTGAACTCGCCCATGATGATCCATACCATGACGGATGGTTATACATACTGGATGCTGATAATATTAAACCTGAATTGGCAGGACTCTATTCAGACAAAGAATGCTTCCAGTGGATGGAAAAGGAGAGTCAAAATCTCTACACCCTCATGGGACCCAGATATGAACAACTGGCGGCTACGGGCGGTGAGCCGATTGACGATGTATTTGGAAATTTCCCTGAGATAAAGTGGGATCGACTGGTAAGAACGTTTCTGCGTACCAAGAAGAGCTAGCTTAAAGGTTTTATCCTAATGGATTCTAAGTTTATTAGTAATGTTTTTAAGTAATTAAGTGCTTTTCCGTTTCCGGTTTGTCCGGAAAACTTTAGGGAGGTTATCATGACAGACAACATTTTCGGATCGGCCATGGTTGTCGGCGGAGGAATTGCCGGTATGCAGGCGTCTCTTGATCTGGCCGATTCCGGCTATTATGTTTATTTGGTGGAAAAATCACCGGCCATCGGGGGTGTCATGGCCCAATTGGACAAGACATTTCCCACCAATGATTGCAGCATGTGAATTATCTCGCCCAAACTGGTCGAGGTCGGCCGGCATTCAAATATCGAACTTTTAACCCTTTCGGAAGTCACATCCATTGAAGGGAATGAAGGTGACTTTTCGGTTAAAATCCAGAAGCATCCGCGTTTTGTGAACATGGAAAAATGTATTGCCTGCGGCGTATGCGCTGAAAAATGTCCGGCCAAAGCCATTGATGAATTCGATAAAGGGTTGTCCAAAAGAAAAGCGATCTATATCCCATACTCCCAGGCGGTTCCCTTAAAATACGTCATCGATCCGAAGCGGTGTATCTATTTTAAGAAAGGAAAAGGTAAGTGTAAGGCATGCGAAAAGTTCTGTCCTACCGGAGCCATTAATTTTAATGACCAGGAAGAAGTGATGACGATCCATGTCGGTTCGGTGATTCTCGCACCGGGTTTTCAACCTTTTGATCCTTCAAAATTTGAAAACTACAATTATGCAAGGCATCCAAATGTCATCACATCCATGGAGTTTGAGAGAATACTGTCCGCAACAGGACCGACCATGGGACATGTTGTAAGGATGTCCGACCATAAAGAACCCAAAAAAATCGCATGGCTCCAGTGCATCGGGTCCAGGAGTCTGAATCAATGCGACAACTTCTACTGTTCCACGATATGCTGTATGTATGCCGTCAAGCAGGCGGTGTTGGCTAAAGAACATACCGGAAACGGTCTGGACAGCACTATATTTTATACGGACATGTGTACACCCAGAAAGGATTTTGAAAAATATTATGCTGCTTCCAAAGATAAATACGGTGTCCGTTTTATTCGCAGCCATGTTCATACCGTAAATCCGGTTAATGGGACAGACGATCTTGAAATCCGATATGTGAGCGACGACGGGAAGATAAAGATCGAAGTTTTTGATCAAGTCATTCTCTCGGTGGGTATGGAGATTTCTCCTGAAATTGTCGATTTTGCAAAACGGCTCGGGATTGAACTGACCGATGGTAATTTTTGTAAAACCGAAGCGACCAATCCCATTGCAACACAGCGGAAAGGCATATATGTCTGCGGTGCGTTTCAAGGACCCAAGGATATCCCCGAGTCGGTTATGGAGGCCAGCGCCGCCGCATGCAGTGCCGGTATCAAACTGGCACCTGCCCGGGGAACCCTTGTAAAGGAAAAGGAATTCCCTGATGAAAATGATGTAGCAGGCCAGGGAGCTCGTATTGGTGTATTTGTATGCAACTGCGGGATTAACATAGGTGGTATCGCCGATGTTCCGGCCATAGCAGAATTCGCAAAGGAGTTGCCCCATGTCGTGTATGTTGAAGAAAATCTCTTTACCTGCAGCCAGGATACCCAGGATAAAATAACGGTGATCATCAGGGAGAAAAATTTAAACCGGATTGTGGTGGCCGCATGCAGCCCAATGACCCATGAACCGTTATTCCATGAAACACTGCGCAACGCCGGTCTCAATGCATATCTGTTTGATATGGCGAACATCAGAAATCAGTGCACATGGGTCCACTCCGGCGACAGGAAAAATGCTACCAAAAAATGCAAAGACCTCGTAAGAATGGCTGTTGCCAGAGCGTCTTTGTTGGAACCGATCCCTGCTATTTCCGTGGATATTCATAAGTCAGCGCTGGTTATCGGTGGAGGTGTTGCCGGTATGACCGCGGCCCTTAGTCTGGCCGATCAGGGTTTCCCCGTAACCATTGTTGAAAAATTCGCTGTCCTCGGCGGAGCGGCTAGGGATATTACCCGGACATGGAAGGGACTTGATGTCCAGAAATTTCTTTCATATCTAGTGGACAGCGTCCAAAAGCACGCGAATATTAAGGTGCTGACAGAGGCTGACATTACCGGAGTTTCCGGATTTGTGGGCAACTTTAAAACCCGGGTGTCCACAGGAAAAACGGAAAAGACGGTTGAACATGGGGTGACCATCATTGCCACCGGCGGCAAGGCGGCCGACACTGATGAATACCTTTACGGGAAAAATCCCAGGGTAACGAGATGGCATGACCTGGAACATGAACCTGAAAAAATAAAAAGCGCTGAAAGTATTGTTTTTATCCAGTGTGTCGGGTCCAGGGATGAAAACAGGCCTTATTGTTCCAAGGTTTGCTGCACGGCATCCGTATCACAGGCTATTGCCATAAAAGAAATAAACCCGGACATTAATGTCTTCATCCTATACAGAGATATGAGAACATATGGTGAAAGGGAGGCCCTTTACAAAAACGCCCGGGAAAAAGGGGTTATATTCATTCGTTACACCCTCGATAAAAAGCCGACCGTTACTGAGGCTGAAGATGGGCTTGAAGTGAGTGTGTTTGATCCGATTTTGCAAAAGGAACTGCAGATAAAGGCGGATTACGTTAATCTGGCGACAGCCATTGAACCGGTCGATACCCACAGGATTTCCGAGCTGTATAAAATCCCGCTCAATGATGAAAATTTTTTTATGGAAGCCCATGCCAAGCTGCGTCCGGTGGAATTTGCCAGTGACGGCATTTTCCTGTGCGGACTGGCCCACTATCCCAAAGCCATTGATGAAAGCATCTCCCAGGCGATGGCCGCAGCCAGTAAGGCAACCACGATACTGGCAAAGGATTCCATCCGGATATCACCCATTATATCCCAGGTGAATACTGAACAGTGTATCGGATGCGGTCTTTGCACCGAGATTTGCGCCTTTAACGCCATTATCCTTGAGGATTATGCAGGAAAGGGATACCGGGCAAAGAATATTCCGGCGTCATGTAAAGGATGCGGCCTGTGTGCTGCATCCTGTCCGCAAAAGGCCATTGATATGATGCATTTTCGAGATTCTCAAATCTTTGCCGCGACCGAGGCCGGCGGCGAAAGCGCTCTCGAAGCCAAACACTTCCAGGGTCCTCTGGAATTCCCGAAATATGTCTCGGTTTCAGGATACCGGGTCGCCGACGACTATTATTACCATCTGGGGCATACCTGGGTGCATCTGGAACCCGGTGGAAGGGTCAAGATCGGTGTGGACGATTTCATATCCAAGGTGCTGGGACCCGCCGAAGTGTTTGGTTTGCCGGCCAGAGGCGTTACTTTAGGCCAAGGCCATGCCGGATGGATGTGGAAACGTAACGGCCGAGAGGCTGATGTTTTATCCCCTTTGACAGGAAAGGTCTTCCTTATCAACCGCCATGCCGTAGAGAATCCGGGTATCGTGCATGATGATCCTTATGGAGACGGCTGGCTCTTTGTCATGGAACCGATAACCCCAATCAATGTATTGAATTTGAATGTCCTGTTTTCCGGAAATAAAAGCCTGAAGTGGATGGAACAAGAGTTTCAGGAACTCTTAAAGCTTATGGGGCCAAAGTATGAAAAATTGGCGGCTACCGGTGGCGAGCCCATTTCAGACCTTTTCGGTCGCTTTCCCGAGATCGGATGGGATCGGCTGGTGAAAACATTTTTGCGGACAGGAGGTTAAAAGGAAATGGAGATGGACGAAACTTACGAACCGAGGATTTTGGCGTTTTTGTGTAACTGGTGTGCCTATGCAGGTGCCGATCTTGCCGGCGTGTCTCGTATGCAATACCCGCCAACCACCAGGGTGATCCGCACCATGTGTTCCGGCAGGGTCGATCCTGTTTATGTGGTGCAGGGATTGCAAAGCGGTTTTGACAGTATCCTGATATGCGGGTGACACATGGGAGAATGCCATTACCTGGATGGTAATGTTCATCTGTCCAAACACATGCAGGTAGTCGAATATCTGCTGGACCTTACGGGTATCGGACGTGACCGAATGGCGGTTAGATGGTTGAGTGCTGCTGAAGGACGGCTCTTTGCCGAGTATGTGAACGAATTTTCCGAAAAGACCCGGCAGCTGGGTCCGTTCGATCCAAGAGAATTCGAACTTCCGCTTGCGGCAGCCTGGGATGCGCTCAACGCACCACGCTTGCGCTGGCTGATGGGAATGGAACTTCAGATCATTGAAAAAGGAAACGTCTACAAAGAGAAAATAGAAGAAAAAGAATACTGGAATCTACTCAAAAAAGCTGCGAAAGATGAATACCATGGCGCATTAATTCTGGAGGTTCTCAAAAAGGGAGCCCTATCTGTGAGAGAGATTGCGCTAAATACGGGTTTGCCTGTTTATACGGTATCACTTCGTCTGGGTGAGCTGGAGAGATGCCGAAAAGCCAAGCTTAAAGGTTACGATGGAAATATCTCCTTATTTTCATCTTTGGTTACAGAGGCCGCTTAGATATTGGAGGATTCGCCATGTTGAATGCAAAAAAGAATGACAAAGTGGGTGCCGTAATGGTGATCGGTGCCGGAATTGCCGGGATGCAGGCATCACTGGACCTTGCTGCTTCTGGTTACTATGTCTATTTGGTAGACCGGTCATCCACCGTGGGCGGCATGATGGCGCAACTCGATAAGACTTTCCCCACCAACGAGTGTGCCATGTGAACGATTTCGCCTAAACTGGTCGAGGTCGGCCGGCATCACAATATAAACGTCATTACGAATACCCAACTGGAATCCCTTGAGGGTCAGGCCGGACATTTTATCACCAGGTTGATCAATCGTCCCCGTTATATTGATCTTTTAAAATGCACCGGATGTGGACAATGCAGCATAGAATGCCCGGTAACGGCAATCAATGACTTCGACTGTGCTCTGGGTTTCAGAGGGGCCACATATATTAAATATGCCCAGGCGGTGCCTCTGGCCTACATCATCGACCGAGATGTTTGTATCGGATGCGGGCTGTGTGAGAAAATTTGCCTGGCCGGCGCTGTCCGCTATGATGATGAACCTCGACGGACAGAGATACCGGTGGGTGCCGTAATTCTGGCAACCGGCAGTGAGCTCTTTGATCCTTCCGGGATAATACCTTACGGATATACACAATCTCCCAATATCGTCACAAGCATGGAATTTGAGCGTATTTTGAGTGCAGGCGGGCCCTATGCAGGCAATCTGATGCGTCCTTATGATCGGGAAGTGCCCAAAAAAATCGCCTGGCTGCAGTGTGTGGGATCCCGTGAGCATCGTGAAGGGAGAAACCCGTATTGTTCGGCGGTATGCTGCATGTACGCCGTCAAGGAAGCAGTTATTGCCAAAGAGCACGCTCACGGCGATCTGGATACAGCGATTTTTTATATGGACATGCGCACCTATGGTAAAGATTTCGAAGAATATTATGTTCGTGCAAAAGAAGAACATGGGGTTCGATTTATCCAATCACGTATCCATACGGTGGAACCTGTGGGTGACGGTGACCTGAAAATCAGTTATGTAGATCAAAAAGGAAAAAGAATGACGGAAGTCTTTGATATGGTGGTGCTGTCTGTGGGTTTCCAGAATGGCCGGGAAACCGTCGAGCTCGCCCATCGTCTCGGGATTGAACTGGATCCGTACAACTTTGCAAAGACAGACAGTTTCAAACCAGTGGCAACGACCCGGCCGGGGATCTATGTATGCGGTTCCCTCCAAAGTCCCAAGGACATACCTCAGTCGGTGATGGAAGCGTCTGCGGCGGCGGCGGTGTCCGGCGTTTTACTCAAAGATGTCCGCTGGACCGAAACCGAGATAATCGAAAAGGTTCCGGAAATCGATGTAACCGGAGAAGTACCTCGTATCGGAGTATTTGTCTGCCATTGTGGAATCAATATTGCAGGTGTTGTCGATGTTTATGACGTTCGGGAATATGCCAAAACCCTCCCGTATGTGGTGTATGTGGAAGACAATCTATATACGTGCTCCCAGGATACCCAGGTAAAGATGGCTCAGGTCATTCAGGAACAAGGGATTAACCGGGTGGTGGTGGCATCATGCACACCCAAAACCCATGAACCGCTTTTTCAAGAAACTTTACAAAATGCCGGGTTGAATAAGTACTTGTTTGAAATGGCCAATATCCGAAACCAGGCGTCCTGGGTCCACAGTAACGATCCTCGAGCCGCCACGGAAAAAGCAAAAGATCTGGTGCGTATGGCGGTGGCCAAAGCCGCCCTTTTAGAACCGCTTGTTGAGACCGAACTCGGTCTGAGCCCCGTAACGCTGGTGGTGGGAGGGGGAGTTGCCGGTATGGTCGCCTCTAAAACCCTTGGGGATCAGGGCTACGACGTCCATCTTGTTGAACGGGCCAACCGTCTGGGAGGACAGGCCAATTTTCTATACAAGACATGGGAAGGTGAAGATATTCAGGACTATGTTAAACGATTGACCTATGACGTAACTTCTCATCCAAAGATTCATGTTCACCTTTCTACAAAACTTTCAGAAGTTGAAGGATTTGTGGGCAACTTTAAATCGACATTAACCCCCTTGGAAGGCGAAAAAATAGAAGTCAATCACGGCATTGTCATCATCGCCACGGGTGCTCATGAATATAAGCCCAACGAATACTTATATGGTGAGGATCCGAGAGTACTCACCCACCTGGAACTGGATGCCCGCTTTATCAAAGATGATCCCTCGTTGGAAAATCTCAAATCGGCTGTCTTTATCCAGTGTGTAGGATCACGAAACGCACAGCATCCATATTGCAGCAGGGTCTGCTGTTCTCACTCCATAGAGAGTGCGCTGGAATTCAAACGACGCAACTCGGATATGGCCGTCTATGTGCTTTATCGTGACATCCGCACCTATGGGGAGCGTGAGAAGCTGTTTCATCAGGCGCGACAAGAGGGAGTTCTTTTTTTCCGTTATGACACGGAAAACATGCCGATGGTAACAGCAGCCAATGAAGCACTGGAAATTGAACTCACCGATAATATCTTGGGAAGGCCTGTAAAGATTGAAGCAGATCTTCTCGTTCTCGCCACCGCCATCGTTCCGCCGGACAGTTTGCCGATATCCAGGTTTTTTAAGGCGCCGCTGGACAAGGACGGATTTTTTTCCGAAGCCCATGTCAAATTGAGACCGGTCGATTGTGTAGCCGACGGTGTTTTCCTCTGCGGACTGGCTCATGCGCCGAAATCCATTGATGAATCCATCGCTCAGGCTCAGGCGGCGGCATCAAGGGCCGTCACCGTTTTGGCTATGGAAAAGATCAGTGTCGGTGGTGTTATATCGCATATTGATTCTGAACGCTGCTCGAGATGCCTGGGCTGCATTCATGTGTGTCCATTTGGCGCCATCACATTCGATCCTGAAAAATACACTGTAGAAGTAAATCCGGCATTATGCAAAGGGTGCGGTGCATGTGCATCGACATGTCCTTCAGAAGCACCGGTGTTAATGGGATTTAACAATAGCCAGTTGTATGCACAAATAGAGAGTGCCTTGTATGCATAATTGATCTTTATGCTTGAATCTTACGTGAGGATTTGGTGTGAATGAAAGACTACCCAGTATCGTTGTTACCGGAGCATCGGGTTTTATCGGAAGACATTTTGTCATCGCTGTATCCGAAAAATTTCGATTGTTCTGTATCGCACGTCGCAGCCAAAAAGAAGTCGGTATACCGTATCATGACAATATACATTGGCTCCAGGTTGATATAACAAACAAAGAAAATCTATTGAATGTCTTTAATTATATCAAAGATCAAGGTGGCGCAGATTATGTTTTGCATCTGGCCGGATACTACGACTTTACCCTGAAAGAAAACCCTGCCTATGAGCAAATCAATATAACCGGCACACGTTATATTCTTGAGATGTCAAAGTTCCTGGGAATAAAGCGTTTCATTTTTTCCAGTTCGGTGGCAGTATGCAAATTTCCATCCCGCAGTAAGACATTAACCGAAGAGAGTCCCGCCGATGCTGATTTTCCTTACGCACGAAGCAAAAGAACCGCGGAAAAAATGATTAAGGAATATTCGGAAGTCTTTCCATGCACAATTGTCCGACTGGCAGCCGTATACAGCGACTGGTGTGAATATCCGATGTTGTATATGTTGTTAAAGTATTGGCTGTCTAAAAACAAACTCATGTCCAGAGTTGTAACGGGTTACGGTGAATCGGCTGTGCCTTATATCCACATTAAGGATCTTATTAAGTTATTTCTGAGAATTATAGAACTCAGCGATATCCTGCCCCGCCTGGCCATTTACAATGCCAGCTCTCAAGGATGTGTTTCACACAATGAGCTTTTTGAAGCGGTGACGAGATATTATTACGGACATGGTTTTAAACCGTTTCGAATTCCGAAGTTTCTGGTTTTTTGGGGATTGGCCATAATTTCCTTTTTAGGAAGGCTTAACAGCAAAAAAACATTGGAACAGCCATGGATGGCGGATTATATTGACAAAAAGCTCAGCGTAAATGCTTCTGCTACATACAATGCGTTGGGATGGAAACCAACGCCACGTTATCATATATTGCGACGATTGTTAATTTTAACCGAAAAAGCGACAAGCCATCCAAATGATTGGACATTTCGCAATGAAATTTTACTCCAACGCGTTGCCTACAGAAAAAGTACCACAATTTACGATATTCTAACGGAATTGCGTGAATCTTTAGTCGAAAAAATCATAGAAGAAATAATGAAACCGGGATATGGACCGCGTTTTCCGAATTATCGGAAGATGGATCCTGAAACTCTCAAATGGTATATTACCTTAAACTACCAACTGGTTACAGCTACAGTGAAAAGCAGAGACAGGTCTATTATATCGGCCTACGCCCGAGATATTGCCTATAAACGTCATTTCGATGGCTTTGGGACAAAAGAGGTAAGGAATTTATGGTTGCTGATTGGAAACACCATGAAAGAATCTCTCCTTACAAAGCCGGAACTGAAAGATTCGAAGCAAAGGGTGGATGACTACATCATTTTGACATCACATCTGGCTGCAGATGAATTTGAAGACACCATGAGTGCTGCTGCTTTTGCTGAGGCCGGTGAATTCGACACCGCAACAGAAATCCTTGATAGAGACAAAAAAAAGAAACAAAGGGTGGATGACTACATCATTTTGACCTCACAGTTGGCCGCAGATGAATTTGAGGACACGTATGAAATGCTTGAAGATCAATCTCCAAAAAAGTTCGCTTCGATCGAAGAAAAGAAAAGGGCTAAGAACCAGGTGATACCCGTTAATACAAAATACAAAGTTGCCGCAACACCGTGCATCCACTTTTTATCGGGTCGCATCTCATCGCCGGAGGAATGTTCCGGCAATTACTTATGCCATCATTGTTCGGTTCATGAGTTGCTGGATAAAAAAAGGCATTTGGAGACCTCGGAAAATAGAGAATACTCCAATGTATCCGGGTATAAAATGATGGATGATTATTTTTATCATTTTGGTCATTCCTGGGTAGACATTGAACCATTTAGGTGCGTTAGAATCGGGATGGACGATTTTATCTCAAAGATTTTAGGACCCGCAGATGAGATAAACCTTCCGCCGGTTGGAACATTGATAAAACGAGGCGAAATCGGCTGTATATTGACTCGAAATAATAAAAAGGCTCCCTTGCAATCTCCTTTATCCGGAACCGTTTACGCTGTGAATGATAAAGTGGGGAAAAATCCTGAACTCGCCCATGATGATCCTTTTCGTGAAGGATGGTTATACTTACTGGATGCTGAAAATCTCAAACCGGAACTGGCAGGGCTCTATTCCGGACGTGAATGCTTTCAATGGATGGAAAAAGAGAGTCAAAATCTTTATGAACTCATGGGCTCCAGATATGAGCAGCTGGCGGCTACAGGAGGGGAACCGATTGACGATATCTATGGGCATTTCCCTGAGATGGATTGGGACCTGCTAGTAAGAACTTTTCTTCATATGGCAAAAAATTGATAAATCGATCGATGAATCCATCGCTCAGGCTCAAGCGGCAGCGGCAAGGGCCGTAACCGTCTTAGCCATGGAAAAGATCAGTGTCGGCGGGATGATATCGCATATTGCTCCTGAACACTGTTCGGGGTGTTTGGGCTGTATTCGTGTCTGTCTTTTTGGCGCCATCACATTCGACCCTGAAAAATACACTGTAAAAGTAAATCCGGCATTATGCAAAGGGTGCGGTGCATGTGCATCGACATGTCCTTCCAAGGCCCCGGTGTTGATGGGATTTGCAAACAGTCATCTTTACGCGCAGATAAAGACTGCGCTTTATGCATAGAAAAACCACTAACCCAGGATTTCTTGCACGCCGGATGATTTGTTTTTACATGGCATTGTTTGGATTTTCAAATTTTAGTTATTGGAGCCTGCCCGCTCTGCGTTCTTCCGTGAAAACCATGCGGGAGCCGCGGTCTCCCTCACTGCTAAGTCATTGAAATGACAAAACCACTCTGCCAACCCGCCTGTCATGCGAAGCACGAGCGGGCAAGTATCGTTACACGAGGAAGCACACCCCCTGGACTTTGGCACATACCCATTAAGAATCGGTGAAATGAGTTAACTGTTGACTGTTTTGAAAAGAGCCCATTATAATTTTAGTATTCGGGCTTTTGGATGGGTGAAGTCTCTAGGTTCTATAACGCAATAGCTTTTATCAACAAGGAACTTTTTGTGCTGTCAAAAAAGATATTTAAATACTGGACTTACCAGATATTTTCACCCGGGACCGTACTCAGAGAAAAGTACGAGGCGTTTAAATCTCTGCTGGCCCATGACAAGTGTGCCCATGAAGTGATGGCAGAGCTGGAAGAGATCTATTATAATCAGCTTAGGGTCGACTTTCAAATTATCGCAAAAAAATATGATCACCTGGCTGCGTGTGTATCCGGAATCGTGGAAGACCTTTCCAGGATTTGCCCTTCCCGTTATCTGGATCTTAAGGACTATTTCAAAAAATTCGATTTTTACATCAGGTTCATGCTTACACCGGCGGAGTATGACTTTTCTCCGCCGTTTACCGCTCAATTGGACAAGATACCTTCCGACAGCCGCTTGCTGGTTGGGGGAAAAGCGCTACAACTGTCTGCTATTAAAAGAGACCTGAAGCTACCGACCCCCGATGGTTTTGTGATTACCACCCATGCGTTTTATTATTTTATCGAATACAATAATTTGAGGAAATCGATTGATGAAATACTATCCGGTATTGATATCTATTCTACACCATCTTTGAACAAAGCATCCGATGGACTGATACACTTGATTATGAACGCCCGGATCCCTCCGGACATTGAGAATGCTATTTTCAGCGCATATAAGGCATGTCCGTGGGATAATGTTCAAGAGACCGCCATTGCCATGCGGAGCAGTGCCGTGTATGAAGATGAACAATCGTCCTTTGCGGGACAGTATCGGACGGTTTTAAATGTTAAAGAAGAGAACATTCTGGATGCCTATAAAAAGGTCATTGCCAGCAAGTATTCACCAAAAGCGCTCTATTACCGGATCAACTATGGACTTTCCGATATTGAAACGCCCATGGCCGTTTTGGCCCTTGAAATGATAGACGCAGCGTCCAGTGGAATCATCTATACGCGGGACATGGATGATCCAGCATCAAAATTTCTCAATATTCATTCCATCTGGGGGCTGGGTGAATTGCTGGTGCGCGGTGAAGTCTCTCCAGACATCATCACCGTGACAAAGGAGCAAACGCCCAGGATTGTCAGTGAAAGCCCCGGGGTTAAACTTAAGAAAATGATCCTTTCAAAAAAACAGGGGACCAAGATCGTACCGATTTCAGGTGATAAAAAGCGAACATGTTCTATAGGTCAAAACGCTGCTTTGATTTTATCCAAATGGGGCACCGAACTCGAAAGGTTTTACGGAGAAGCGCAGGACATTGAATGGTGCCAGGATGATGCCGGCCGGCTGTTTATCTTGCAGTCAAGGCCCTTAAGATTCGAGGAGGTTCATAATGTTTCTCAGGTAGAATGTGAGGTTGATGATATCGATTATATGACGCTGGTTTCTGGTGGAGAAACAGCATCATCAGGAATCGGGGCTGGACGCGTCTTTAAAATCCGAAGCATATCAGATTTGAAAAAGTTGCCGAAAGGGGCCGTCCTGGTGGCTCGAAGCGCATCCCCTCAATATGTGACCGTTATGGACAGGCTAAATGCCGTCGTGACCGATACGGGCAGTATTGCCGGACATTTTTCGTCTGTTGCCCGGGAATTCGGGATCCCGACCCTGGTGAATACGAAATATGCCACCACCCATTTGTCTTCAGGAAGAGAGGTTACCGTCCATGCAGACGGCAAGGTTGTCTATGACGGTATTGTCAGCGCTTTGCTTGAGACCCCCTGTGCCCGCAGGAACCTGATATCGGGTAGTCCTTTTATGCGTAAGCTGGAATATATTATGAGCTTTATCTCTCCGTTGAAACTCGTGGATCCGGCTTCCAAATCCTTTAAGCCGGAAGGGTGCAGATCGCTGCACGATATCATCCGGTTTTCCCACGAGACAGCGATGCAGGAAATGTTCTCCATGGGCGACAGAAGGGGGGGGCGGAAAAAGGGGGCCAAGAAGCTCATATCGAAGATTCCCATGCTGTTTTATGTGCTTGATGTGGGCGGCGGCATTGAACAAGGAGTCTTAGACCCACAGGAAGTGAGGATGGAAGCGATTAAAAGTATTCCCATGAGGGCAGTCTTTAACGGTCTGAATCATCCTCAGATACAATGGTCCGAATTCACTCATTTTGACTGGGGAGAATATGATAAAATTGTTATGAATGGCGGGATCATCAGCGCGGATTCAGCCCGATTCGGAAGTTACGCCGTGCTTGCAAGTGATTACATGAATCTTAACCTTCGTTTCGGATATCATTTTGTTATTATAGATACACTTTGCGGAGATAAAGCGGACGAAAATTATATTCTTTTTAGATTTACCGGTGGCGGTGGGGATTTCAGCGGCAGATCCTTAAGGGCGCTCTTTATCGGCGGCATTCTGGAACGTCTTGGTTTTACAGTGGATATTAAGGGAGATCTGATTGATGGCCAGTTCAGGGAAGGTAAACAGAAGATAATCGCTGAAAAACTAGATATGGTGGGTCGTCTTCTCGGTGCAACTCGTTTGATGGACATGTATCTTAAAAACACCGACAAGGTTGAAGGTTTTGTGGAAGATTTTATGAATGGAAGGTATCATTTTAGTTCAATTGAAGATTGATTATTGAAGATTTCCATGTGCTTTATTAAGTCGACCGTTGGAAATTGTGAAGAAAATGTCTGAATACCAACTTACGTGGATAACAAGCGATCTGGCTGTGGGCTACGCACCCATGTCGTATGCTGAACTCGAATCAATTAAATCACAAGGCATAGATGCCATTGTTAACCTTTGCGCGGAGTTTTGTGATTTGCATGAAATTGAGGAAACAAAGGGATTTGAGGTCTATTATCTTCCCATTTGGGATGAAACCGCACCTGACATGGAAGAAATGGAAAAAGGTTTAGCCTGGTTGGATGAGGCGATATATCTTGGCAAAAAGGTCTTGGTGCACTGCCGTCACGGTATCGGGAGGACCGGCACCTTTGTAACTTCCTATCTTTTAAGGAGAGGCCTTGGTTTAAAACTTGCGTCCAAAAAGCTAAAGTCCTCTCGAGCCGCTCCGACCAATTATAGCCAGTGGAGGCTGCTGAAAAAATATGGCAAGAAATCCGGCGTATTAAAAATAAGAGAGCCTTCACTTGAAAGCAAAAATATTGTTGATTTGAGCGCCTATTTCTCAGAATACGAGACAATGCTAAAAAATATAGAGGATATCAGAAAGACGGATAAAATTTGTGAGCAGATTATGCACTGCGGCAAGGAAACAGATGAATGCTGCTTTATGTATTTTGACCTCCAATTGATAGAGGCGATTTATCTGCACAACAAAATGAACAAAACGCTAAAAAGCGAGGTAAGGGCAGAGGTGATCCAAAAAGCGGGAACGGTGTATACAAAAACACGACAAATACGGCGCCTATTGAATAATGCAGGGAATGATTCAGAGAAAGATAAAAACAGCTTGGTCGAGGCATACAGCAGGGAGAACATTTTGTGTCCTTTAAATAGAGACTCAAAATGCAGTCTGTACGAATACAGACCGATAAGGTGCAGAATTTATGGCGCTTCCCCAAAGATGATGGATATGGCTTTTATCGGTAACATACTTTTTGATATATCCCGAAACGTTTTTTTTGCCTTTTCAGGATCCTTTCTTGAAAAAAACACGCTCTCTTTCTCGTTGGCAGAAACCGTTTCGGGGAAATTCGTACAAGAATATTTTCATTACCTGGCCTATTTGGCAAGCGGCGAAACCGATTGACCTTTTAACACATCTGCCACTTTTTCTTCCAACTCATCCTTGTCTATGGGTTTGACGCAGTATTCACTCGCACCCAGTTTTAAGGATTCTCGTGCAGTTTCAATGGTGGGATATCCGGTCAGCATTATGGCTCGTACAGAAGGGGCTATTTTTTTGATTTCTTCAAGCATTTCTACGCCGCTCATCTTTTTTAGTTTTATATCAAGAATGACCAGATCCACCTCATTGGATCGAACATAATTCAAAGCATCCTCTTCATCTGTGAACTCATAGACCTCGTGGCCTTTTTTTTCTAAAATCCGTTTGTAAAGATTCACAGCATCCAATACGTCATCCAAAATTAAAATTCTTGCCATTTTGAGCTCCTGTTGTCGAAATTTTGGCAATTTTCTTATTCATTTATTGCATAGGTTATTCGGGCGCAGATTCTTTTAAATCCGATACCGGCAACCGAATCACAAAAACAGTATTTTGTACAGTACCAAATTCCGTGCTTATGTGATTTGATGGTGGGCTCGCTACTTTTATACTCCCTCCGTGATCATTAATAATACCGAAAGTCACCGACAGACCCAGGCCCGTGCCCTTGCCGATCGGTTTGGTCGTAAAAAACGGATCGAAAATCTTGTCTGTCTGATCAGATGGAATTCCGGATCCGGTGTCGCCGACATAGATGACCAATTCATCATTTTTTGGGTCATAATCTGTTTTAATATTGATGGCGCCATCCGTTCCGATGGCGTCATGAGCATTGCCGAGCAAATTTACAAAGACCTGCTTGAGCTTATCTTTATCACCCCTGACAGCAGGCAAATTTAAGCCGTAATTTCTGTTGATGGTAATCCTATCCAGTTTGAATGTATGCTCCACAACTTTAACAGATTCCTCAATGGATTGATTCATATCGATTAACGTAATGTTGCTTTCAGTGTGTCTGGAAAATCTTAAAAGATCGGATACGATTTTTCGACATATCTTCGTATGTTTTTCAATCATCATCAGATCTGTATTGATCTGGCTTTCCGTCGCTGCATCTTCAAGCAGTAGTTGAGCATACCCTAAAATGATCCCAAGTGGTGTATTGATTTCATGGGCAATCCCCGCGGTGAGTTGACCCATAGCTTCCATCTTCTGGGATTGGATGAGCTGTTCCTGGACCCGTTTGAGTTCGGTAATATCCCGGCCGCTGCACAATAGCCCCACGATATTTCCATCTGCCTCTAAAACCGGAATTTTAACCACATGAATCCATTTTGTACCTTTAGTCCCCATGATTTTGCTTTCTTTGGCCAGAGGTTTGCCGTTTTCGAATATAATCGAATCCTCCTGATGATAAATTTCAGCTTTTTGCGGAACAAAGAGATCAAAAGCAGTTTTCCCGATGACTTCACTTACGTTTTTACCGACGATTTTACAAAATGCTTGGTTCACGGACCGATATACCCCTTGTCGATCTTGGAGAGATACGAAATCGGGGATGGCATCCAGTATGGTCTGAAGCAGGCCTCTTTGTTCTTTTAAGGTTTTTTCTGCATCTTGAAGGTCAGCAAGATGCGATTTTAACGACAGGGTCATGGTGTCGAAACTCTCGGCCAGACTCTGTATTTCATCTCCCGAGCATTTTCGATACACCGAGCATTGGTTACACGCAGTTATTTTTTTCGCATATTCGCCTTCGACGCAGGTCGGGCAGAGGGTACCTGCGGTGTACCAGCAGCGATGATGGAAATTCTCGTATGCAGGGCATTCCTTTTTATTGCAATTCATGATTTGCCAGCAGTTTTTCTTTAATAACGGCGCGGTCTGAACATCCAGATTCCCCTTTAAAACCTGCTCTGATGATTCATGAAGAATTTTGATGCGGCGGGTTACAGGACGAGCTAGGAATGTACCCACAAATCCAGCAAGGAGAATTACGAATCCGGTAGACAGGAATGCACTCCAGACAAGTCGGTTTATGGCTTCCTGAACTCTAATTTTCAGCAGTCCCAGACGAACGGTTCCGAGTCGGTCGGTTCCAATAAATACAGGAACGGCATAATCGTAAATGAGTTCATTGCCGGTGTCCAACAGTTGCATTGAAAACTTTTGATTATCTGATACTGAATTGGCCTTTGTCAAAGACACCGGAAAGCCTCCCCTAAAACTATGGATAAGCGGTTGTTCATCAGTATCCAAAACAAAGGTATAGAAAATGTCATCACTTAATTGAACCGTTTCATCAACGAGGTTTTTCATTCTCAAAAAATCCATGGCCAAAATCGGTTCAACCATACGGGCTGCAAGATTGACACTCATGGAAATTCCTCGATTCCGATTTTCTTCCAGAAGAGACTCTGTCATGATCCTGCTGACGACAACGAAAATGACAATACCCTGCAGCATGAGCAGTGATAAAATTCCAATGTAAATTTTACTGCGGAATCCCAACTTCACTTAACTAATTTCCCTTTTCAAGACTAATACCCACCCGTTCAGCCAATTCTCTTACCGGATCAAAATCTTTATCTTCAGAGGGTATAATGCCGACGAAATGGGCTACTTCAAATATATGTTTTTGGGCTGTTTTGTGAATGTCGAGTTTCAATAGAGCTGCCTTAATCGCTTCAACAATCTCCGGTTTTAGATCTGCTCTGGCTGCATACACCCAGCCCGGATATGGCGAGGTGTTGGCGATGACCCGAATTTCATTAATATCGATCTTATCCGCAACCACGTTCAGTGTTCCTTCCCGGATGCTGCCCACATCGTATTTGCCGGCATAAACAGCCAATACGACCTTTTCCTGTTTTCCACCGGGGCCTGGGGCGAAGGAAATTTCACTGAAGTCATTTTTTTGAATGCCATGAGAAATAAAGTAGCCCAGGGGATAAAGGTAACCACCGGCTGAAGTCGAATCGACAGCGATCCAGCTTTTCCCCCGGCAATCGGAAATCGTTTTGACGAGACGGTTATCCGCCCGGCAAATGATCTGGCCCCGAAAATTTTCCTGATTGTAAATTTCTATAATACGCGCAAACGCCCGTGCACTGTATCGATGAGCAATTTTTATATAAATAAAAGGATTGGAAAAGGATATATCGATTTTACCCTGACCCACCATCTGCATATGCTGGTCAAAGGTGTCCGGAAAAATCTGTTTGATATTGAGGCCTGTTTCTTTGCGTAAATATTCTATCAGCAGGTGATGGCGCTGATACGAAACCGTATGGGAGTATTGGGGAAGATAGGCATAGGTAATGACGTCCGTTTCTTCTTTGAGACTTACCTGTTCTTTTTTGCTCAGGTCCACTTGAACCGCCGGCTCTTCCTGGCCGCATCCGGCAGACATGCAAAGAAAGATCAAGATAATGCTAAAAAATGTTTTTTGCATTATAGGACTTCTCCATGGCGGTTATGTCATTTAGATTCGAAGCAAGTTTATTATAATTTTATACTTATTGCATTTAGGAAGGAATTTGACAACAATAATTTATCGCGGTGTTATGACGGGATTTAAATTAGAATATGGATGAATCTGGGCGAAAATAACAACCTTGATCTAAAAAAAAAGCGGCCGGAATTCAAAATTCCGGCCGCTTTAACATAATCAGATCCTGTTAAATTACAGTTTTTCCAACCGGGTCTTTATATATTTTAGCAAAGGGGTTCCGCCGACTTTTTCAGAGGTATCCGGTTTCATGATGCCTGGAGCGTTGACTCCACCGAACTGAGGATACTTGGGGTCACCTTCCAGCCCGCGGATATGACCAAAACCACCTGCCGATCCCAAAACTCCCTGCATGATGAACCATGTCGGACTGGCGGTCATTTCTACTTCCCCCCAGGGAGACTGGAGTTTCACTTTATCACCTTCGGCTATTCCAAGTTTCCGGGCATCAAGCATATTAATCCATAAGGAATTCGTGCCAATCATTTTCATAAGCTGATAGTTGCTGAATGTTGAAGAGTGCTCATGCTCGAACATCCGAAAGTTTCCGAATATAAAGGGATACGCCTCATCCGGCTGAATATCCTTTTCAGGTTCTTTGTAATCGGGCAATGGGTCTATACCCTTTTCCTGAGCCACAGGATTAAGGAAGTTATATTTTCCGGTTTTGCTATTTCCGGAAGAGCCATATCCATCAGGCGGATTGATAGAGCCCCACTTTTTGTATTTATAATACTCGGCTTCATCAGTAATAATAAATCCCTTTTCCTTCAGCTCGTCGAAAGACCAGGGTGTGTCTGCCATCTGATTTCTAAACGCATCTTCGATATTGTTCCATGGGAAATACTGGCCAAGACCAAGCCTTCTGGCCAATTGAACCGTTATCTCCCACATGGGTCTGGAATTGTACATGGGCTTTACCACCTCAGCATAGTAACCGATAAAGGCCTCATAAAGCCAGTCGGGTTTGACCTGGCTCTGCTCCAGCCAGGTGGCATCCGGCAGAATCACATCGCACAGAAGCGCACTGTTGCACATATAAGCTTCAATGGCCACCTTGAATTCCATCTTTTCAATGGCCTGAGTGATGGCTTGCTGGTTGCCCCAGGAGAGTACCGGGTCACCAAAATAAATAATCATTCCTTTAAGTTTGCCGGCTTCAACATCGGATAAGAGATGCGCCGGAGCCCAGCCTGCCCAGATGTCAAACTTGTTAAGTTTGGGTGCGGAACCTTTTGGCGGTTTCTCCTGACCCTCTCCCCATGCAGGTTTCAGCTTCCTTTTGAATGGCAGAGAGGGACCGCCCGGAGCGTCGAACGTACCGCAGAGGCCGTTGAGGGCCTGGAGTGCGGCGGTGCCGTACATACCATTAGGAACCTGTGCAACACCGGTCCAGGATATGGCCCCCTTGTTTTCAGCCCCGGCAAACTCCAGGGCAATACGTTCTATGGTTTCGCCCGGTACACCACTGATCTTAGCAGCCCACTCCGGCGTGCGGGCCACACCGTCCTCATCGCCCATCACTCTTTTTTTGAACGCATCGAACCCATGGGTCCAGTTTTTTACAAACTCCTTATCGTAAAGATCATTTTCGATAATTACATGGCACATGGCCATGGCCACTGCACCATCGGTAGCCGGATTTAAAGGTATCCATTCTGTGCCGGCGGCCGCTGTTTCAGACCTCCTGGGATCGAAAACGACAAGCTTGGCGCTCCTCTTGATAGCAGCTTTAAGCTGGGCGGTTTTGCGTTGACCATACGAACTGGCGAACTCGTTCATACCGAAGTGGATGATGTAGTCGGATTCCTGGTAATTTATCCAGGGTCTTTTGTCGTTCAGATTGTGCTCGTTGGCCATTCGGTTGGAGTTGTCGCACATGGGACGATGGGTGGTTTTGGGGCAACCCAGATGGTCGAAAAGGGCTTCGTGAATCCAGTTTGCAAAATCGTTACCCCTGAAATAGCCGAGTTTGCCAGGTTCAATACGCTTAATTCCTTGAACCACCCTGTCCAGAGCCTCATCCCAGGTCGCCTTGCGAAAACGACCGTTCTCCTTGATGAGTGGGGCCTTGAGCCGATAGGGTGAATAGAGGTGTTTAGGTGCGGATCCACCCTTGGGACATAGCCTGCCACCGCCCTTGGGATCGCCGTTAAGACCGGAAGCACCTGTGAGGATACCATCCTTCAACTTGGCTGTCATACCACAGAGCGCACCGCAAGTATAACAATGAGTGGCGATTTTCCTTTCCGGTTTTGGATCGACAACACCTTCATTCAGTGTGAAATATGCCAAACCAAGGTCCAGGGCCTCTACCGCTCCCACCATCTTTTGGGTGGTCTCTTCACCTCTGGTAAATCCGTCAATCCTCATATTTTCACACATCAGCGCTCCCCGTGTGAAATGGGCCAGAGCCTGATAGAAGTCGGTCTGAGCAGATGCTGCCAGCTGATCACAAAAGGAGGCGATCCACTGCAAGT
>Ga0307425_1000047_pt1 | contig 61612 bp, 50 predicted proteins | sample SalMarWE160330MG_FD_202152 | JGI IMG/M metagenome (GOLD analysis project Ga0307425, IMG submission 202152) | Salt marsh sediment microbial communities from the Plum Island Ecosystem LTER, Massachusetts, United States - WE1603-30 | ecosystem: Environmental > Aquatic > Marine > Intertidal zone >... | reverse complement strand
TCTGGCAGCGGGTTGTAATGGGACTCGTTATCATTGCAGTTGTGATTTTCGACCAGTGGCGCCGTAGGCGGTTCGGCGCATAACCTGCGGGTTTTTTATCAATTTCTTCTCAACACCGACCTGCTGTATTGAGATTTTTTCTATGGGAATACGGCGGGATTTTTTGCAAAGATTCTGTCGTCGTGACACGGAATAATATGGCCTGATAACCTCCGCATTTTCTCCATTGATGAAAACCAGTCTATTCTCGATGACAGGTGACCGACAGGTATGTTTTTTTCAATATTCTCATAGAAAAAGGCATTGTCACCGGCGATGCAGTATGTGCCTCTGGCCGTATCAACAAGAACAGCCTGGCTTCCCGGTGTATGTCCCGGTGATGTGATTATCCGAATCCCATCCAATATTTCCCAATCACCCTGAATTATTTCAAACGGAGTTCCCCAGAAAGAGGGTTTTTCTCCTATCAGAGGAGAGAAATACGCTCTCTCTTCTCCGGGGAGGGGCGCAAATGCATACTGCAATTCCTTACGTTGCACAAAAAATTTTGCGTTCGGGAATATGTTATTATTACCGGCATGATCGAAATGCAGGTGGGTGAGGATCACCGTTTCTACTTCATGAGGGTTCACCCCCATGTTTATCAATTGTGTATTCAACTCCTGATCACTGTTCCGCCATGCCTTTTGTTTCTGTATTGCAAGGGTGCGTTGAACAGATTCAAAACCGGTATCAACGACGATTTTCTGCGTTCCCTCCAGTTCCTCGAGAAGGAAGGTGATGCAGAAAATGGTAATGATCTTCCCGCAATCAGTAAGATAGGTGCCGATGGACTTCTCCATTTCCAGCGAACCTGTATTTAAAGCGGTGATTTTCCATTTTGCCATGTAGAATCCTCTTAAAATAATTTAAAATGTTTATGCGTTTTTTATGGGTGAACACCATTATATATATCGCCGTTTATTTACAATTTTTAACTACACCGATAGAATATTGACATAAAAAATAATTGTACATATAATTGCAAATAATTCAGAAAGTAGTCCGTCAGCATCGCTTTCTATTACTACTGCTTAGAAGTATGTTTGAAGAGATTAATAAACTTGACATTTCCGATTCTGTGCTGGCCTACACCGATGAATTTAATTCAGTTTTTTCTCCATCTGGATTTACATTTGACGGCACGTATTATGGCATTGTCGACAGGATAGAGATTAAGATATACCGATTCCGGCTGGAATGATTAAACCTTTATTCCCTGCTACGATGATATTCGAGTTGGGTATGTACAGTACATGCAAGTGCGTTCTCCAGTGAAAACGGCGAATCATCCGATCGGCTGAATTGGGCACGCGGACAATCAACAGTGTGTCGTGTGGTTGCAACGAACGTAACCCTGAGACAAACTCGCCTCCTCTGCCGATGATCTGCGAGCCCTGTTTTACTGGAAGTATTCGATATGAAAACAACTCACAAAATAGTAATCGGTGATTCCAGAAGGATGGACAGGGTGGCGGACGAATCTGTTCAGCTCGTGGTAACCTCTCCGCCATACTGGCAGCTGAAGGACTATGGAAATGCCGGCCAGATCGGGTATAACGACACCTATGAGGAATACATAAACAGCCTGAATCTTGTATGGAAAGAAGTATACCGTGCGCTGGATCGAGGCTGCCGACTCTGTATCAATATCGGGGATCAATTTGCCCGTTCGGCCTACTACGGGCGCTACAAGGTTATTCCGATACGTACGGAAATAATCAGGTTTTGCGAAACGATCGGATTCGACTACATGGGGGCGATTATCTGGCAGAAGGTGACCACCACCAATACCACCGGCGGTGCAACCATCATGGGATCCTTCCCTTTTCCGAGAAACGGCATCTTGAAGATCGATTACGAGTATATTCTGGTATTCAGGAAAGGCGGCACGTCGAAGAAGGTCGAAAAAGAGAGAAAGGAGCGTTCGCGGCTCACAACGGAAGAGTGGAATCGTAACTTTACCGGCCACTGGAAGTTTCCCGGCGAGAAACAGGATTCCCATCTGGCCGTTTTTCCTGTAGAGCTGCCGAACCGGCTGATAAAGATGTTCAGCTTTACGGGGGATATGGTTCTGGATCCCTTTCTGGGAAGCGGAACAACCTCTCTGAGCGCAAAAGGCCTACAGAGAAGCTCTGTCGGGTATGAGATCAACGAGGAGTATCTGCCGCTGATAGGGAAAAAAATTGGTATAGACAGCCCCGACCTGTTCGGCGAATGTGATTTTATTGTTGAACATCAGAAAAAAACACGGCTTGACTTCGAAGAGGAAATGCATGCACTTCCCTATGTTTTCAAGGATCCGGTCCGGATCGAAAGAAAGAGTGATCCGAAGAGTCGTCGGTATGGCTCGAAAATCGATTCAACGCATCCATCAGGGGTCACGTACTACACGGTAAAAGAGGTTGTCAGCCCCAATACGCTCCGGCTGAACGACGGGCTATCGGTGAGACTCATTGGGATCGAGGTTATCGAGAGCAGTCGAGACCGGGCTGTTGAGTATCTGGAGCATCTAACAAAGGGGAAGAGGGTTTTTTTGAAAAGCGATACTGCCCATTATGATACGGATGTTCTCTGCTGCTACCTCTTTCTCAAAAACAAAACGTTTATCAATGCCCGTCTTATTAAATCCGGGCTCGTTTCAGTAGATACGCAGTCGGACTACAGGCACAAATCACGTTTTATCAAATACGTCGGGGGCGGCCGAACCGGGTCCCTTTGAACTGCTGAACAGGCCGCTGGGTCCAAATACCCTCAGGCGTGGACGGTCCCGGTATGAAAGAGCATAAATAAACCACATTCATATGTGCTGAAATTCCCCTCCTGCTTTCGTTTATAACGGTTTTTCACAGGGGGATTGAAGTATTCCGCGTACAACCTGTCCGGCTAATAATTTTTCGGAATACGCTAAAAGATAGCCTTTCCGAGTATATGCATTATATTTAATATTCTAATATGAAAGAGGAGTTGAGCGATGATAACGGGGATTCCAGCGGAGAGCTTTCCGGATGAAAAAAGGGTAGCGATCATACCGGCCCATGTTCCTGCCCTCATCAATGCAGGAGTTGAGGTGCATGTTCAGAAAAATGCAGGCAGGGCAGCGGGGTTTACGGACGAGGCCTATAGGGAGAAGGGTGCGAAGATTGTAAATGACAGAACAAGGCTTTTCACCGCCGCAGACATCATTCTGCAGGTTCGAGCCGCAGGCGCAAACCCAGCTAACGGATTGCAGGATATTAAACTCATGAAAAAAGGTTCTCTGCTCATCGGTTTTCTAAATCCCTATTCATCGCCTGAGATGCTCAAAGCACTCGCGAAGGCGAATGTCACCTCATTTGCAATGGAGCTTGTTCCGAGGATTACCCGCGCCCAGGGTATGGATGCCCTCTCTTCGATGGCCTCTATCTCCGGGTACAAGGCAGCACTCATTGCTGCATGCGCCCTTCCGAGGCTGTATCCGATGATGATGACTGCAGCGGGTACCATTACCCCGGCCCATGTATTTGTTATAGGTGCGGGTGTCGCGGGACTGCAGGCGATTGCAACCGCGCATCGGGTGGGAGCGGTTGTAAATGCGTACGATGTGCGGCCTGCCGTCAAAGAGCAGGTCGAAAGCCTCGGTGCGAAGTTCGTTGAATTGAACCTGGAGAGTGAAACCGCCCAGGATAAAGGCGGGTACGCAAAAGAGATGAGCAAACAGTTCTACGATAAACAGCGGGAGCTCATGGCCCGGGTTATTGCAGAGAATGATGTCGTTATCAGCACCGCTTCGGTTCCCGGTAAAAAGGCACCCCTGCTCATTACTGAAGAGATGGTCAAATCTATGAGGCCTGGTTCTGTTGTCGTTGATCTTGCTGCGGAACAGGGAGGAAATTGTGCCCTCACGAAACCCGGCCGGACTGTTGAAAAATACGATGTTCGTATTATAGGCCCGGTCAATCTCCCGGCAACAATGCCCTACCATGCGAGCCAGCTCTATTCAAAGAATGTGAGCTCATTTTTACTGCCCCTTATCAGGGAAAACAGTCTGGATCTGAGCTGCAGGGATGAGATCGCAGCCGAGACAATTTTGACCCATGAGGGGAAGGTGGCAAACGAGAGGGTAAAACAGGCGCTCGGCCTGTAGAGTTGAGGTGAATCTAATGCCGATCCTGCCGACGCTGAGGGTGTCTATCTTCGTGGGGTGTATGATAGTTCTGAAAAATAACGAAGCAATACTTGATAACAGGAGAATAACATGGATAATTTCACCCTGATTCTCACGATCTTCGTGCTTGCAATATTTGTCGGGTTCGAGGTCATAACCAAGGTGCCGCCCATGCTCCATACCCCGCTGATGTCGGGTTCGAATGCGATATCCGGCATAACTCTCGTGGGGGCTCTGCTTGCGGCGGGTTCGCATAAAACATCACTCACCGTGATTCTCGGGTTTCTGGCAGTGATATTCGCGACAACCAACGTTGTCGGTGGATTTGTCGTAACACACCGCATGCTTACAAAATTCAGGAGAAAGGACTGAACCATGCCGGACAGCATTGTAAATCTAATCTATCTCCTGGCAGCGTGCCTGTTTATCATCGGTCTTAAGGGTCTTGCCCATCCGAAAACAGCGGTACGCGGCAACCTGCTTGGTGCTTCGGGTATGTTTATTGCCGTTGTGGTTACCCTCATGGACCGCCAGATAGTGAGCTATGAAATTATCGTCGCTGGCATGGTACTGGGCTCGCTCATCGGTGTGATCCTCGCGCTCAGAATAAAGATGACTGCCATGCCCCAGCTCGTGGGCATGTTCAACGGGTTCGGCGGTGGTGCATCCCTCCTCGTTGCCGGTGCAGTGCTTATTGAAACGACGATGATTATGAAATCCCCCTCAATCCGCTTTTCCATTGCAACGGCCGCTTCCGGAATGATCGGCGCAGTTACCTTCTGGGGGAGCCTCGTGGCATTCGGAAAGCTGCAGGGAATCGTTACCGCACGGCCTGTGTGGTACAGGGGAGAACAGGTTGTTAAGGCACTCCTTTTTCTGGGCGCGGTGTTTTTGGGCGTTCTCTTGGTTCTCAGTCCCGGTGACACGAAGTGGTACTGGTTTCTTGTTGCCGTCTCTTCTGTTCTCGGTGTCATGCTCACCATAGCCATAGGCGGAGCAGATATGCCGGTGGTGATCGCTTTGCTCAACGCATACTCGGGACTTGCAGCGGCAGCAACGGGATTTGCTCTCTCCAATAGTGTTCTTATCATATCAGGCTCCCTCGTCGGGGCCTCCGGCATTATCCTGACGAGAATCATGTGCAGGGCGATGAACCGATCGCTTCCAAACGTTCTGTTCGGAGGGGTGGGTGCTCCGGTGGAGACCGTCCCTGAAGAGGATATGTACGCCGGAAAGGTAACCTCGACATCCGCGGAAGAAGTGGCAATGATACTGAAATCGGCCCGACGCGTTGTCTTCGTACCCGGATACGGCATGGCGGTGGCAAAGGCCCAGCATCTGGTACGGGTGATGTATCAGCTTCTGGAGGCAGACGGCATTGAGGCCGAGTTTGCGATTCACCCCGTGGCCGGAAGGATGCCCGGACATATGAACGTGCTGCTGGCTGAGGAGAACATACCCTACGACAGGCTCAAAGAGTTAGAGGTAATAAACCCCACATTCGAACAGACCGATGTATCGATCGTTATCGGCGCGAATGATGTGGTGAATCCCATTGCGCGGGAAAAATCCAACAGCCCGCTTTCAGGCATGCCCATACTGAATGTGGACAGATCGCGCACCGTCGTTGTGATCAAGCGGAGCCTGGCTCCCGGATTTGCAGGTGTTCCCAATCCGCTTTTTGCGGCGGATAATACCCTGATGCTCTTCGGCGACGGGCAGAAATGCGTGCAGGACCTGATCACCGCGTATAAAGAAGCGTAGCAATCAGGGGAAAAATTTGCTGCCGTTGTATGTCGGGATGAAAATTATACGGTACGAAGCAGGATACAACAAATGTATTCTTACCGTTGTCATTCTTCGAGTGTAATGCGTTCAAATAATAATTGCTATTTGATCGCACCCAGGGTAAGGCCCTTAACAAGGTGCTTTTGCACCAGAACTGTGAAAATAATTACCGGTACAAGTGCAAGAATGCCACCCGCAGTCATGTATCCCCAGTTGATACCTGTTTCCTTCATGAATCCGATAATTCCTACCGGTAAGGTAACGGCACGTGTTCCGGTCAGAATGAGGGCGAATAGAAATTCGTTCCATGAAAAAATAAAGATCAGGATTGCGGTTGCAGCCAATCCCGGAGCAACCAGTGGAATGGCCATTTTACGAAAAACTTCGAATTCAGAGCATCCGTCTATCAACGCGCTTTCCTCTATTTCACGTGGAATGTCTTCAAAAAACCCCTTCATCATCCAGACAACAAAGGGCAGGTTGAAGGTCAGATAGATTATAACCAGTGCCCATGGAGTGTCGAGAAGGTGCATCTTCTTCATAATTATGTATATCGGTATAATCGATGCCACAGGTGGCATCATCCTGATGGAGAGTATCCAGAACGATAAATTTTCAGAGCCCTTAAATCGAAAGCGGGCAAGGCCATACGCTGCCATTGACCCGAGGGCAAGGGAGACGGCCGTATTTACTGACGCTACTATGAGGCTGTTGAGCATGTATCGTGCAAGGGAAGATGTTTTAAAAATATCCCTGTAGTTGCCCAATATCGGTTTGAATATCCACTTTGGAGGAAAACTGAGTGCATCAACCTCGGTTTTTATTGAGGTTAAAAAAAGGATAATTGGAGGGAAAAGAATTAGAAAAAAAATGATTACAGTCGCCAATGTTAAAACGATTTTTTTAGCTGTTTTAATGGTACTATACTGCATTAATTATCCCCCCATTGCGTAAATGCCGCGAGAACGGATTATTTTCACGAGAATCATAGAAATTATTGTCACTATTATTACAAGGAGCCAGGACAGAGCAGAGGCATATCCCATGTGGAAAAACTTGAAACCATATCGATAGGTGTAGAAGTTCATCGTTTCAGTACTCATACCGGGTCCTCCCTGCGTCAGTACAAAGATCAAGTCGAATGTCTTGAATGAATCCATCAGCCTGATAAGAATTGCAACGATAAGCACAGGACTGAGAAGGGGTAATGTAACAAAACGAAATGTTTGCCAGTTCGTGGCTCCGTCGACATAAGCAGCTTCAAAAGGTTCTCGTGGGAGGGCCTGTAATCCTGCCAGCAAAATCAAAGCCATGAAGGGAGTCCACTCCCAGGTGTCGGCCATCATAACGGAGGGCAGTGCTGTCTGCGGCATTCCTGTCCAGTTGACAGGAGGGAGATGAAAAAGCCCGAGAAGATAATTGAGCATTCCGAGATCGGGATTATACATGAGCCGCCATATGATCCCAACGACAATCGGCGTCATTATTGCCGGTATTACCAGGGTGGTACGGAGAAATCCGATAATCTTTCGGGTGATTCGATTGAGTATAAGCGCAACTACAAGACCAAGTGCAAGCTGTAATGGAACTGTCCCGAGTAAATAAAAAATGGTCACTTTAAGTGAGGTACGAAAATAGGGGTCCTGAAAGAGAATGGTAGCGTAGTTGCCAAGCCCTTTCCACTGCCACCCTCCCGCTCTTATAATATTCCATTCGTGAAGGCTGAGGCTCAGAGAAAAAATAAGTGGAAAAATAACTATGCAGAGAAGCACCACAACTGCAGGGGCAACAAATAAAACCCAGGTATATTTTCGTTTTTTTATGTTGAGTAATAACTTAAGCTTCAAACGATTACCTCCTTGAAAAAGAAGGGGGCGGAATGACCCCCGTCCCCTCTGTTTTCTTTATCCTACTTTATCAAATCCCACTTTTTCATGATAAATTCAAATTTTTTATTAGCCCCGCTCAATGCCTTTTTAGAGCTCTTTGAGCCGGTCATGGCCTCTGAGAGCGCTACCTCTAACGCGTCTGCAAGTTCTGAGTAAGGAGCAATTCGCGGGCGCCCTTTTGCGATAGGCAGAGACTCAAGCATTGCGGTGTACTCGATGTATTTTTTCTGCATGGCAGGGTTTTCAAGCCCGGAAAAACGTGAGCCCGGCTGGCTGTAAGCCAATCTTGGGTCCAGTTCGGGTGATGATGCCCATACGATGAATTCCCAGGCAGCTTCTTTATTTTTCGAATCTTTTGGGATCTCTAGGCTCCATCCTCCGAAGGTCGGCGTTCTCTTTATAGAACCATCGGGTTGTTTTTTACCGATCATTGGAGTAATCTCGAATTTACCGATGATTTTAGATTTTTTCGGATTGTAAAACGTCGGAGCAGCATTCTGCCACTGAATCGTCATTGCCGCCTTTCCCTGGGCAAAGGCACGCGCATTCTCATCCCAGTCATACGTCAACACTCCCTTGGGTGCATATGGAATGAGAGACTTGAAGTAGTCTAATGCCGCTACAGCCTCTCTGCTGTCTATCGTGGGACGGTAGTTGCTGTCATACCATTCTCCACCAAAAGACCACAGGATATTATCGTAGGTACACTGCAGCTGTACGCCTCTTCTGCCCATAAATGTTATACCGTATACTCCGGGTTCCTTTAGATTGAGACTTTTTGCCGTATTGCGCAATTCTTCCCAGGTCTGCGGAACTTTTACGCCGTACTTTCTAAAAATATCAGTACGGTAGTAAAACGCGAACACCGCCTGTATACAGGGAAGTCCGAAAATTTTATTTTCCCACATTCCCTGTTCAGACACGACGGCAGGAATAAAATCGTCGAGGGCAAGGGTCTCACGGTCTGTTCTGAGAATAAACTCCTCAACAGGGATAGTCCACCCTTCGCCCGCGTACTGGCCTACCCAGACACAATCAACATCCACAACATCGTATGCTCCTGTACCCTGGGTGAGCGCTACCATTTGTTTTTCCTGCAGTGTGGGATAGGCGAGAAGGTTGAAATTGACCTTGATTCCCGTCTTCCTTGTAAATTCACCGGCAAGTTTTTGAATTGCCTCATTACGTGGTTCGGCAACCATAGCGACGTTGATCGTTGTTCCTGCCCAGGGTTTCTGCGTATAGGTTCCGAACTTGAAACTCTTTGGTACTTTGATCATGTGCCTGACCTCTTCATAGGCAAAGGCGGAAAAAACCACCCCCGTTACAAGCACAAATGCAACGAAGACACCGAGCACAACCTTTAATTTTTTTTGCTTCTCATGTTTTGCCTCCCTGTTTTGATGTACCTTTAACAAGGTAAATTTTCGACACAGAATATATTCTGTGTCGTGAAACTTTTTAAAAAATTTGCCTTTTCATCACCTCCTCCTTTGCGTTAGTACAGGCTTGGTTATGACGGAGATTGTAATGGCTACTGAGCCGTCAATCCCCCGTCTATGACAAAAATTGAGCCCGTCATAAACTCAGAATCGTTTGATGCCATGTATAAAGCAGCTTTTGCAATGTCTTCGGGTGTGCCCAGGTGATGCAATGGTTGCCAGGTACGTTTTGCATCTACTGGATCCATTTCCGGTTTGTAATGTCCAACGACAGCGTCTCCCTGGGCAGTATTGATCATTCCCGGACAGAGGCAATTAACCCTGATATTATACGGTGCAAAATCAAGAGCCATACTTCGGGAGAGATTGACAATACCGCCCTTTGAAGCGGCGTAGGCGGATGCGCCCGGTGCGCCTACAAGACCTGCGACTGAGGCTATATTGATGACAACACCCTGTTTTATGTTCATCATAGCGGGCAGGATGTATTTAGAAACAAGGAAAGCCCCCTTTAAATTTGTATTCAAAACTGTATCCCAGGTATCCGCACCCAAATCTGTAACACGACCCGGTCTCCAGATTCCGGCATTGTTTACAAGGATGTCTACCTTCTTGAAATCATGGAGAATCTGTTCGGTAATTTTTTTTACCTGTTTTTCATTCGATACATCCGCATGATAGAATGTGCAGGCCCCGCCCTCATCTATGATCTCTCTGCATGTTGCCTTTCCACTAGATGTATCCACATCCAGCAGGCATATAACAGCTCCTTCATTGGCAAAGAGTTTTGCTATTGCAGCACCAATGCCGATAGCTCCTCCGGTAACGACGGTAATTTTGTCCTTTAACTTCACTTCTATGTGCCTCCCCATCAACTTATTATGACAAAAGTCAAAGAATGACCTTTCCGTAGGTTTTATCAGTAATCATAGGTTGATAAACCAATTATCTTTCTGTGCGTTTGCCTCCTCCGAGAACATCTGCTCTCATCAAAGCCTGTACGTCAGCCCTGGTAACGATTGGTAGGTCGAACATCAGCGTTTGCTTGATCCGCGTTGCCGCGTCACCGACAAGCACGCCTTTCTCCAGCCCCTTCGCAGTGAAGCCTTCAGTCAATAATCCGTAGTAGAAACCGCCATTCCAGGTATCGCCTCCTCCAAGCCGGTCTTGAAGTACAATTGTATGAATCGTGGGTGAGCGGAAAAAATATCCGTTGTCGTTGATAACAGCTGACTCCCACCTATGCTGTTCGAAAGTATCAGGATACCGTATCGTAATTGCAACGACTTTTGTTTTAAATTGTTTCATTACACTCTGAGCAAATGATTTAATATCATCGTCTTCTATATAACCCATATCTCCCCTATCGATTTCTTCTGCACTGTACTGTCCGCACCCGAAACCATAGAGCTTTGCCATGTCTTCAATGGTTGTAATGAGTATATCCGCATGATTGGTGATTATATCCGACATGACTTCCACACATTCAGCTTTACCCCACAGGGAAGCGCGATAGTTGAAATCGATTCCAACCGTGCAATCTTCTGGTTTGGCGTCTATGGCTTCAAGAAAAGCCTCCAGTAAATAATTTCGATTATAATTGCTGTGTGAGGCTAGACCGAAATTAATCCCTGAGGTATGAAAAAGTTTGCAGTCCTTGAGGACAGCATTCCAATCCACCATTCCGCTTCCCAACCTGCTTGCGGCAGAATACATTCGCTGATACCAGCCAATATGCCTTCGGGGAGTACGCCCAATCTCGTATATGAAACGGCCAATCGGTTCATTTTTAGGAGCCCATACTATATAATCAGTATTGACACCCTGACTTCGAGCAGTATTTCGCAGGAGCCACCCATATGGATTATCAGGTAAGCGGGTGATGTAGACAGAAGAGATTCCAAGGCGAGCGAGAAATATGGCAAGGGTATATTCACTGCCGGCCATTGAAATATGAATTTTTTTTGTGCACTCGGGGCGTTGCAGGTCAGCAGGGGTGTCACGAACCATCGTTTCACCGAAAGTCACGAAGATTGACCCCTTTCCCTGAATGTTACTTATATCATCCTTGACGATGTCGTATTGTATTTCTTTCATCAGCAGTTCGACCTATCGGTACCTGCCCCTCACGAAGTGCATACCGAAGGTTATGAGAGTATCAGGTCTTTTGCGTTTGAAAATTAACTTGCTTATGACTTCAAGCCTTCTTTAACCGTGATCCTTTGGCCATTTCTATAACCGAGTCTGGCCGATATGATGCATGCCGCTTCCTTGGTCCTATTAATGAGATCAGTCTGTGATCCGACAGGATCCATCCGGGAGGCTGGACCGGATATGCTGATCGCCGCTATTATAGTATTGTTTATTGAAAAAATCGGTGCGGCAATGCAGTGGACTTCAGCTTCATGCTCGCCGGAATCGAGTGCATAACATCGATTGCGTGTTTTTATTAGCTCGTCCATTAGCGTTTCAATACTTTGAATAGTAGAATCACTATAACGAGGAAGGCCGGTATTTCTATAGTAGGTTCTTACATACTCAGGATCAGTATATGCCAGAAGTATCTTGCCAAGACCGGTACAATAGGCTGGAGACCGCCCGCCGACCTGAGAGGACATTATACCAATTGCGTGCAATCCATGCAGTTTTTCCAGGTACACTACTTCCATTTTATCGAGCACAGCCAGATGAACCGTTTCTTTTGTTTCGTCGCGAAGTTTCTCCAGTTCAGTGAGAGCCAGCCGACGAATATCAGAACTAACCTGATAGGCTCGTGCCATTTCAAGACAGGCCATACCAAGTTTATATGTATTGGTTTTGTTGTCCCGCTCTACATAACTTTTAACTGATAAGGTTGACAAGAGGCGAAAGGTAGTGCTGTTATTTATTCCAATTGCTTCACTTAGATCCGTCAACGTACGAGGCCTACCGTCTGACAGCATCGATAAAACACACAGTGCCCTTTCCACTGCACGAATGTTGTAGCGGCTTTCCTTTTGCTCCACCTCTTACACAATCCTTTGCCTATAGAATTTTTCTTTTTGCTGTGAATATGTTTCTGTTCATAAACATGAAAAAGTACTCTTTATTATCAAGCTGCCTGCGCATAATTTTCAGGTACTCAAGCACATTGTGTAAAAGAGAATTTATTCCAGTTTAAAAATTATTAGCGTTTGTCCCGCTGCATGCGTCCTTTTTCGACTTCTTCTCTGAATCTACGCGCACGCTCAGAAATAACATCGAATTTACGTCCGTCCAGTAATTGTTGGTTCACAAGTGAACTCCCAACCGCTATGATTTCACATCCGGAACGGATAAAATCGGCTGCTGTATCAAGATTTACCCCTCCGACAGGCATTAATCTGATCTGGGGAAGAGGTGCCTTGAGGGTTTTGATATAGGAGGGTCCACCAACACTTGCGGGAAAAACCTTGACAACATCCGATCCAGCTTCCCACGCGGTAAGAATCTCGGTTGGCGTGAAGGCCCCGGGCATAACGGGCACGGAATACCGTTTACAGAGTTTAATGGTGTCGGTATTCAATGTTGGACAAACCACAAATTGGGCACCGGCGATAATAGCCATTCGCGCACTTTCAGGGTCGAGCACGGTACCGACCCCAAACAGTACATCCGAGCCATATTTCGATGTTGCCTGACTTATAATCGAAAGAGCCCCGGGCGTGGTAATCGTCACTTCTATAGCGTCGACTCCACCCGCTTTTATCGCATCAGCAGCAGCCAATAGTTGATCTGAGCTGTTGGCCCGCATAATGGCTATAATACCTGAGTTGAATAGCCGGTCTAACCGATCCCCTTCTTTCATCTCTTTTTTCCAGCCTTATGGAGGTGAAGCGTTTGATTCTGTTTATCAGCACTTGAAAAATACGCGATGGATAATTGGGCCCGCTGATCAGTGGAGGAGGAGGCAAGCTTGTTTGCCGATGTAAATCCATTGCAGAAGCAGGTTAGCTGAACAAAGGGAAAGTTTAACATCAGATAAATAATAACCAGTGCCCATGGCGTATCGAGAAACCGCACCTAAACTGTGTTGCACGAATAATTTTTATTAATGTTACTTAAATATTTGCCTTATCCAAGACGCTCAAACCGGCTGTGCTTTTGACACGTCTCAAGCATCTCCCTGATAAATAATTCATTCTTACATTTTTATAATAACTTTTGTCGGTTTCTCTTTTCTGACAACTTCAAAGGCCTTTTGATATTCATCCATATTATAGATGTAACTCACCCAGTCCTCGAGGTTAGCCTTGCCTTTTTCAATATACGCAAGCAGCTTGTCATGTACCTCTGACTCTGCAACCTTCGACTTGAAAATGCGTGGATCGGATTCGAGTATTGAATCATAAGGGGTATCATCTGCAGGCATGCTGTAGATATTTACCTTTCCATCTTCTTTAACAATCTGCAAACATCGAAAAAGAGCATTATTTGATCCGACTGCTTCAATAACCCTATCAACCCCGCCCTTTTTCATAATCCTTATAACTTCAGTTGGGAGCTTATCACCCGTGACATATGCGTCGGCACCAAGTTTTGAAAATCGATCAGACCACTTCGGCTGGCGTCCGAACACAACAACAGGTGCGACGTTCAATATCTTTGCCCACATCACCATTGATTGTGAAGCAGGGCCTGTTCCAACTATGGCAAGTGAATGACCTTTTTTAAATCTACTAAGAAATTTCAAACTCTCGCTGAACGATCTTCGTAAATCATCTTTATCTTGTGGATTAAAGGGCAGGGGCTTGCCGCCAAGTTTTGTGGAGATGATGTATGGGCCATTAATTTCCTCCAGTGCATATCCAAGCACCTTTTGACTATCACCATAAACAGGAGCTGTACCGATATAGTTTATACCCGACTTCATAGCTGTCGCTATGTTAAAATCCACCAGCAACAGATTATCCATTATGTAAAAAATATGGAATTTTAATATAGATGATAAGCTTTTCGATTAGAATCATTCAGGTGTGAGAATGAAAAATGTAAGCTCATTCTCCAATAATGCCCGGCCTGAGGCGTGTGACGACGCGGGTGAGGTAGAGAAAAGGAGTGTCGAGCGCGGCCACGATTACCTTCAGTATATATGTGGAGAGCATGATACCGAGCACGACCTTCGTTTCATAAACACCCGCAAAGGCAGCGGTGCAGAAAACAAGGGTATCAACCGCCTGGGATGTCCAGGTGGAGCCGTTGTTCCTCAGCCAGAGCTGCTTCGGAAACCGCCGCCTGATCAGCTCGTAGCTAATGACATCCAGGTTCTGTGAAACGATATACGCGGCCATCGATGCCGCTATAATCCTCCATATGGGGGTGAAGAGCTGTTCCATCGGCTTGTGGTAGAGGTCCCAGCTTGCAGGTTCAAAGAGAAGGATGAAGCGGGATGAAATAAGGAACAGAAGAGATATGAAAAACCCCAGCAACACTGCCTGCCGGGCTTCCTTCGGCCCGTAGTATTCGGACAGAATATCGGTGCCAAGAAAAATCGATGCATACAGAACGTTACCTCCGGTGGCGTCGATACCGAAAAGAACCATGCCCTTGAGCACGAAGAGATTCATCATAATGACGTTGGCGGCGATAATCGCAACGATTCCGACCCTGCCCCAGACGGAGAACGCCGTGAGCAGGAGAAAGAGGTCAATAATGATCCACGCAATATAAATGAGATTGTTGTGCATATATCCGCCCCGCCACATGCAGTGTCAGGAACACAGTATCACAAATATCGTGGAAAGGCCACTGTTAAAAGCGGCGTACGTCCCTGCTGGGGCCGAATATCAACAGGTAACTTATTTGAAATTATTCCTGCCGTTTATACTCGAAATAGTGTTTTTTAAAAACTGAAAACCTGCGTTGTTCTTGAAGGTGGTTCAGGTAAACGCCTCAGAACTGCAATCTGGCGCCCCCTTCAAGCAAATAGTTACTGTTCTTAAAGTTGTATCCTCCCTGCAGAGTAACGGCGAGCATCAGAATTTTCACCTCCACGCCGCCGAACAGTGTTGTGTCGAATCCTTCGGGCTTTGCTTCCGTGCTGATCACGAGCTGCTGATTTGTAAAGGTATCGACATAGGTAGTATAGATTGGATCGGTGAGCTCGAGAGTCGTGCTTCCGGAAAGATCGGTTGTGGCCTTGCCGAATGTCTTGCTGAACCGCGCGCCTCCGAATAAGTTGACAAAGAGTATTTGAAAATTCATCTGGCCCTCTCCGCCGACGGTAAACCCTTTCCAGTTTGTTTCAAACCCGGTTTCTGTAATGAGATTCGCGACCTGCGTCGAACCAGGACCGGGAACATCCACGAAAACCGGTATCGCATCCCGTCCCAGCATGGTTACGTTTCCGTTGATATATTCGAGGAAACCGCCGAAAGATGCCCCTGTTCTCAAAAGCATCAGCACCCTCTTGTCCCAGAGCTCGTAGCGAAGCTTGCCGCCGATAATCATGTTGTTGAGATGAACACCGGCATCCTTGTCCTCGATCTTCGGAATTCCTGCGAGCTTTCCGCCTATTTCAAACCGCCTGATCTTGAATTTTGCATGTACTCCAAAGGCGGGAACGGGTAAATATTTAAGATCCCCGAAATCGTACTGAAGGCTCGTACCGAGTGCAATATTTTCTGTCGGTACGAATGAGGCCCCGCCTGCAAGGCCCACTTCAATATGTTTAATCGTCGAATAGCCGACCGGGTCGCCTAAAAAGGTCATTGCACCAAGGTTCGGCCCGAAGATGTTACTGAGACCCTTCGATATTGCAGTCAGATCCGACTCAACAGCGCCAAGGTCATATGGCTGTTGGGCGAATACGAACGTCCCTGGTAAAACGAGAACCAGCATACATACAACTGTTATCAGTATTTTTTTTCCGTTCATATCTTCTCCTTCCCTGAGTATCTGGTTGATTTTGCAAAATATTTTTTCGCAACCTGCAGCATTTGTTGTCTACAGTGAAATTTTAATGCACTTTGCTCTGAATTTCCACTCTACTTTCTGAATATAACGCATAGTGACAATTTTATCAGGAAAATTAATACAGATTATCAGATGGTCAGGCAATCGGCGCAAAGTAGCGGAATTCCATGGTAAACGATGCGCGCCCCTGGCTCATCGATCTGAGGTCCGTCGTATAACCGAACATCTTCGAAAGTGGGGCTACCGCATCGATTTTTTCAACAGCCTGGCGGCTCAGTATATTGTTGATCTGCCCGCCCCGGGCGTTGAGATCGCCGATGACATCCCCGACAAACTCTTTTGGTGTGGTCACCTCTATAGACATATAGGGTTCGAGCAACACACCTCCCGCTTTTTCACACGCCCCATCAAAAGCATCGGCAGCGGCTGCACTGTAGCCGATCTCGGATGAGCTCGACTGGTTGAACGAGCCTCCTTCAAGAACGGCACGTATATCTATCATCGGGTAACCGGCGATGATCCCCCGCTCCATGGTGTTGAAGACTGCCTCTTCAATGGTATCGATAAACACGCGCGGAATCTGAGCCTCCGGGGCACTGTTTTCGAACCTGTTTCCTGTACCCCGTTCGAGCGGGTGAACAGAGATTACAACGTGGCCGGTGTGATCCTTTCCGGCGATCTGGCGATGAAAGTGCGCTTCTGCCTGTGACCCGCCGGTTATTGTTTCCCTGTAGGCAACCTGCGGTTTTCCTACATTTGCTTCAACACCGAACTCCCTGATCATTCTCTGGGTAAGCACCTCGAGGTGAAGCTCCCCCATTCCCGAAATGATCTTCTGCCCCGTATCTTCATCCACTCTTACGGCAAAGGTCGGGTCTTCGCGGGACAGCTTTTCAAGGGCGTTTTCGAGTTTGGCCTGACTTCCCGCATTTTTCGGCTCTATGGCGATTGATATAACAGGGTCAGGGAATACGGGTCGCTCCAATAGAATTTGCTTTCCTTCACTGCACAGCGTATCTCCTGTCTGCGTCACCTTGAAGCCGACGATGACACCGATGTCGCCTGCAGATATGCTTTCGGTGTTGACCCGCCTGTTGGAATACATGCGTATTATTCGGTTGACCCGCTCCCGCTTTTTTTTATTTACATTGTACACGGCATTACCGTTGGAAATTTTTCCCGAATAGACGCGTATGTAGGTGAGTGTTCCTGCCTGGCTGTTGTTATGCAGCTTGAAAGCAAGAGCTGCAAGCGGCTCCTTTTCGCTCGAATGCCGAATTTCCGGGCTGCCGGTTTTTGGATTAATGCCGTTTACCGGCGGTATCTCGAGGGGTGAGGGAAGAAAATCGACAATACCATCCATAAGCGGCTGTACTCCCATGTTCCGAAGAGAGGAGCCGCAGTACACCGGTACGCCATGGTATGAGATTGTGACGGATTTCAAGAGCCTTAGTATGTCCTCTTCCTCCAGATCCCCGTTTTCAAGGTACTTTTCGAGGAGCTCGTCGTCCTCTTCAGCAATTTTTTCGAGCAGTTCATGCCTCTTCTCTGCTGCATCGTTTTTTAGATAATCGGGAATTTCTCCATATTCACAGGTCTCTCCGTATTCCCCGGACCATCGTATGGACTGCATTCTGACAAGGTCCACCACGCCCTCAAAGTTGTCTTCAGCGCCGATAGGTATCTGAAGCACAAGCGGATTCGAACCGAGCTTCATTTCGAGCATCTGCACGCTTTCACTGAAGTTTGCGCCGATCCGGTCCATTTTATTGATATATGCAAGCCGCGGGATGTTGTAGCTGTCCGCCTGATGCCAGACTGTTTCGCTCTGCGGTTCAACGCCCTGAACCCCATCGAATATAACCACCGCGCCGTCGAGCACCCGCAGAGAGCGTTCGACCTCCACGGTAAAATCAACATGGCCGGGCGTATCGATTATGTTGATGGCGCAACCGCGCCAATGGCAGGTTATGGATGCAGCGGTGATTGTTATACCGCGCTGCTGCTCCTGTTCCATCCAGTCCATCGTTGCCTGACCGTCATCGACTTCCCCGATTTTGTGTGAGAGGCCGCTGTAGTACAGAATCCGTTCGGTTGTCGTTGTCTTTCCGGCATCTATGTGCGCAATAATGCCGATGTTTCTAAGCTCTTCTATTTTTACGGTTTCAGGCATTTTTACACTCGGTCAGAACCCGGTTGCACACCTCGGAGTATACTGTGGAACTTCCGCTGTACAGATGTTCTTCAATCACTCCCTCGATTTCAGGATTAATCCACTTAATATAACCGTGATTTTTTTTGAAAACAATGGATTTGAGAGATTGTTCCAGGCCATTTACTTCATATGCCGCATTGCGATACCGGGCTGCTTCAAGGTTTTCTTCAAGAAGCTCATAGAGATACGAAATATTGAAGAGGTGTTCACTGACAATGTCGGAAGAGTATTTCCGGTCGAGGGGACCCCGGTGCATCCGGGGAATACGCATGGGAATACTTTCATTTGTAAAAAGCTGTATAAGAAAATTTTTGACCCATCTGTACCGCAATGTGAGCAAATGGGGGTCCGAGAGGATTTTTGTGGTCTCTGTCCATCTGGGGTTATTGAGAAATGTGGAGGTCGGGTTATAACCGGAAAAGAGTATCCACCGCACATCGTTTTGTTTTGCAGTTCTCACTAATGACGCGAGATTTTCATCATCGTCATTAACGAGTGGAATAATCGGAATAATTGCAATGCCTGCAGGGATGCCTTCGTTATTTAGTATTTTTATTGTCTCGAGCCGCCGGTCCGGTGACGGCACTCCTTCTTCGAGCCGGGAGGAGAGGGCACTGTTTTTTGTTAAAATTGTGCAGGTAATCCTGATTCTATCCTTTTCAGCGAATTTCTTGAGGAGTTCGATATCCTGCAGCAGGGCGTCTGATTTGGTCTGAATATTGACTGCGTAGCCCCCCCTGTAGAGAACCTTCAGAATATCCGTTATATTCTTATTCAAGGAGTGATCGGGATGGTAAATGTCGCTGAGTAAACCCAGCCCGACCGTCTGATTTCTTTCAGGAAGATCATATGAAAACGCAAGGCTCTTCTCCCTGTGGGTTCTCCTCGTATTACAATAACTGCACTGGTATGGGCATTCGCTGAATATATCGATGAAGTATTTTGTCCAGTACCAGTAGTCGATTTTCCCAAGACCGATAACGGCGGGTGATAGGGCGGCAATTTTTTTTTGCACAATTTCCTCCACAAAAATCCGCTTTTCTCTTATAATTTTCGAAGTAATCAATACGAACTTAAGAAAAAAGCTCGCAGAGCCGGCCATTAAATACGTGCCGGTTTCTCCTGTTTCGGAAAGGAACGGACTGTCATGAAAATTCTGTATGGTGTTCCAATATACACAATGGACAGCAAACGAGTTGTCGAAGAGTCAATAGTCATCAGTGACGGCGTAATTAAGTTTACCGGAGATTTTGATGTAGCCCGTCGATTATACCCGAGAGCCGAAAAGGTCAACCTGCAGTTCGGATGCATTCTCCCGGGTTTTATCGATGCGCATCTGCACCTGAAGAAATACTCACTTCTATACAGAGAGCTCGATTTGACCGGGGTGACAACACAAAACGAGCTTTTCGAAAAACTGAAGGCGTGTGTCGCCTCTAAAAAAGAGAATCAGTGGGTAACCGGTGCAGGTGCGGATTTCACACTTTTACATGGAATGTCGAAGGAAGAGCTTGACCCCATCACGCCGGATAATCCCATTATACTTTACAGCAAAGACCTGCACACCGCGATTGTGAACTCACGAGCTCTGCAGATCGCCCAGGTTGACGCACACCGCGCAGATCCCCTCGCCGGTACCATAGAGAGGGATGAATCGGGTTTTCCGACCGGTATTTTGAGAGAGCGGGCGATTGAGCTGGTAAAGAAAATCATACCCCAGGAAAAAATACGGAAAGTCGATGAAGCCATGGAAGGGGGTATGCACAGGCTCATGTCAAACGGGATTACCTCCCTGTGCGATTGCTCGGTATATGCACCGGAATCCTCCATAACGAGCATTATGAAAATTTGGAGGAAGGGAAAGATGAAAATGCGTGCGGTGCTCATGTTCGGTGACCGTGAGGCTTTCCGGTTGGGCAATCTCGGCATACCGTCTCAGTTCGGAAACGACAGTGTCATTCTCGGCGGGTGCAAGGTTATTTTAGACGGCTCGCTTTCCTCTGAGACAGCATATATGAGCCGATCATACGCAGGAAAAACCAGCAGCGGGATGCTGCTTATGAACGAAACAGAGCTTTATGAAGTGCTGAAGCGGGCCCATTCGCACTACATAGGTGCTGCGGTGCATGCAATTGGGGACCGTGCAAATCAGGTTGCGCTCAATGTATATGAGAAATTGAAGAAGGAGGTTGGAATCCCTGCGGTTATCAGGCGGATAGAGCATGCCCAGGCACTGCAGGATGAAGATATCGGCAGATTTGCCTCAATCGGTGTAATACCCGTCGTCAATCCGGTTCACCTGCCGATGGACAGGGAGAACGCGCTGAGGCTTCTCGGCCCCGATGCGAGGCTGCTATACAGGCTGGGAAGCCTTCTGTCTTCAGGAGCGGTGCTTGCATTCGGTTCCGATGCGCCTGTCGCACCGGTAAACCCCCTTCATGGAATCTATGCAGCGGCGGAACGGAAAAATTTCACCGACGGACCCCAGCTTCGATTTTTTCCGAAGGAGAAAATATCACTCGAAGATGCCGTATATGCCTATACGATGGGCAGCGCAGCATCCATGGGTCTTGAAAATCGAATCGGCAGTCTGGAAATCGGAAAGCTTGCAGACCTCGTTTATCTTTCAAAGGATATTCTGAAGGAAGGAGCCGAATCACTGCAAGACGCGGTCGTGCTGCAGACGATTATCGGCGGTGAAACGGTGTTTGAGAGGAGCTGAGAAAAATCTTGCCGGGGATTTCGTGCTGGATCGGTAGAATGGGAAGGAGATTTGAGAGAGGCTTTAATACGATATCACTGAAGCGACGAAGTTTTTATTGGCGCTGTAAAATAGTATTGACAAAGTATTAAAGACTGTGTAATTTTATTCATCCTTTTTTGGAAATATGTATTTTTGTAAGGAGTTAGTTAGTGCCGGAAGGAAAAGTAAAATGGTTTAACGAGAAGAAGGGTTTTGGTTTCATCAGCATGGATGATGGAAGCGATGTTTTCGTCCATTATTCGGAAATCGATATGGAAGGATTCAAAACGCTTGTTCAGGATCAGCCTGTGGTATTTGAGATCAAGGAAGGTCCGAAAGGGCCTCAGGCAATTAATGTTAGATCTAAATAAGCTGTTTTGGTAATGCCTCGTTCGACGGTTCCTGCAGCTTTTGTATCCCGGCGTCGTCTATGCCTGGAATACCTGGTTAGTGAGGCTTCCAGAATCTGCAGGAATCACTCTTCAGTCTGCATCGGGTGTATTGGATGCTCTTTGTATCTACTTCACATGATGCGGATTCTCCCGGTAGCTCAGCTGTGCTCGTATCTGTTGACAGCAGCAGCGCACACGAATATATTCAGTTTAGTCGAGAGGGAAACATGAAGGAGAGATCATTCAGCGGTATTCAACCGTCGGGAGTCATACATGTCGGAAATTATCTCGGCGCAATCAAAAACTGGGTTGAACTTATAAAAACCTATGAGTGCATCTTCTGTGTTGTCGATTATCACGCTATTACCATCAGCTATGAACCGTCGGAGCTGAGAGAAAGAATCCTCGAAGCGGCAAAAACGCTTATCGCATCCGGCATAGATCCCGACCGGTGCACCCTGTTCGTTCAGTCTGAGGTTCCCGAGCATACTGAGCTGACATGGATCTTGAGTTCAATAGCAACGATTGCCGAGCTCGAGAGAATGACCCAATTCAAGGATAAGAAACTGCAGCATTCCGACAATATCAATACCGGTCTTCTTACCTACCCGGTTTTAATGGCGAGCGACATTATTGTGTACAAGGCCCAGGTCGTGCCTGTCGGTGACGACCAGCGGCAACACCTCGAGCTTACCCGGGAGATTGTACGGCGGTTCAACGGCAGGTACGGCGACACCTTTCCGGAACCGAAAACTCTTTTGGGAGAGGCTCCTCGTATCAAGGGGCTTGACGGCGGCGCGAAAATGAGCAAGAGCCTTAATAACTATATTGCGTTAATAGAGGAAGAGGATGTTCTGTGGGAAAAGCTGAAAACAGCGGTTACCGATCCCGCACGAATCAGACGATCAGACCCGGGCAACCCGCATATCTGTAATATTTTTTCCCTGCACCGGTATTTCTCAACCGATGAGGAGATCGGTTACGTCGAGAAGGGATGTAAAACGGCGGGGATCGGGTGCATTGACTGTAAGAAAATACTTGTAAAAAATATCAACAAGGTGATTGCTCCAATAAGGGAAAAGAAGAAGGAGCTTGACAGAAACACCACATATGTGCTGGATGTGCTCGAGCAGGGACGGAAGCACTGCAGCTCTATCGCAGATACTACCATGAAAGAAGTAAGGGAAAAAATCGGGGTGAATTTCCGCCGGGATCTTCTCAGTAACTTAAAATAAATTATATTTGATACCCTTAAAAATACTTTTTATTTAACGGATAAAGTAGTACTATTGCACTACATTCGGCGAAGAGAGGGGGTGAGGCTAGGTGGCGGTTGTTAAAGTTGAAGATGGTGAAAGTATCGACAGGGCGTTGAAACGATTCAAACGTGAATGTGAGAGAGATGGTATCCTTCGCGAATGGAAGAAGCGGGCCTATTACGAAAAACCTGCTGTTCAGAGGAAGAATAAAAAGAAGGCTGCTGAGAGAAGACGATTAAAAAAGATGAGGAAAATGCAAATGAGGTCACACCGGAGGTATTAAATCCGGTTTTCAAGAAAAAAATCCCCTTATTATCAAAATAAGGGGATTTTTTTATGCACTAAGCGGTAGAACATGTTATAACAGAGACAAGCGAGCGTGCAAACATAATAGGTTCAAACCAAGTGAATATTTCAGGAGCCTGTCCACAATATATGGACCGATGTAAAAAAGTGTTGATAATGGGGCTCGGCCTGCATGGCGGTGGCGCAGGTGCCGCAAACTATTTTGTTTCACACGGTCACCGGGTAGTCGTAACAGACCTTAAAACTGAAGATGAGCTTGCCGACGGTATTAAAATGCTGAAGCAGAGAAGAAAAATCCGGTTCGTTTTAGGCAGGCATGAGTACAATGATTTTGGGGATGCTGATCTGATCGTAAAAAACCCCGGTGTTCCGAAAGATTCTCCGTACATTGCGTACGCGAAGGAGCAGGGAACCGCAATTGACACCGATGTGGGTGTTTTTCTCGACTGTATCAGAAAAAAAACGCACAATATCATCGGAGTGACCGGCACGAAGGGAAAATCGACGACTGCCTCCCTGATTCATACTATTTTAAAGATGAAACGCCCAGATGCGCTTCTTGCGGGAAACATAACCGTGTCTGTGTTTGATATCCTGCCAATGGTGACAACCGATACGTATATCGTGCTCGAGCTGTCCAGTTTTCAACTCGGCGGAATCGAGAATAAACGGTTCAGCCCGAGGCTCGGTGTGTTTACGAATTTCATGGAGGACCACCTCGATTATTACAATGGTATGGATGAATATTTTAAAGACAAAGCGGTGCTCTATCGGTATCAGCGCAGGGGAGATGTCATTGTTGTGAACAGGGACAACGATGTATTCCGCAGGGTATCTCCCGAAAAGGGGGCAAAGATGCTCAGTTTCGGGCTGGCGAAAAACTTCAGCGGGTCGGGCGTATTTATACAGAAAGATGGTAAAAGAGACGTGCTGTACTTTAAAAAACAAAGTCAAACACAGCGGTTGTTTGACGCAGGGGCCATACAGCTTCAAGGCAGGCATAACCTGTACAATGTGCTCTCAGCCGTCACCGCATGCGTTTCGGAGGATATCGATCCGTCTGAAATTCGTGATGCCGTTTCCGGCTTTAAAGGCCTTCCCCACCGGCTGGAGTATATTGCTACCAAGAGCGGAGTGCACTTTATCAATGACTCGGCTGCTACCATGCCCGATGCTGCTGTTGAAGGAATCAACAGCATGGAAGGGGAGATTACCCTTATTGCAGGGGGTTCGGACAAGGGCTTGACCCTTGGTATATTTGCCCGGACCGTGAAGGAAAAGGTAAAGAACCTGATACTGCTTGAAGGCTCCGGGACAAAGCGGCTGATTGAGGAGGGGCTTGAGGAGTATTGTATGTTCGATGATTTTAAAGAAGCGGTGTCCCGCGCGTATGCTGTTTCCGCTCCGGGAATGACGGTACTGCTGTCGCCCGGCTTTGCGAGTTTCGGCATGTTCATGAACGAATTTGACAGGGGCAATCAGTTCAGGGATATAGTCAGCAATCTTTGACATGGATCATCGGTGATTTGGAGGTTTTATGATTGAAGGCAGAACTGAAGAGGAGCAAAAACTATTTAAAACAATTCGGGTATACGGTCAGGAGCACATCCTTCGTTTCTGGGATGAAATCGGCGAGCAGGGTAAAAATGAACTTGTCCGGGATATTCAAAGGGTCGATTTTCATCTGATCGATCAGATAACGCCCCTCCTCCTCGAGAAAAAGCTGCAGATACGGAATGTAAAAAGGCCGGATGTAATCTTTATTCCCGGGACATCGGAAGAGCGCAGGCGGCAACAGAAGGCGAAGGAGTGCGGCGAGGCATTGATAGCCTCTTCCAAAACTGCAGTCTTTACCGCTGCGGGAGGGCAGAGCTCGCGCCTGGGGATCGATGCACCGAAGGGAATGTTTCCGGTAAGCCCGATCAGGGGGAAAAGCATGTTTGAGGTGCACTCCCAAAAAATCGCCTATATGCAGAACAAGTTTCACGTGCAGATACCATGGATAATCATGGTGAGTGAGACAAACAGGGAACAGACCGAGAAATTCTTTGAACAACACAGCTATTTCGGGCTTAGTCCGGAGTTCGTCCGGTTTATTGAACAGACGATGTTTCCCGCCGTGGACGGAAAGGGGAGGCTGCTGTTAAAGGAAAAAAACAGGCTGTTCATGGGCCCTGGCGGCCATGGCGGTACTTTTCCAACACTGAAAAACTCGGGTGCGCATGCCTGGCTCAAGGACATCGGTGTAGAGGAAATTTTCTACTTTCAGGTCGATAATGTACTTGTAAAGGTGCTCGATCCCGTTTTTCTCGGCTATCATTCGCTGAACAGGTGTGATATGTCGTCAAAGTGTGTAAAGAAGAGGAATCCGGATGAAAAGATCGGTGTATTCGTTGTGGAGGAAGAAAAGATAGGGGTTGTTGAGTATTCAGAGCTCGATTCCGTCGTTCTCGAGCAAGGAGGCGACCCGCGGACGGAACTGTCGGGCGGAAGTATCGCTATACATTCGATAAACCTCGACTTTGCCGTCCGTATCTCGGAAAAGAACCTGAAACTCCCGTTTCATATCGCTCATAAGAAAATTCCCCATGTCGGGCCCAACGGTAATAGTACTGAACCCGATGAGCCGAATGGTTATAAGCTGGAAACATTTATTTTTGATGCACTTAAAAGTGCCGAACGGTCAATTATCATGGAAGTATCGCGAAAGGAGGAGTTTTCTCCGCTGAAGAATAGAAGTGGAGAGGATTCTCCGGACACCGTCTTGTATGACCAGCAGGCTCTTTTTGCCGAGTGGTTTGAATCCGCAGGTATCCGTGTACCGCGAAGGCGGGACGGAACACCCCTGTACAGGCTCGAAGTGTCACCGCTCTTCGCACCGTGTAAAGAGGATTTTATTGCGGCAATCCCACAGAATACGGAAATAGAGGGAGACACCTGTATTGAGTGATCTGAGAAATAAGATGCCTGCGGACATATTAGTGCAGGGTGGATGTGTGAAGAACAGAATTGTCATAGCGTCCAAGAACAGCGGAAAGGTGAAAGAGATTCGTGGAATCCTCAGCTCGGCAGGGCCCCGGATGGAGATTCTCGATCTGACAGAACTCTCCTACGCCGAAAAAATCGATGAAATCGGGAATAATTTTATTGAAAATGCGATTATCAAGGCAAAAGCGGTGTATGCGAAATTCAAACTCCCTGTTGTTGCCGATGATTCAGGCCTCTGCGTGGAGGCCCTTGGCGGAAGGCCTGGTGTTTTTTCTGCACGGTTCGCAGGGCCTCATGCAACGGACAAAGAGAACAACCGTCTTCTTATTGAAAAAATGAACAATGTATGCGAGGAAGGCAGGAAAGCGTGGTTTTCCTGTGTTGCGGTTTTTTATTACGCGGAAAACAGATACTTCAGCTGCGAGGGACGGGTGTACGGTTATATTGCCGAAAAGCCCAGTGGGAGCGGCGGCTTCGGCTACGATCCGCTTTTCTACCTGCCGTCGCACGGAAAAACCATGGCTCAGCTGAAACCTGCGGAAAAAAACAGTATAAGTCACAGGGGAAAAGCTTTCAGGGCGCTGAAAAAATATATTGATAAATATTTTCGAACAGGGTGAACAGCCTAAAAAATGATTTTCTCACTATATTCCAGCACGGTGGACAGGGGGCGGACGAAAAATGAATATCGGAACTTTGATCGGTATTACTGTTCTTGTGTCTTCAGTGTCTCTTACAACCTATCTCGTTATCTGGAGTGCCCGTTCAATCAATAAAATCAACAGAGAAAAAGGCCGGACGCTTCGTGAAATTCTCAGGGAGAGGCGAGGTGAAAAATAACAATCAGTTCACAGAGGACACTATTGTCCATGCTGAACTGTCAAGAGACCTTTCTCTCTTTCACATTACAATGATGGGCCTGGGAATGATGATAGGCGCGGGAGTTTTTTTAGGTATTGGTAATTCGCTTTACCATGCCGGTCCGGGCGGTGCAGTTCTGACTTTTGCCCTCAATGGTGTTATCGCACTGTTTACAGCCATGTCGTATGCGGAGCTGAGCTCCGCAGTGCCTCACGCAGGTGGTGCGTATAATTTCGCGCGTATCGGGTTCGGCCGGGGCACCAGCTTCATTGCAGGGTGGATGGAGTGGTTTGCATCCTCAGTTGCCGGCAGCATGTATGCACTCACCTTTGCCATATACACACTCCGTTATTTCGAGCAGTTGGGCCTTCTTTCATGGCTGCCCGTTACTATTGAAGTCGCAGTCAAGGTTCTGGCCGTCGCCGCAGCTGTGTTTTTTATTTTAATAAATTACAGGGGTGCTTCCGAAACCGGGAAAATCGGCGCATTCTTTACAATGGGCCAGATGTTGTTCCTGGTGGCTATCGGTATCGTAGGAATCTTCGTGGCCATCAGGGAGCCGATTCGCTTCAAGAACTTCAGCCCTTTTGTCCCATACGGCTGGATACGAATACTCGCCACAATGGGTTTTACCTATGTTGCTTTCGAAGGGTTTGAGGTGATTGCCCAGGCGGGTGACGAAACGATAGAACCCAGGAAGAACCTGCCGAGAGCAATGATTTTTTCGGTCTACATCGCTGCGGTAGTATACGTGGCTGTTGCATTTGCGACTATTGTATCGGTTAAGGAAGGCATGCCCGGTATAGAGGGAGCACCCTGGGAGTGGATCGGCAGTTTCAAAGAGAGGGGATTCGGTGAAGCGGTATCCCGGCTCCTTCCTATGGGAGATATCCTCCTTACGCTCGCCGTAATATTTGCGTCGACCTCGGCTCTGAATGCAACTATTTATTCAGCAACAAGGGCATCATACGCGCTCGGCAGGGACAGTATGCTCCCCCCGCTGTTTTCGAGGATTTCATCCAGGAGGAAAACACCGGCAGGCGCTCTTTCAATGACCGGTTTGATTGTCATTGTCGTCGCAGTGTTTCTACCGACTCTCCATGTAGCATCGAGCGCGAGTATTATGTTTCTTTTTCTCTTTTTCATGGTGAACCTCTCCGTCATAAAGATACGATACAATATGGGTGATGAGCTTGTATATGGGTTTGTTATGCCGCTGTTTCCCGTTTTTCCCCTCATTGCAATAGTGATGCAGGCCGTGCTTGCCGTGTGGCTCGTGCACATGAGTTTTATCGCCTGGATCGTTGCCCCGACCTGGATTCTTTGCGGCATGCTGATTTATCTGCTGTATTCGAAAAGTCATGCGAAACGGGGGGAGCATGACATCTATGTTCTCGAAGAGGAAGAAGCACCCCGGGGCAAAGAGTATCGAATAATGGTTTCCCTTGCAAACCCCGACACCGCAATTCCTATGGTCAGGTCGACGTACAGGTTGTGTGGTGCAAAAGGTGCGCATGTTGAGCTTCTTCATATGGTGCCTGTGCCGGACCAGGTTCCCCTTGCAGATGCGTATCGCTATATGGTGGCCGGAAAAGAGGCGATGATCGAGGTGATGCTGTACCTGGCTCCTCTCTTCCCGGTCAGCACAACGATTCGGTACTGCAGGAGCATCGCACGGGGCATTGTGAGCGCTGTTCGGGAGAAAAAGATCGATATGCTTATTATGGGCTACAGGGGGGGGAGAAAAGCACACGGCTTTCGGCTTGGTAGCACGGTCGACCCCGTCATTGAACGCGCGCCATGCAATACGGTGATTTTCAAAGGCATTACAGACAGGGAGTACAGTCGCGTTCTGGTGCCCGTAGCGGGCGGACCGAACAGTGCGTTTGCTCTGGAGGTGGCGACTATGCTTGCGGACAGCGATGAAGGGGAAGTTGTTGCGATGACTGTTGACACCGGCGGGAGAAGGCTTGATCTCGAGCAATTTTTAAGAAGCAATGCCGGCTTACTGCATACGGACAGGGTGCGTAAAAAAATCGTGCTGTCCGACGATGTTGTTCATGCTATTGTGGAAGAATCGAAAAATTATGATCTTGTTGTTATCGGCATTTCCAACAGAAGCCGTATATATCGAATGAACATGCCCCGGATTATTGCAGACTCTATTACTGCACCTCTTGTGATGGTACGGTCACCGGGAGGAGTCGGTACGATGATCAGGAAGTTTGTGTGATGTATTTGCTTGTCCAAACAGCAGTTATGGCGCCGACATACTCTGCGTCACGGGGATCCGAGAGCAGGTGATCGGCCCTGTCCAATGATATAAAGCTCTTTGGATGTTTTGCAGTCTGAAAGATATCAGCCGCGTTATCGATACCCACTATTCTGTCAAGCGGAGAGTGGAAAACGATCAAAGCCCTGTCCAATCCGCGTATTGCTTTTTTTATGTCTGCCTTCCAGAGATCATCCAGGAACTGTTTTTTGATCCTGAAGCTGCGTCCCGCAATCATCACCTCGGTTTCTCCTTTTTTTTTCATCTCTTCACTGTCGAGAGGCAGAAGTTTGCGTATATGGGCGGGATCGCAGGGCGCGGAGATTGTTGCAACAGCAACGGATGAGGCTATAGTGGAAGCGGCCTGTAAAACGGCCGCACCTCCGAATGAATGCCCGATAAGAAGCTCGGGAGCCCGAAATTCTTTTTCCATAAAATCAGCTGCAGCGCGTAAATCATCCGTGTTGGAAGTGAAGTTCGTATCCGAGAATTTTCCCTCACTTTCTCCCAGGCCGGTAAAGTCGAAACGAAGCACTCCGAAACCGTTTTCCGTCAGCGCGCGATCAATATTCGAAAATGTCTTGTAGTTTTTTGAGCAGGTGAAACAGTGGGCAAGAAGCGCATAATGCTCCGGTATTTCGGAATCCGGTGTATCGATATAAGCACTGAGGCTGTGCCCGTTGTGGTTTTTAAAAGAAACCTTTTTTGATTTCATGCTGTATTGAATACCTCCGTATATATGGTTTATATTATGATAGAGGAAACTATGGAAAACTTATTTTTCGGCATCAGCTAACATAGTGTATATGGCTTTTGATTTCAAGAAAATACTACACGGGAGTATTTGTGTCTATTCCGACATGCTTGAAGGATGTACTGTCTGGAGAATTTATCTTGTTTTTTAACACATCCGCTCCTATTGTTGTATTCGTCGTTTAAATTATTCCGGGAGAGATATACAGTGCCGTTTATTACTGTGAAAAACACGGATGACAGGGTAGAAACCGATCTGGTCACATCTCTGCTTGTAGCTCTGCAGCGCCAGCAGGTACCCATCGATACGGTCTGCGGGGGGAAAGCCCGGTGCGGCAGATGCGTGGTCCGGATTTTGAATGGAAGTGAGTTTTTAACGAAAAAAAGGCCTGCTGAGATACTGCGCCTCGATACACTGAAAGCTGAAAAGACAATGCGTTTGGCCTGCCAGACTTATACACGTGGCGATATAGAGATTGAAATCATCAATATACGAAAATGATCAGTGAGCACTTCTAAGTAACTTCTCGCAAGTTACTGTTTGATACTCAGCCGCGAAGCGGCATATGCCGTCTTTGACGTTTTAAAAATGGATTTGCAATATACTTTATTCGTTATACAATTAGTACTGGTGAAAGATGAATATATTCAATATAAAAATACCGTTTTCCACGTGAATGTAGACACCGGTATGAGTATGTTGAAAAGAGCAGAAATATACGAACCATACGTTTTAGAATTTTTACTCATCTTGACTCTCAGTGAATATTTTAATACAATAGGGGCATTTCACATAAAACCTGTACATACATCGTGATTTATTTCCTGACTATCCCTTCGCTATGGAGGCCTTATGGGAACTGTTGAGAAAAGAAATATAGAATTGGGAAGAAAAAAATCCCTCATAAGGCAGATGGGCGGCGAACAGCAGATAGCAAAACAGCGCGAAAAGGGTAAATTGACGGCGCGTGAGAGAGTAGATCTCTTCTTTGATAAGGATACCTTTCACGAAGTGGGTATGTTCGTGAGACATTACAGCACGAACTTCGGTCTGGACCGCATGGTAATCCCTTCCGATGGCGTTGTTACCGGATATGGACTCGTAAACGGAAGGCACGTATGCGCGTATTTTCAGGATTTTACATCGAGAGGTGGGTCACTTGGCGAGATGCATGCGGCAAAGATATGTAAAATCATGGACAAGGCGATGAAAGCGGGACTGCCGATTGTCGGATTCAACGATTCGGGAGGCGCCCGCATTCAGGAAGGGATTGATGCCCTGAAAGGGTACGGGAATATTTTTTTCAGAAATGCCCGGGCATCCGGTGTGATACCGCAGATTTCCGCCATAATGGGACCATGCGCGGGCGGTGCTGTATACTCGCCTGCGATGACGGACTTTGTATTTATGGTTAAGCATACGAGCTACATGTATATTACAGGTCCCGATGTTATACGGGCCGTTACCGGCGAGCGTACCGGTCATGAAGAACTCGGCGGTGCAATCGCCCATAATACAAAAAGCGGTAATGCGCATTTTGCATGTGAGAACGAAGAAGACACAATGAACTGCATAAAAACGCTTTTAGGCTTTCTTCCGAGCAACAATATGGAGGACCCTCCGTATTATGAACCTGTAGACGATCCGCGGCGAATCTGCCCCGATCTTGACTCTATCATTCCTGACAACCCGAGAAAGAGCTACAACATGAAAGAGGTCATCCACAATGTTGTGGACGACGGCTATATTTTTGAACCGCATAAGTACTTTGCCGAAAACCTTATTGTCGCCTTTGCGCGGTTGAACGGGAGGGTTGTCGGTATTATTGCAAACCACCCTCAGTTTCTTGCCGGCTGCCTCGACATTGATGCGTCTGACAAGGCAAGCAGGTTTATTAGAACCTGCGATGCATTCAATATTCCATTGATAACCTTTGCAGATGTTCCAGGGTACCTTCCCGGAACCGATCAGGAATGGAGCGGCATTATCCGCCACGGGGCGAAACTGCTTTGGAGCTATTCAGAGGCGACTGTGCCGAAGATCACCGTTATCACGCGAAAAGATTACGGCGGTGCCTATATTGCGATGAGCTCGAGCCACCTCGGTGCAGACATGGTCTTTGCGTGGCCGACTGCTGAGATAGCGGTTATGGGTGCAGAAGGTGCGGTGAATATTATTTACAGGAAAGATATCGAGGGGGCAAAACATCCCGAAAAGGTACGGCAGGAGAAGATCAAAGAGTACGAGGAGCTTCTCTATAATCCGTACATTGCGGCCAGCAGGGGATACGTGGATGCGGTTATTAAACCGTCTGAAACACGTGTGCGCCTGATCAAAGCACTCGAGCTGTTAAAAACAAAAAATGAAACGCTGCCGCCGAAGAAGCACGGCAATATACCTCTGTAATACGGCTGTTAAAAGTGTAAGAAACATACGGCGCGGCAGACTTGATTTACTGAAAGGTATACGGGTGAACAGTAAGCAGATTGCGGCAATTACCGGCGTTTTGTATTATTTGCAGGAAGAAAAGCGAAAGCTTCTGGAACAGACGCGTATCATTCCGTATAGTATGATAAATCGTTGGAGTATGTACGGCCGCCAAACGATAATGAAATTAAGGACTCGCGCTCAGTTGAGGACTCTCGGGTCCCATATGTGCCTGCCCTTCTTGAATCATATGATGTTGAATAACGGAAGGGTTCCTGCGCCTCTGCATCGAATAAAAAACCTTGCAGCGGCTCAAAACAGGCTCAAAACTCAGGCGCAGATTCGAAAAGCACAGATTGCTGGATTTTAATTTTCGAGATTTGTATTTTTTGGATTGCGGATCATGCAGGCAACTGGTTCATTCTTACAGCGAAAAAGGGGATTTCCCCGGATGATTTCAATAAAAAAACCTGTTGAAGTCATGATTACCGCATTCAGGGACGGATTTCAATCGGTGTACGGTGCACGGGTTCTGACTGAGGATTTTCTCCCGGCCGTAGAGGCGGCTGTGGAAGCGGGACTGTCACACTTCGAAGCCGGGGGTGGGGCCCGGTTTCAATCCCTCTTTTTCTACTGCAACGAGAATGCCTTCGACATGATGGACTCATTCAGAAAGATTGCGGGACCGGAGGCGAACCTGCAGACGCTCGCACGCGGTATCAATGTCGTAGGCCTGGACTCTCAGAGCAGCGATATAATCAAACTGCATGCCCAGCTCTTTAAAAAACACGGAATTACGACAATACGAAACTTCGATGCGCTGAATGATGTTGATAATCTCGACTATAGCGGCCGCTGTATTGTCGATGCCGGCTTGAAACATGAGATCTGTATAACGCTCATGGCGCTTCCCCCTGGCGTTGAGGGCGCCCATACCCCGGAATTCTATTTTCAGGTGCTTAAAAATATCCTCGATGCCGGGATTCCCTTCGATTCACTCTGCTACAAGGATGCATCGGGTACTACAACCCCTGATACGGTATACCAGACGATAAAGAAAGCGAGAGCGAAACTGTCCAGAAAGGTTCCAATCAGGTTTCACACCCACGAGACCGCAGGCACCAGCATTGCGACGAGTATTGCCGCATTGGAGGCGGGAGCGAAAGCAATCGATTGTTCGCTTGCGCCCGTATCAGGCGGTACCTGCCAGCCCGACATTGTTGTCATGTACCATGCGCTGCGTGGGACCAACTTTGATATTGGAGTGGATATCGAAAAAGTTATGAAGGCGGAGGAGGTCTTTAAAGAGTGCATGGCGGATTACGAGGTTTTTCCAGAGGCATCAAGAGTAGAACCGATGATTCTCTACTCGCCGATGCCTGGTGGTGCTCTGACTGCGAACACGCAGATGATGCGGGATAATAATATACTCGACAGGTATCGTGAAGTAATTGCCGAGATGGGGGAAGTCGTGGCAATGGGGGGATTCGGCACCTCGGTTACACCGGTTTCCCAGTTTTACTTTCAGCAGGCATTCAACAATGTTATGATCGGGCCCTGGAAAAAGATTGCTGAAGGATACGGAAAGATGGTGCTCGGTTATTTCGGCAAGACGCCGGTGCCTCCCAACCCGGAAATCGTAAAGCTCGCGCAGGAGCAGCTCAATCTTGAATCGACCACAAGGAGCCCGAGGCTCATCAATGATGAGGACCCGACAAAGGGTGTGGAAGCTGCCAAGGTGATGCTGGAGCAGAACAAACTGCCTGCGACGGATGAGAATATCTTTATCGCTGCAACGTGTAAAGAAAAAGGAATCATGTTTTTAAAAGGGGAAGCGCGGGTGAATATCCGTAAAAGTCCCCACGGAAAAAAATCAGACAAGAAACAGTACGTCGGTGATGAGGCCAAGCCGGAAGGGCTGAGAGGCTTCGATGTGTATGTCGATGATGAGCGCTTCAGAGTCGAGATAAACGAACCGAACGGGTTCCCCACTGTCTCTCAGAATCCGGGTATACGGGGCCCGTATCGTTCTCCTGTATCTGGAAATGTTCACGCCAGGGGCGTTTCAGCCGGCTCCGGACAGAAGGATAACCCGGGCCAGGTCGGAGAAGGTGAAACAGCGGTGCGCGCGCCGCTCCCGGGTATAATTATTCGGTATGACAAAAAAGTAGGCGATCAGGTGAAGGTCGGCGACACAGTTGCGGTTGTAGAGGCAATGAAGATGAATAATAATATAGATGCTCATTGTGACGGGACAGTAATCCGGATTCCCCACAAGGCAGGTACGAATGTCGCCAAAAACGACGTTCTCTGCGTTATAAAGTGCGAATAATGTAAACTTATACGGGCATCTTTTAAGTAACTTCTCGGAAGTTACTTACAGATACTCGGTCACGAAATGATACATCCTGTCAAGGACGTACGCCCCTGGCGGGATATACCGCTTCTTAGCAGATATGGTTTTTACTTATTTGTCCGTGACTGCCTTCCCGATTTTCAACGAATCCTGCTTTCTCTGTTTTTTTTGATTCAGATTGGATATGAGAGATGCGTCGGGTGAATATTAGAATACATCAACAACGTAATACTTCAGAGGAGGTGCAGAATGCAGGCTGAGTTGTTTTCACACGGTGCGGCTGAGGAGGTTACCGGCTCTAAGCATTTTTTAAAGATAAAAGATCGTCTTTTCCAGATCGACTGCGGGGCTTTTCAGGGCCGGAGGGATGAGGCGGATGAAAAAAACAGAAATTGGGATTTTGATGCGTCGGCAGTGGATGGTGTCGTTCTTACCCACGCCCATTTCGATCACTGCGGTCTGGTGCCTCTTTTAAGAAAAAAAGGTTTTGAGGGAAATATATACACAACCCCTGCAAGCAGGGACCTGGCAAGCCTGATAATGATGGATTCGGCACACATTCAGGCAAAAGATCTGGAGTATTTACGAAAAAAGGCGAAGAAGAGAGGGGAAGTTTTCGATGGTGATGCCCTATACACCGAACGGGATGTCATTGCATCCCTTGAGCAATTCATCACCGTATCGTACCACCGCTCTTTCTATATCGGCGATAATGTGGAGGCACGGTTTTTTGATGCGGGGCACATACTGGGCTCGGCCCTTACAATCGTAAAATCGCGGCAGGGCTCGGATGAGCTTGCCATTGGTTTCAGCGGCGACCTGGGGAGAAAAAATCTGCCAATACTCCGTGATCCCGAGATGCTGCCAGCAGTCGACTACCTTGTTATGGAAAGTACGTACGGAAACCGGCTGCACGATCCTGTTGAAACCGCGTCTGAAAAACTGGCACAGATAGTTCGGCAGACTGCGAATAAAGGAGGAAAGATCATCATACCCGCCTTCGCAGTCGAACGCACACAGGAGCTTGTGTACATACTCCACCTTCTAAATGATGAGGGCCGTATTCCGAAGATACCGGTGTATGTCGACAGCCCCATGGCCACAAACGCAACCTCTATATTCCGTGTTCATCAGGAATGCTACGACGAAGAAATCAGGCAGGCCTTTACGGATCATCATGAGAATCCCTTCGGTTTCAACGAACTGACCTACGTGGTAAACACCGAGCACAGCAAGAGACTCAACACACTCAAAGTCCCGGCAATCATCATATCGGCCTCAGGCATGTGTGAATCCGGGCGTATTCTGCACCACCTGGCGAACAATATCGAAAACCCTAGAAACACAGTGCTCATTGTCGGGTTCATGGCGCAGAATACCCTCGGGCGGAAGCTGCTGGAAAAACAGTCAGAGGTGAAAATATTCGGCGACACCTATCGACTGAAGGCGGGTGTGGAGGTTCTTAATACCTTCAGCGCTCATGCGGATTACAACGATATTCTCGAGTACATAAACGGACTCGACAGGAGCCGTTTGAAGGAGATATTTCTGGTGCACGGTGAACCGGAGGCACAGAAAAACCTCAAGGGCCTGCTGGAGGATCGGGGATACCGTATCCGGATAGTCAGATATGGAGAGCACTACCCGTTGTCCGGACGCTTTGCGTCCGGATAAGAACGATGAAGCGCAGTGCCTCCCGAGTCCGCCATGCACGGAAACTTTTTTCAGCCTGTATTTTACCAGCCCGCTGAAAGTTGATGATTTTCAACGATAATTTATTTATTCTTAACGGCAGGGGAACCTGTAATTTTTAAGATTAGGGTATATCGTATCGAAAATATCACCCCAACCATATAATCGGAGTGTGTAATGCACCTTGCCCTTGTCGGATGCAGTATTTTCAAGAATGAAATCGAGTTTCTCGAAACGCGAATTAAGAACAACATCGAGTATTACTGGCTTCCCCAGCGTCTGCACAATAAACCGCTTGAACTTCGAAAGATGGTCCAGAATGAAATAGACGAAATAGAGAAAAGCGGCAAGAAGTATGACGCAGTCATTTTATTGTATGGGCTCTGCAGCAAGGGAGTTGCGGGGATATACTCCAAAGACTACAGGCTTGTCATTCCAAAGGTGCAGGATTGTATCTCCATCCTTCTCGGTTCAAGAAAAAGGTATGCCGAGCACTTCAAGGAGAAGCCGGGCACATACTGGTTTACCAAGGGCTGGATTGAAACCGGTTTCGATCCAGGCAAGCGCACCAAGTACGACGGAGTGTTCGATCCCTACAAGGAAAAGTACAAACAGTACAGGAAAAAGTTCGATGAGGAGGTTTCCCGGTACCTTATAAACGAGTGGGATCAGCGATGGATACAAAACTACACCACGCTCGCCTTTATAGACTGGGGCATGAAGGATTCCCAGCGGTTCAGAAAAAAAGCAGTCCAAAGCGCAAAAAGCCTCGGACTCGAGTTCGAACCCCTTGAAGGGAACCCCCGTATTCTCCTGGATCTGTTGAATGGTAATTGGAAGAAGGATGATTTTCTCATTATTCCTCCCGGCATGAAAATCATGCCTTCCTATACCGACGACATCCTTACATGCAGCAGTGAAGAGGCAGAAGCTGCCGTGTATGATTCCGGGCTTCGGGAGGCCGGTGCGTACGAAAGAAAAGGTTTTGGGCTCGGTATCGACGCAGGCGGTACGTATACGGATACGGTGCTGTACAATTTTTCTGAAAACCGTGTTGTTGCATGGGCAAAAGCCCTGACGACGCATGATGATTATACGCGTGGTATAGAGGCCTCTATCGATAAACTTGCCGCTGAAATTCCGGAAGAACTGTTCAGCAAGGTTGGGCTTGTTTCTCTTTCAACGACCCTTGCAACGAACGCGATCGTTGAAGGGAAGGGAGGCAGGGCCGGTATTATCCTGATCGGGTACGACCGGTATACGTTGAAGGGGATAAGCCTCGAGCCTGTTGCGGTGGTCCGCGGAAAACACAGCATCGAAGGAGAATCAGTCGAACCGCTCGACCTGAATGAGACGAAGGCCGCGATCCGGGAGCTCATTTCACACGGTATCGATGCGCTTGCGGTTTCAAGCGAGGTGGGGGCGAGGAATCCTGAATATGAGCTGAAGGTAAAAGAGCTGATACAGCAAACAACCGATCTCCCTGTCGTATGTGGAAGCGAGCTCACGGATGAGCTCAACTGTGTGAAGCGCGCGAACACCTGTTATTTCAATGCGCGTCTCATCCCGCTCGTAACGCATCTCTTAACTTCGGTGAAGGATGTTCTGTCGAAAAAGGGGGTTGCAGCTCCCGTTATGGTTGTCAAAGGAGACGGGACACTTATGGGAGAAAACGTTGCAAAGACCAGGCCCGTTGAAATGGTGCTCTCCGGCCCGGCAGCGAGTGTGATCGGCGGCGCGTATCTTGCGGGATTGAAAGACGGGTATGTTGTCGATATGGGCGGCACCACAACGGATGCAGCGATCGTACAGAACGGGTTTGTCGCATTCAAGAACGAGGGTATCAGCATCGAAGGATTCAGAACCGCTGTGAAAACGGTCGATATCCACACCTTTGGACTTGGCGGGGATAGCTACATTACCCACAACTACCGTGATAAAAGCATTCATGTCGGTCCGCGACGGGTCGTGCCTCTCTGCTACCTCGCGGATCAATTTCCTCCTGTTCTTTCACAGCTTTCGGAAAAAAGCTCTGATGCGCGGGGCGAAGAGATACTCGTTCAGCCTGCAGATTATTTCATGTTTCAAAAGGATATACGGGGACATGATTTTCATCCCCAGGAAGAGGCGATCGTTTCTATTTTAAAAAAAAACGGGCCGATGCCGCGTGAACAGCTTGTGCGGAAAGTCAGGGCATCGGGTCTCTCTCTTTTGAGAACAGAGCGGCTCGAGATGTTCGGATATATACTCCGTTCAGCTCTGACGCCGACTGATATACTGCACGCTGCAGGCAAAATCTCTTTCTGGAACAAAGAGGCTGCCAAAAGGGCCGTTGAACTGTATGCCGCGCGTTCCGGGTGTTCTACCCGGGAGTTCATGGATCGCGCTCTTCGGGAGTTTTACCGAAACCTCATATACCAGCTTTTGTCCTTTATTTTCAGAGAGGATAAAAGCATTCACGACAGGGACGGGCTTTCCCACAACATCTCGCACCACCTCTTCTCCACAAAGAAACAGTTTCATATAGATGTGCGCCTGGAAAAGCCGATTGTATTTATAGGGGCGCCGTCGCCCTCGTATGCTGAAAACCTCAAGGAGTATATCGATCTCGAGGTTCATGTGCCGGAGTACAACGCCGTGGCAAATGCAGTCGGGGCGATTACCGGCGCAGTGCGAGAGGTTGTTACCATTCTTATCAGACCCGAGGAGGGAAGGGGGTTTACCGCATTTGCCCCTGACAGAAAAATAAACTATAAAACGTTGAAGGACGCCAAGCACGCCATGTCCGGGCTTGCGAGTGATCTTGTCCGCGAGCGAGCGCGGCTTTCGGGCGCGCGAAACGTAGACGTAAAACTGAAAGTTGAGGACAAAAAGGTTAAACTCTCCAGGGACGATGAGGTGTATTTAGAGACGGTTATTACCGCTTCAGTATCCTCCGTTCCCGTCATGAAACGATAGGCAATGGTTTTTTCCTCAATTTATTCAATTGAAGACGTGCATTGAGTAAAAGTTGGTACAAAAAAGCGTTCTCCGGACGAAAAGAGTCAGGATAATGGAAAAAAGCCAAAGGCACGTGAATAACCGGGACTTTTCAAAACAAGACTTTTCCCGTATACTTAACCGATGAAACATTTCTTCTTTGCAATCGCACTCACTTTTTTTTTATTCCCCGGAGTTCTCTTCTGTCAGCAGGACGGACAAGAACTGGAACCGGATTCAGTACCGCTGGAGGATGATCAATACAAGATATATCAACTGCTTAAAGGGTCTGACCTCGACGCCCTGCGGGATGCCTGCAGCGAAAGAGGACTGCCGGCTGATGGTGATGAGGCGGCTTTGAAGCAGAGACTCATGAATGATGAGATACGCAGGGCCCGAAGCACTTTTAAAACGAGATCAGCTGAGAGCGGGTCTGAAGATATAATTCTCGATAATGCCGATTTCATCCGCACCCGGGAAAACGAGGCGGGTGAGGAGATCATTGTTCTGAATGGAAATGTCGATATCAATTACGGTGGAAGGCGTATACAGGCCGATGAGGTTCGAATCAATGTGGACAGGGAGATTGTACGGGGAAGCGGTACTGTACGCTTTGAAGAGGGAAAGAAGGAATACACCGGAGACAGTTTTTACTACAATCAGAAAACCGATCAGGGCATTTTTTTCAGGGCAAAAACCTCTATCGAAGATTTTATCTATACGGGCAGCGAGATCAGGAGGATACAGGGAACGGATAAGTTCGTTTCAGATGACCTGGCTTTGACGACCTGTAATATACGCTACCCCCACTATAGAATCGATGCAGAAAGACTTTTTTTTTATGATTCAGAGCGGGCGCTCGTAAAAAATGCTTCCCTCTACTTCGGACAGGACAATGTTCTCAATCTGCCCTACATGTACAGAAATTTGAAAGACCACGCATTCAAATCATCCGTCCAATTCAGGGAGCGATCGGGGCTTGTGCTCCAGAATACGTACATCCCGCTGAAAACAGATGCAAAAGAAATTGTGCTCAAGGGTGATTTTTATGAACGTCTCGGTGTATATGCAGGGGCTGATTACATTTCTTCGTACCCTCTGGGCGAAACCGAGCTCCGGTCTTCAGCAGCGCTTTCGAATGATGTGTATTACTACGATAAAGTCACGGAGCACTGGAGCCCGCTCGGCCCTCCTAATGCCGAAGATTATTCGATCACCCGTTCCGGGCGCTACAATATCGGGCTGTATCAGAAGATTGTTATCGAGAAGGCCTATACCAACACAGCGGAGATCAGTCTCTCCCATGTGACGGATCCCTACTACGAGTATGATTTCGAACGGAGAAGTCTGCGGTTCGACCTTTTCGATGTAATCGGGCAGGCAGAGTCGGATTTTCCACGCAAGGGGTCGGGGTACACATGGTTTCTCAACGATACCTTTCAGTACAACAGCCTAACGCTGTCTCTTCAGAACAGTGTCCGGTTCGAGCCGCAGCGCAATATCGATGAGGATATCGTCTCTTTGCCCGACTACTACGAGTACCGGCTGTACACAATCGCCGCTCCGCAGGTTTCAGTATACCATAAAGCAGACATATTCACCGGGTCGGATTCAGCCTTTTCAGACCTGACCTATACGGGTACAACAAATTATGCGCATGTACTGTACTACGATGAAAATGAAAGAATAGAAAGCGAGGTGCACAAGGCCGATGCTGCGGTGAACATTACAAAGGATTATTTCGCAGGGAACTATATCAGGATTACTCCTGAAGTCGAAGGGGGGGCGCAGGGTCAGGCCCATGTAGACCCCACCTCGAGTGAAACGACATACGACAGGCAGAACACATATGCCTACGGCCGTACCACCGACGAGTTTCAATTCGGGTCCGAGAATTTGTATGCCCTGTTCACCTACGATCTCAAGTACAAGTTTGCAGGATCTGAAGATCTCTACACCTATCACCGGTTCAGAGTACATCGGATGGATTTTCTCGGATTTGCTAAAGTTTCCGGCTTCACCGAGATGCTCGAAACCTCGTATGATCTCAGGCCGGTTTATGACTGGGATAACGGCAGTTACCGGGCCATTGAGTTTGACAGAAGCCGTTTCGATCCGTTGAAGAATACGCTGACCTATGCACCGACCGAGCGTATTACAATCAGCGATATGTTTTTATACGATATCTCTTCCCTCCGGCCGACGACAAATAAGCTCACCTCAGATCTTTCGAGCAGGGATATTGATCTTTTGGGGAACACGTTTGTCGTATCTTGGGGCCTGGGCTGGAACCATTACTTTCAGAACCCGACACTCGATACCTTCGATTCTCTCTTTCAGATCGATCTTTCGTTCCGAAGGTACCTGAAGACCTACTTTAAAGTGCTCTCCAGAAATGAGAGTCTCTGGCGGTACTTTCCGGGTACCGCTGCCGAAAGAGGCGTTGAAGCGGTGAACCCTGTTATTGACCTGCTCAAATCCTTCAATTATTTCAACCGCGATGACAGAATATCTTCTCTTTTCAAGATGAAGCGGGTATCTTTTGGATTTGTCCATGAGCTTCATGATTGGGATCTGACGTTCGACTACACAGGAAACAGGGAGCTTTCCTATGACGGAAGCCGTTACATCTGGGATAATACGTATACAATAAGCATAGGGCTGCGGGAAGTGAAGAGTGTTGACATTCATACAAAGATAAAGGAACAGCGCTAGGTATAAGGGCTCGTGAATCAGCGGGGAATGCGAACCGACGAGTATTTTCAGCTGACTGCAGGTCGGATGAATGCATTCAGTGTATACCAGCGCGGGTACGCATGCACGCATCGATAATTATTCCAACGCATAACAGAGAAGAAATCCTCGTCCGGGTTCTGAGCTACTATGCATGTCAGACGAAACCTGACGGAGATTTCGAGATACTGGTGGTTGATGACGGTTCGACGGACGGCACGGAATCGCTTTTTAATGATTTGAAGGATGGGCAGGTAGACAAAAATTCCAATATTTTGTCCAAATATACCGACAGAATCCGGGCGGTAAAGAAGGGGTGGTATCTCACGGATACGGATGAAAGTCTCTTTATCGGCAAAAACAGCCTTTTTGTACGGTATATACGGATTAAAAAATCGGGGCGATCGGCGGCGCGCAATGTGGGAATCGGTTTTTCATCCTACCCGCTTATAATTTTTTCCGATGACGATATATTTGTTGAACCGGAATTTATAAAAAAGCACATTGCCGCGCATGGGAAAGATGACGGTCTCGTTGTCATGGGTAAGGTCATACATACGCCGGATATTGACAACCCGTTCTCCGCCGCCTGGAAACTCAAGGATATTAATACTGCGTTTCTCTCAACGGGAAACGCATCGGTACTGAAAAAATACATTATGCAGGCCGGCCTTTTCGACGACCGATACACGGTATACGGCTGGGAGGATTTTGATCTCGGCATTCATCTGCAGGAAATCGGGGTGCGTTCGATAAAGAGGAAAATTTACGGGTACCACTACGATCCGCCAAGAACATTCATCACACCCCGCGATGTGTACGAAAAGGAGAAGGAGCGGGGTATAAGTGCGGTATATTTTTACACCGGGCATCCGCTTAAGTGGGTAGCGAGATTTACACTTATTCACAACAGATTCTTTCATGCGCTCTTTCAGGTGCTTGGATACGGCAACTGGTTTCTTTCAAAGGGAAGAATCTCATTTTTCAAGGGTTTGATACTGCTTATCATTCGGTACAAGGGTTATTTCGACGGTATAGACGAGGGAAAGAAGAATAGTAATGGCTGAAAAAGAGGATCTTATTATCTTTTCAAACGGCCCGGGTGAAGTGTCGACCTGGGTGCTGCCGATAGTCGAGTCCGTCCGAAAAAGGGCCGACCTTGCCGGACGTTACAATATAACCCTCATCATGCATCCCTGCCAGTTCGGCTCAGGCACGGAGCATAAAGTAGCCGGGGATTTCGAGGGTGTGGACAAAACCGTGACCCCCGGCCAGTACATAAAGATGCTCTTTTTCGGCGCAGGGAAATACGGCTTCAGCAGGAAAGGCATCGTTTTCTCGCTCGGCGGCGACCTGGTCCATCCCGTCCTGTTCCGCAGGAGAATACGGGGAAAATGGACGCTGTATGCATATAGCCATAACACCGGGCATGAAAAGCACTACAAAAGGGTTTTTGTGAGAAACGGCTACGTCAGAGAAAAGTATCTCAAACGCGGTGTTCCGCCCGACAGAGTGGTTATCGCAGGGGATCTCGTGCACAGCTCGCTCTCCTGTCTACTGGACAGGAATGCAGCGCGGAAGGAGGCCGGAGTCACGGGCGGGGAGAAGATGGTGGTGTTCATGCCGGGCAGCAGGGACTTTGAGGTGAAATATATGCTGCCTGTTTTCCTCAAGGTTATGGACGGGCTTGCCGGACGGATACCGAATGTCAGGGTATTTATTCTGAAATCTCCCTACATATCGAATGAGTGCATCGGGCAAAGCCTTGAAATGGGCGGCAGGATCAGGGAGGCCGAAAGCATGCCCGGTATAATGAAGAGACGTGATGAAGGAGGCTGGGAAATCGAGTACGCCGGTGATCGGAAGGTGAGGATTCTGGAAGGCGGGCTTGAGCGCTGGGGGAAAGGGGTGGATTTTGCGGTAACCCTGCCCGGCACGAATACGATACAGCTTGCCTACCGGAAAATCCCCGAACTCGTAGTTGCCGCCTTAAACAAACCGGAGGTTATTCCCGTTGAAGGTGCGTTCGGACTTTTAAAATGGGTGCCTGTTATCGGAAAACCTGTTTTGAAAAGGGCTGTTTTGCGTTACGCACGGAAGTTTCCGTTCGCAGCGCTTCCGAATATCTATGCAGGGGAGGAGGTTGTGCCGGAGCTTTTCGGTGTGTTCCGGACAGCCGACATCACGAACAGGCTCGTTGACATACTCGAAAAGGGTGAGGAAAAAGACATTGCAAAGAGACTTTCGAAGTTTACACCGAGCCAGGATCCTGCCCGGCTGATTGTAAACGCCGTGTGGGGCGATGAGAAGCCCGGCTGATCGAGAATGTGTCTTTAAGATGCCCATCCCGATGATTGTGAATGTGCTTTTCGCGACCAGCAGCTCCGGTTTTAATCGTACAAGTGTGTTTCATTAATACTTTTCACCGGTGTCAATAAGGGTTATTATTAATCTCAAGTACTCATTAATTATAAAGAGTCATCTTCTCTTTTTTCATATCGATTCAAAGTAAATTTATTGAGGAGGAATCATACGATGCAGTATAGAAAACTCGGAAACAGCGGGTTGATTGTCAGTGTGCTCTCATTGGGTACAATGCAGTTCGGGAAAAAGATGAACATGGGCGGCCTGGACCAGAAGGCGACGAACGAAATGGTGCATTTTGCCCTGGACCATGGGATAAATTTTGTGGATACCGCCGATGTGTACAGTCTGGGAGAGAGCGAAACACTCGTCGGCAACGCACTGAAGGGTATTCGGGAGGAAATAGTGCTTGCAACGAAGGTGCGCCTGCCCATGAGTGATAATTTCAACAGGAGCGGGTCGACGCGGGTGAACATAATGCGCGGCATCGAAAGCAGCCTGAAGCGCCTGCAGACTGATTATATTGATTTATACCAGGTGCACGGCTGGGATAGCAATACTCCTTTGGAGGAAACCGTCCGCACTCTCGACGACCTTGTTCGTCAGGGCAAGGTTCGTTATATAGGTCTCAGCAATTACCTCGCCTGGCAGGCGGCTACGGCACTTGGTATTCAGGAACGAATGCAGCTCGAAAAGTTTACGACCGCCCAGCTGCACTACAGCCTCGTGGACAGAGGTCTCGAGCACGAATGGATATCTTTTGCACAGTACCATAATATCGGAATACTCGTATGGAGCCCGCTGGCGGGAGGGTTTTTAAGCGGCAAATACGATAAAAACTCTCCTGCGCCTTCAGGAACCAGGTTCGCGGAAGCCGGGAGGTTCGTACCCTTTGACACCGAAAGAGGGTATAGAATCGTGGATGTTCTACGTGAGATTGCGGACAGGCATGGTGTTTCACCGGCCCAGGTGGCATTGAAGTGGCTCCTCACACAGTCCGCGATATGCTCGGTAATCACTGCTGCACGGAAGATTACCCATCTCGAAGACAATATAAAATCCCTCGATATCGTGTTGTCTGAAAAAGACCGTGCGAAACTTGACGAGGTGTCGCATCCGGGCACTCCGTACCCCAAATGGATGGTCCTCCAGCTCGATCAGGCCGAAGACCCACGTCCGAAGATACTCGAACCGGAGCGGTATGCGAAAGGCGGGCCGTGGAAAGACCTGCGGGGAAGCAAATGGCAGCAGTAGGGTAATTCGATCGGCCGTCTGGAAACTTATCAGTATCTGTCGCGGCTAAATTATGCGCTGAAAAAAGGATTCGTGCTGCAGTTCATCGGCCTCCTGCCCGATTGCGAACACAGCATATGCACCGGTTCGCTGCATTTATGCTACAGCTCGTCAACCTCCAGTCCGAGCACGCGAGCCATCAGCCGTATCTCGACACTCCTGTGGCCTGTTATAATGAGGTTGTGATGTGAGTAGAACCTGTCCATCAGGCTGTACCCGTTTTTTACCCGTATCAGTGCTCCGTTTCTGCAGTCGGTGCCCGGATACTGGACATAGCCGGTCAAATTCCCCTGGATAACCTGCAGCTTTGTAAACGTGGGATCGAGCTTTGCAAGGGTAACCGGACCAACCGGCATACGGCCGTCGATAGCTGTTGCATTGTCGTCTACGATGGCAAGAACCCTGGGACGCAGTGTCCATTCGGTGCAGAACGGCCGGGGAACAACCCCGAAATACCCACAGTGCACGACGAGAAGATGGTTTTCCGGCTCGTCCACGTCGGGGAATTTATCGATTTTTTCATGCTTCAGGGCGGAAAGGCCCATGAGAAAGGGATAGATATTGCTCATCATTATCGGAGCGTCGAGTGATTTGTGGATGATGAACTTGGTTAATAGCGACATGATGTCCGCCTCGCACGCCCACATCATACCCAGTTCTTCATAGAGCATGTCCCAGGCGAGGCAGGGTGTCGTGTCTGAATAGAATGATTCGTTGAGGCAGTTTATGCCGACTCCCCCTATGCTTCCGTCTTTTTCAATTTCCCGTTTTACCGCAATGTATACCTTTACCGCGCTGTTGAGCATGCGCTTCGGCACGTCCTCGGTTTTAAGCTCGGTGTCTGCGGCAGAATCCTGGCCCGAAGAGGAAGTTGTGCCGGAAGCCGATCCAACCAGCTTCCAGTTTTCCCATGCATCTTCCGCTTCCGTTTCGCTGATTTTCTGCGCCTCACCGCCCATTTTCTTGAAGCTCTTTTTAACGATACGTATACCGAATTTCTGCTGTATGAGGTCTATGCATTGCTTTTCCCACCAGTAAAAACGTTTGAAGATGTCGCTCTGCATCCCTTCACCCGGGTTGTCCTGAAATACGAGAAATTTCGTGCTTTTCATCTCCCGTTTCAGGGCGAGGCTTTTACAGATCTTTTTTGTGAGGTCCAGGTTGTACGGGGAAAATACATTCAAGCCCTCTGTTTTTAAAAAGTTAACTATTTCCCAGTCCCACATTTTTACCGTGCCGAATTCTGATGTGGCAACAACCATAGGAAGTCCTGTTTTTTTAAGGGCATCGACCTGCCTGTATGCCTCTCCGACGAGCTGTGGAAAAATAACCGCGTCCGCCTCGGGAAGCGGATAACCAACCTCGAGCGGTTTCAACACTTCCGCCTCCTCTGAAAGGAGATTTGTCAGGGTCTTCAGCTGCGCATCGAATTCATCCATGTCGGCTGTTTTAAAAAATAGTGGTACAAGAAGTGCCTTCATTGTATCCTCCTCATTCAGGTTCTGTTATTCGGACGCTTCAAATCCGAATGATGCCGCCGGTAAGCGACATTAGTCATACTATACATAAAAACTAAAAAATTGGAATTCTTTAATCTTTATCTTGACAAAATATTGCCTCCGTTGAATAATAGAAAGGCAAAATTCTTTTAAGAGAGGGAGGTATGTGATGAAAAAATCAAAACTGTTTCTATTTGCCGTAGTGTTGCTGACGCTAGTTGCATTTACCGTCTTGATTCCTGCAACACTTCTGGCGAAGGATGACAAACCGGGCAAAGGGATGTACTTCCGCCTTGTCACACACGGCGGAAATGATCCATTCTGGGCTGTGTTCCAGCAGGGTATGAGAGACGCGGCGAATGAGCTCGGGTGCAGGGCTGATATCGATCTCTGCGGGAGCGACCAGAACCTCATGCAGAAGCGTTTTCAGGAAGCTGTTGCAATGAGGCCCGACGGAATTGCGCTGGTCATCAATGACAACACAATGTGGGACAAGCCGGTTGCGGATGCGATCGCCAAGGGCATTCCCGTTATCGGTGTGAACAACGACGATCAGAAGGGCTCTGCTGGAAACGCGCGCCTGTGCTATATCGGGCAGAACGAGAGACGCGCCGGTTTGATGATCGGCAGGGCTGTGTTTGAAGCGGCCAAAAAAGCGGGAAAGAATATGCGCACTCTCAAGGTGGCCGCTGCAGTCGAGGTTCCCGGCGCTAACTACGGTGTGGTAAGAAGCCAGGGAATCAAGGACGCAATGAAAGAGTATGGTATCCCCGGTGATATCGATATCATCGATGCGACGCTTGAGATGACCACTGCCGAATCGAGAATAACCTCCTACCTGATCGGGCATCCGAATACCGGCGCCATTTTCGGGCTCGGCGGAATCTGCACCGACAGACTGACATCCGGACTGAAGAATGCTAAGAAGAGGCCCGGTCAGATTCCTGCTGGCGGTTTCGATGCTACTCCCGGCACCCTCACCGGCTTGAAAACCGGGTACATGGTTGCTTCAATCGACCAGCAGCAGTATTTGCAGGGGTATTTTTCGGTGTATGTGCTGTACCTGTACAAGAAGTACGGATTTACTCCAAATATCGATACAGGCGGTTATCTGATTACAAAAGATAACATAAAACTTATCGAAAGCCTTTCATCGAAGCATGTCAGATAACATCATCGAATAGTAAAACATGGGCTGGGCCTCGAAAGCACATTACCCGGGGTTCAGTCCTTGATTTTAACTGTTTCCGGATCACACATGACTTGCTATGTTTCAGTGGGAAACAGGAAATAAAACTCGTCGGGAGAGAAGTACTTTGTCAAATGAAAAGTTTATGGTTCGATTTCTCAGCTACAGGGTATCGTTTACACTGATAGTGTTTGTTGTTCTGCTCGTTTTTTTCGGAATCTTTTCTTCCGGGCACAGCTTCTTTGGAATAGCAAATCTCACGGCCCTCGCAAAGCTCGCCCCTGACCTGGGTATTGTCTCACTCGGTGTCGGAATGCTCATGATCGCCGGTGAGTTCGACCTTTCCGTTGCTTCGACAATTCCATTGAGCTCATTTGTATTTACCAAGCTTTTAGGGTGGGGAACACCGCTCGCACTTATTCTTGTCATAACTTTACTGACCGGTGCAATAATAGGGATGTCAAACGGCCTCCTTGTGGTTAAAACGAAGCTTCCGTCATTTATTATTACCCTGGGCACCATGCTTTTCTGGCGCGGCATCGTGTACGCCGCATCACGTATGAGCCCTATAGGCATTATGTCCTGGATCGAGCCTGATGCCTGGATGATGAAGGTATTTGTCGGCTTTATCGGGGGGATGGTACCGGTGCAGTTCGTCTGGTTTTTATTTTTCTTTGCCGTGCTCGGTGTTGTCGTTCAGCTTCATCGTTTCGGCAACTGGATCTATGTCACCGGCGACAACCAGATTGCGGCGCGGGCCATGGGTATCGATACCGACATGGTAAAGACGGTGTGTTATGTCATCGTCGGTGTGCTGTGCAGTTTTATGGGAATGATACAGAACCTGAGGATAGAATCGTTTGCCGCGAATCAGGGTGTCGGATTCGAGCTCAGGGCGATTGCATCGGCGGTTGTAGGGGGAACCTCTTTAATGGGAGGGATCGGGAGCATCCCCGGCATATTTCTCGGCACTCTTACCATACAGATTATCGACAACGGATTGATTCTCATGGGTGCACCTGCTTTCGGTATCAATGCATTTATCGGCGGCGCTATCATTATTTTTGCCGTACTAAACGTAACGGTTGCCCGTGTTACCGGAAAGTGACGGGTGTCTTTATATAAACCGGGGCTGTTGCGTCCGGGTTTTCCCCTTTTGATTAGGGATTTCCTGGTTTACAATGTATTAAGTGAGAATGTCCATTACGGACGCAACGCGTATGGATATCAACTATGTGTGGAGAAAAAAATGAGTGATAAAGCAGACGCAAAAGAAGGCACATCAACCGAAAAGACCCCTCTGGCGCAAGTGCCCCTGGTGCGAATGGTCGATATAGACAAATGGTTCGGCAAAGTCAATGCGCTTCGGGGAATCAATTTTACCGTTAATCACGGCGAGATCGTCGGGCTGGTCGGGGATAACGGTGCCGGAAAATCGACGCTTATCAAGATACTGTCCGGCTTCCATCCAGCCGACCGGGGAGAAATCTATTTCGAAGGGAAGAAGGTCAATATCAGCAATCCGAAACTCGCAAAAAATCTCGGCATTGAAACGGTGTATCAGGAACAGGCGCTTGCACCCCATATCTCCATTGCGCGGAATGTATTTATGGGAAGGGAACCGACGAAGTTCCTTGGTTTCATGGACAGGGGAATGATGGACAGTGAGAGTATGGGCGCCATCACAAAGCTCGGGTTGCGTATAAAAGATCCGGAGGCCATGGTAGAAATGCTTTCAGGCGGACAGCGGCAGGGGGTCGCGATTGCCCGCGTCATGTATTTCAAGGCAAAGCTCGTTGTGCTTGATGAGCCGACAATCGCTCTCTCGGTTAAAGAATCACAGCAGGTGCTCGATTTCATGCAGCAGCTCAAGGCGGAGGGAATATCGGTTATCTTCATTACTCACAATATCTTTCACGCGTTTCAGGTGGCTGAGCGGTTTTTTATTCTTGCGCGCGGTGAGATGCTCATCGATGTGAGAAAAGAGGATACCACTATCGACCATCTCATCGAACTTATCGTAAGCGGGAGGAGTGAGATAAAATCATAGGCCTATATCAATGAATGGAAAAGGGATAGTTCTGTCATGAATGCAAATAACAATAGCGATAAAAAACGGCGGAAGGTTTCAAGTTATTTTATACGGATGCGTTCACTCAATGTGTTTTTCATTTTTGTACTGCTCTTTGCCGTATTTGCCGTATTTTCTCCCGGACACCGGTTTACGAGCGGTGAGAATATGCACATTTTCCTTTCAACCGGCGCAGAGTTTACCATCGTTGCAATCGTCGTTGGCATGCTCATGATTTCCGGAGAGTTCGACCTTTCCGTCGGGTCTATCCTTGTTTTTGCCAGCTATATTTTTATAACTCTTTTCCACGCAGGAGTGCATATCTTTCTTTCACTGATTATTACTCTTGTTGTTGGCGGAATTGTGGGATTTATTAACGGTATTATTACCGTAAAGGCCAGGATACCGTCCTTTATTACGACACTCGGAGCAATGCTTCTCTGGAGGGGGGTAACCCTTTTGCTGTCCGGCGGGCTCCAGCAGGGGCTCGTTCTTACTGAAAACCCCATCATGTATAAAGCAATCACAGGGGTCATAGGAAAGATTATGCCCGCGCAGTTTTTATGGTTTATAGGTATAAGCGTTGTCATAACGTTGATCATGCACTTCCATAAGTTCGGCAACTGGATATTTACAACCGGCGACAACAAGATGGCGGCAAGGGCGATGGGAATCAATACGGACCGGATAAAGGTCGTCTGTTTTACCGTGGTGGGTATTGCGGTGGCGTTTGCGGGAGTAATGCAGATGTTTCGATCCGAAACCTTTTCGGCGCGTGCAGGAGACGGATGGGAGCTCAAGGCGATTACCGCTGCGGTTGTCGGCGGTACCGCACTTACGGGCGGTATGGGCACTATGATGGGCGTTTTCTGGGGCGCACTCGTTATCGTCATTATAGAGAACGGGCTTATCTTTATGAGAATTCAGTACTGGTGGACATTCACCATTTTCGGCGTTATCATCGTGTCTACGGCAATTATCAGCAGGTATTTTGATCGGAGGAGGACGATGCTCGGCGCTGAAAAAAATGTTTGACAAAAATTATGGAATGTACTATACATAAGAATCAGATGATGGGTATGGAAAATAACATGAATATTATAATAAAGAAAAATTGGTGGTGGTGGGCTGAGACTCCGTAGGGGCAGTCCATCCTGAAAGGCATATTCGCCGTGGGCTTCTCCTCGGAGAGAAGTTCCACGGTTTTTTTATTTTTGAGGCCGTGGGCGAGAGAAATCGCTTACGGTTTTTTTATTTTTACAGCAGGGTGATGCACTGATGGTAAAACAGTTCAATCTAATTTTAAAATTAATTTTACAAGGAGAAGAAAATGGCCAAAACGACGAAGTACACACTTGAAGAAAAGGACATACCCACAGCGTGGTACAATATCCTCGCTGATCTGCCGGAGCCGCTTCCACCACCCCTCCACCCGGGAACGGGAAAACCCCTCGGGCCTGAGGATCTTGCGCCGCTCTTCCCCATGGAGCTTATAAAACAGGAGATGAGTCCTGAGCGTTACATTGAGATTCCGGAAGAGGTAAGGGACGTATACAAGATGTGGAGGCCGACCACCATCTTCAGGGCGCGGCGGCTGGAGCAAATGCTCGACACACCGGCAAAGATCTACTATAAATACGAGGGAACGAGCCCTCCCGGGAGCCATAAGCCGAATACTGCCGTTGCGCAGGCGTATTACAACAAGAAGGAAGGGGTCAAGCGTATTACGACAGAAACCGGTGCCGGCCAGTGGGGAAGTGCGCTTGCCTTTGCGGGTGCATGCTTCGACATTGAAATCAAGGTGTATATGGTAAAGGTGAGCTACTTCCAGAAACCGTATCGGAGAGTGATGATGCAGACATGGGGGGCAAACTGCATTCCGAGTCCGTCTCAGGAGACGAAGTCCGGGCGGGCGATGCTCGAGAAAGACCCGGATTGCCCGGGAAGCCTCGGACTTGCCATAAGCGAGGCTGTGGAGGAAGCGGTGTCAAGGGATGATACCCACTATTCGCTCGGCAGTGTTCTAAACCATGTGCTGCTGCACCAGACAGTGATCGGTCTTGAGGCAAAGAAGGCGATGGAGAATCTGGGGGAGTATCCCGATGTTATTGTCGGCTGTGTCGGCGGCGGCTCGAACTTCGGCGGAATGTTTTTACCGTTCCTCAAGGATAAGATAGACGGGAAAAAGCCGGACCTTCGCATAGTGAACGTGGAGCCCTTCAGCTGTCCCACGCTGACCAAGGGACCCTATGAGTACGATTTCGGTGATGAGGCGGGATTGACGCCCCTGCTCAAGATGAATACCCTCGGACACGGGTTTATACCGCCCCCGGTTCATGCAGGCGGCCTGCGGTATCACGGCATGGCGCCGATTATCTGTCATTTGCTGAACCTCGGGCTTGTTGAGGCGAAGGCCGTTCACCAGTTAGAGACCTTCGAGGCCGGGGTGAACTTCGCTCGATCGGAGGGCATTATCAGTGCCCCGGAAACGAATCACGCAATCAGGGGAACCATTGAAGAGGCGCTTGAGTGCAAGAAAACGGGAGAGGCGAAGACCATACTGCTTGCGCATAGCGGCCACGGCCATGTCGATATGGCCGCCTATGAAGCCTATTTCGATGGAAAGCTCAAAAACTATGAGTATCCGCAGGAAAAAATCGATGAGGCGCTGAAGGAAGTGCCAAAAGTGGGGGCCTGATGCAGGTCGGCTGTAGAGGCAGGCAAGTCGTACGTAATCAGAAAGAATGATTACAGAACTCTGTGCAAAGGGGCGGAGGTTTGGCTCTGCAGTAAATCGCAATGAGATTCATGAACAAAGAAGAGATAGCAGTGTGAATTTTACAAATACGTTCGGCAGATGAAAAACTGCCGGTGTATCCTCCAGAAAGGGAGGCGGCAGGTACGGAGCTTAATCAGTCCGTTCTGTCCGCTTCCCCCTTTAATTCGGCAAGTTCCTTTTCCAGGTGATGTATCCTTTTCCGCAAATCGTCTAGAACCTTTTTAATGGGGTCGATTATCTTCGCGTGGTTGAGATCGACCCGATGATCTATTACGATATGCTTGCCGGCCTCGCGTGCAGGTGTGCCGACAACGGTTGTGAAAGGCTTGACATCCCTGAGCACCACGGAATTTGCTCCGACTTTTGCGCAGTCTCCCACTGTGATAGGTCCGAGGATGATCGCCCCTGACCCGATGACAACTTCACATCCTATGGTAGGATGCCGCTTTTTCTTTTCAGATGAAACACCTCCAAGCACAACCCCCTGATACAGGGTGACATCGTCATTGATCTCTGCAGTCTCGCCGATCACAACGCCGGCGCCGTGATCAATGAAGAACCTCCTCCCTATCCGTGCACCCGGATGTATCTCTATATTGGTGAGAAACCTGCCGAGTTGCGACAGGATACGTGCGAAAAGCCTGATTTTGTGCCTCCAGAGGAAATGGGCGATTCTGTGCATCCATATCGCCTTCAGTCCCGGATAACAGAAAAGAACCTCGAGCAGACCCTTTGCCGCAGGGTCACGTTTAAAAACAACTTGCACATCCTCTGCCATCCTTTTTAACATGCGTCTACTCCCCTCGATTATAATTCTATAATGTAATGGGTTTTTATAATGAGAACACGAAAAAAAGTTCGCTGACTTAAATGGAGTACCGGCGTAAAAAGTATGATGCACACTTTTAAGTTTTAGGTGTTGATTTTCACGATGAAAAGCAGCATAATAAATTTTACTGAAAGTCTATATAATGAGGTCCGAGAGCATGAAGAAGCCCCAGTTGTCAGAACATTTCAAGGGAAGAAACCCTTCAGCAATACGGCTGGCCCAGATTGAATTTATGAAGAGAAGAGACCGGGTGAATCGAATAAATGTGGCCATTGGGAATGTATCGCTCCCGATGCATCCCGCGATGATCAGGCGTATGCGGACACTCGATGCACCGGAAAGCCCATTCAGAGAAGGTGTTGTAAAATACACCGCCACAGTGGGAATGGAAGAAGCGAGACAGGCATTTAAAAACATCATAGCATCGAGCGATTTCGAGACAACAGGCCTGCATATCCAGGTCACGGATGGAGGAAGCCAGGCAATGGAGCTTGTTATTCTCGGCGTATGCGGTCCAGCGGAGAGCCGGGAAAAACCACTTCTCCTGATCGATCCCGCATACACGAACTACAGCCTGATGGCTGCCAGGCTCGGTCGTAAGGTTGTCTCTGTTCGACGATGCCTTTCCAGGGCCGGAACATTTGAACTTCCGGATACCGTAGAGATTGTGCGGATTATCGAGAAATACAAGCCGGGCGGTATTGTCATTATCCCCTATGATAATCCGACAGGTAACTTTTATGATTTGGATACCCTGAAAAAAATTGCTCGACTCTGCGTAAAATACAACATGTGGATGATAAGCGATGAGGCATACCGAGAGCTTTTATACATGGGAGGTGAGACTTCGAGCATCTGGGGAATAACCGAAGAAATCGTGCCGGGCATTGAGGGGAGACGACTCAGCATTGAAACGGCATCCAAGGTATGGAATGCCTGTGGTCTTCGTATCGGCGCCCTTATCACGGATAGCAGACAATTCCATGAGAAGGCGGTTGCAGAAAATACTGCAAACCTCTGCCCCAATGCTATCGGACAGTATATCTTCGGTTCGCTCGCGCATGAAAACCGGCACGATCTGAGGGAGTGGTATAAAAGGCAGAGAGATTATTATAAAAAGGTTATATCGACGGTAAATGAGGAGCTGAAAAAGCGTCTGCCGGGTGTCATCGTTTCCAATCCCGATGCATCCATCTATTCTGTCATCGATGTGCGTGATGTTGTGGATGATGGGTTCGAAGCACGCGACTTCGTTCTGTACTGTGCCCGTGAGGGCGGAGTCACTATCGACGATGAAGTATGGACACTGCTCGTTGCCCCAATGGAAGGATTTTACAATAGCGCCCCCGGAGAAAAAAATCCCGGTGCGACTCAGATGCGGGTTGCATACGTTGAGCCGCTTGATAAAATAAGACGTGTCCCGCTTCTTTTCAGTATACTTTTAAAGCAGTATGCTGAAAAAAAGGGGATTGAAATAGCGGAGAGGGAAGAACTTAAAACGGGCTGATACCTACTACCAGCGTCTGCCCCGGCCGTATCTTCCCCGCACCCGGGGGCCGAATCCCGGCACCTGACCCGGACTGAGATCTCCCGACAGGTATCTGCTGAGCGCTTCGTCAATCGGCCCTGTTATGCCGGGGATTACGCGTATGCCGAATCCGGTAAGATATCCCCAGAATATTCTCTCTATACCTGCGCATATGAGGATATTCACCCCCTCTTCCCGCAGACGCCGCATTTTTAAAATAGGCGGATAACCGGACAGGTCGAGTGATGTTATCTGGTCCACTTCTCCCTGTTCAATGATTGCAACGGTAAACTTGTGCGCGATGCCGAGCCTAGGGGCGATCCGTTCTCCGAGCCTCGGAATGGCGATTTTTTTCATTGATCCTCCGTTCCAAGCGGTGTGCGCCGCCGGTACAGCTGAATATCGACCAGTACCTTTACGTGGAGTCACTAATAAGGCCGTACTCCTTCATCTTCCGCCACAGGGTGGTCCTGTTTATCTTCAGAAATTCCGCGGCTTTCGATCTGTTGCCATCGAAAATCCTGAGCGCATTCATGATCGCCGCCCTCTCTACTCCCTTCAGCCCGTCTATACCTGCTGACGGATACGAAGCCGAGCGTTTCAGCTCCTCAGGCAGGCTGTCGATATCGATATACCGGGACTTTGACATTACGAAGGCGTGCTCGATTATATTTTCGAGCTCTCTGATGTTGCCGGGAAAATCGTGGTTTATGAGTAAGGAAAGCGCGTCTGCTGTCATCCCTTCGATATTTTTTCCCATAATGCTGTTGAACTTATCGATGAATACCTGAACCAGGAGGGGTATGTCCTCTCTGCGCTCTCTTAGTGGAGGGAGCTCGATCTTTATGACATTGAGCCTGTAGTAGAGGTCTTCCCTGAATGTGCCTCCTTCTACGAGCGATCGGAGCTCCCTGTTTGTTGCCGCGACGATTCTCACATCAACATGCACCGGTTCGACACCCCCGAGCGGTTCGAATGCCTTATCCTGGATCACCCTGAGTAGTTTAACCTGAAGTGCGGGTGAGGTGTCGCCTATTTCATCCAGGAATATTGTGCCGCCGTCCGCAAGTGAGAACCTTCCCGGTTTGTTTGCGGTCGCATCCGTGAACGCACCTTTTTTATACCCAAAGAGCTCTGATTCCAGCAGGGCGTCCGGCAGGGCCCCGCAGTTAATCGCAATGAAGGGGCCGTTTTTTCGCCGTCCGGTGTTGTGAATAGCCCGGGCAAATACCTCTTTGCCGCTCCCGCTCGGCCCCTGAAAGAGCACATTTGCGTCAGATTCGGCAATATCGGGCAGAATATCGAAGATCTGCAGTATTTTGTGGTTCTTGCTGAAGATGTCTTCGTACTGATAGCTCTTTTTTACTTCTCGTCTCAGCTCCTCAATGATGCGAATATCTCTGAATGTTTCGATCCCGCCGTTGATTCTGCCGGTTGTATCGAGGAGCACATTCGTGCCCACGACAACAGGGACAATTTGTCCGTCCCTGCTGAGAATATCAAGCGTCAACCCTTCGAGTCGCTTGCCCGTGGAGAGGGTCTGCTTCAGCGCGCAGTCGTCCTGGCATATATTCGTCCTGAAAATTTCATAGCAGAATGAACCGATTGCCTCTTCTGAGGAAAACCCGGTTATCTGTGAGGCGGCCTTGTTGAAGGTGGTGATTCTGTACTCGAGGTCGGTCGTGAAGACACCGCAGTCGATACTGTCGAGTATGGCGCTGTACGTACGGCTGTCTATCTCGTTCATACCACTGAAAAAGTAACGACCTTAGCGGGTTTTTGCAACTACAATCGGGCGGTTGTAAATTACCTTCTCTTTTTTTAATAATGAGTTATATAATGGTTGTTAAAAGGAATAGCATAATCGGAGACACAGCAATGAGCGGGAAGGAAGAGATACAAAAACGGATAGCCTTCCTCGTTTCGGAGATTCAGAGGCATCAGGATCTCTACTATAAAAGGGCGGCACCTGAGATACCCGACAGGGAGTACGACGCCTTATTTGACGAGCTCACCGCACTCGAAAAGAAATATCCGGACCTTGCGCTTCCGGACAGCCCGACGAAACGCGTTGGGTCCGACCTGGATAACGAGTTTCCTGAAATACGACATCCCTTTCCGATGCTCAGTCTGGCCAAGGTATATACTCCCCTGGAGCTTGAAAAGTGGATCGAAAAGATAGAGGGTGAACGGCAGGTTTCATTCGTTATCGAGGAAAAGATCGATGGATCGACGATCGTGCTGCACTACGAAGACGGCCTTCTCGTTCGAGCGGTTACACGGGGCGATGGCTTTGTCGGAAACGACATTACGGAAAACGTCAAGACTGTCCGTGAGATTCCGCTCAGGCTCAATGAACCGGTAACCTCCGTATTCAGGGGTGAAATCTATATTACGAAGCCTGATTTTGAAAAATTGAACAGGGAGTACGATAACATATATGCGAATCCGAGAAACTTTGCCGCGGGGAGCCTCCGGAGAAAAAAGAGCAGTGAGGTAGCCGGGATACCGCTCAGGGCATTCGTGTACGAGGGACTTACAGACGCAGAGGGAATGAGCGAGCACATACGCGTTTTACACAGGCTGAGTGAGCTCGGCTTTGTGGTGGGAGATGTAGGATTTTTCAGACGAGGCAACAGTGGAGGATTGAGGCATAATCCCGGTGGGGAGCGGGGGCTCTCCGGGGAAGCTGAAAAAAGTCGATCGTCTGAAACGTCAGGTGCGCCTGAAGGGCTTTTTGCAGAGAAAAATACTCTACGAGTTTCGGTAGATGGAAAAAGCTCGGATTCTACAGATGAGACCTACTTACACACAAAATCCACGGGCGGAAAGTCCAATGGGGATGTTGATGCTTTCGGTGGGTATGAAAGAATCTTTCGTGCCCATACAGACTGGTCACATGGGAACCTCGAGGGTGTCGGACCGTATATCGAAAAAAAGCTTTCCGAGCGGGAGAAGCTTTCCTATGAGATAGACGGGCTGGTGGCCAAGGTGAACGAGTACCCGGTACGGGACGCGCTCGGGTATACCGCCCACCACCCCAGGTGGGCCATTGCCTATAAGTTCGAGGCACCGCAGGCCGTCTCACAGATACTCAATATCGATGTGCAGGTTGGACGGACAGGGAGAATTACCCCGGTCGCCCGCATCAAACCGGTCTGGATTTCAGGGAGCACGGTGAGCAATGTGACCCTTCACAACCAGGACTTCATTACCAGCCTCGATATCGCGGTGGGTGACACGGTTTCGGTGAGCCGGCGGGGTGATGTCATTCCGGCGGTCGAGGATGTGCTCGAGAAGAATGAACAGGGCAACAGAGCCTTCCGGATGCCCGACCGTTGCCCGGTGTGTAATACCGGGATCGTTCAGGAAGGCGCCCATCATTTCTGTCCGAACAGGAAATGCCCTGCGCGTGTGTTCGGAAGAATCGTATTTTTTACGGGCAGAGGACAGATGGATATCGAGAATCTGGGCGCTGAAACGGTTAAGAAATTGATCGACCTGAAACTGATCCGGGATATTCCGGATATATATAAGTTCGATGCAGACCACCTCCTCGACGAGGAGGGATTCGGCGAAAAGAAGGTGGCACTCATCAGGGAGGGCATCGAAAAGAGTAAAGGGCAGTCCTTTGAAACGGTGTTCACTTCACTGGGGCTTGATGAGATCGGTCCGAAGGCCGTTGAGCTTCTTATCGGTGCCGGGTACCGATCGATAGGTAAGCTCATTACTGCGGTCGGGCGCGGTGACCCTGAAATATTCAGCAGCATACAGGGTATAGGGCCTAAAACCGCAGAAAAGATAATCACCCAGTTTACCGATCCTTTTGTAATCGACATGATCGATCGATTGAAAGAAGCGGGGTTAAAATTCAGTGTTTCAGAAAAAGATGAAGAAAAGATGCTGCCGAAGGTGTTCGAGGGTCAGGTCTGGTGCGTAACCGGCAGCTTCGAGCATTTCAAACCGCGGGACAGGGCGATGGACGAGGTAAAGAAAAGAGGAGGGCGGGTAGTTTCAAGTGTAAGCGGGTCGCTTACACATCTACTGGTGGGGGAGAATCCGGGCAGCAAGTTTGAAAAGGCAAAAAAGTTGAACACAGCGATCGTTACCGAGAAAGAATTCCTTGAAATGCTCGAGAAGTGATGCTGGACATTACCATCACCAGTGATAATTTATCTTGATCGATTCGTTTGCATTGCCCTGCACTTTGAATGATCATTCATCTGTGATCATCACCTTGATCGATTCGTTTGCATTGCTCTGGGCGCGAAACGCCTCAGCAGCCTGTTCAAGCGGAAATCTGTGGGAAATAAGAATATCCCTGTTAACCTTTTTACCGGCAATCAGGTCAAGGGCTTCCTTCGTTTCTGATACGTAGTACCCCATCGACCCGAGAATCTGCATGTATTTCAGCACTATCATGTTCGGGTCAACGGTAAACATGTCCTCGAATATAGAGGCGATTACAACGGTGCCGTTTTCCGGTTTCAGCACTTCAAAGCACTGGCCGAGGGTTAGCGGCATTCCCGCGCAGTCGATGGATATATCACAACCGCCAGCGGTTTTATCCTGGTACCGGACGTAGTGTTCGCCGGTGAGCTCTTTTATTTTTTTTACAGGGTCTTCTTCCCTTGCATTGATAACAACATCTGCGCCGATCTTTTCCGCGGTTTTTAACCGTATCTCAGAAATATCGACTGCAATGGTTTTTGCATTCGTGTTTGCCTTTACGATCTGAAGGTAGCCGAGGCCGATAATTCCAAGACCGAAAACGGCGACGGTTTCTCCATCCTTCGGCTTTCGCAGATGAAATGAATGCATCGGGTTGCAGAAGGGCTCGAGTGTTGCCGCCGTTTCAAAAGAAATTCCCTCAGGAATGTTGAAGAGGTTTTTCAAGCGGTCTCCGTGCACCTCGATATACTCCGCCATGCCGCCCTTGTTGTGCACGCTTGCCACCCGGTCGCCTGTCTTAAAATTGTTTACTTTGTTTCCAACTTTTACTATTACACCGGTGAATTCATGGCCGATGATTCTATAACCGTCCATTTCTTTTGTCGAGTCTTTTGTAAGAAGATCGGAATTATACACGTGCATATCCGACCCGCAGATGCCGCACGCCTTCATTTTTATAAGGACCCCATCGTCTTCCACCTCAGGCTTTTTCACATCGACTACTCGAATGTCTTTCACTCCAAAAAATGCTGCTGCTTTCATTTATGTCGCTCCTCTTTTCGGAATCTGTGCCCTATATATGTAATATTAAATATTTCCCGTGTTAACTTATTTTTATTAAAAATCCTTACATTTTTACCCCGTGCTTTATATTGGCGCTTGATGAGCTGCAATGCAGGCAGTATATTGCATGTGGTTATGTATTTAAACTGACATATTGGTGTATCCGCACAATATATCTCAAAAAGCAATGAAAGGGGGAGGAGTCAATGCCTGAAGCTGACAAGGAAGGAAAAAACTTTCATCTCGAGGTAAAGCAGAAATCCGAGCTCTTTTTCCTGAAAGGGTCAAACGAGCTTGACTGGGGTATGAAAAACCGGCTTTCGCGCATATTCAATCCAAAGGACGGCAGAACTATTATGCTTGCCATCGATCACGGTTATTTTCAGGGCCCGACAACCGGTTTAGAGAGGATCGATATCAATATCCTTCCGCTTGTTCCCTATGCGGACACGCTGATGCTCACGCGGGGAATATTGAGAAGTATCATTCCTCCATCCGTTACGAAGCCGGTTGTGATACGGGCATCCGGAGGACCGAGCATACTGAAGGAGCTTTCGGATGAACAGATTGCAATGGATATCGAAGACATTATCCGGCTCGGTGTATGCGC
>Ga0307425_1000046_pt1 | contig 61854 bp, 103 predicted proteins | sample SalMarWE160330MG_FD_202152 | JGI IMG/M metagenome (GOLD analysis project Ga0307425, IMG submission 202152) | Salt marsh sediment microbial communities from the Plum Island Ecosystem LTER, Massachusetts, United States - WE1603-30 | ecosystem: Environmental > Aquatic > Marine > Intertidal zone >... | reverse complement strand
AATTACATTTATTTTATCTGAGTCAAAAGTATATTTGGAAAGCTCTTCTGATGTAAATAAATATTTTTTAATTTCCATTATCAAATAGCACCTTTTAATACAGTGTGATAAACTACAAAAGTGTTAGTTCCTGAAGCTTCAAATCCACCTTCCAACCTAAGAGGTTTTGAAAAAGAATAATTAGAAACAGTAAACAAAGCGTTACTATCTTTATCTGATATAGTTACATCTGTTCCTAATACATCAGAAATAAAATATACACTTTTTTCACTTTTTACCTCTCCATCACCTACTAAATAATCTTGTTTGTTTTGGCCCCAATCATAATAATCATTTTTTGTTAATACTGGAATTTTCATTTTATTTCCTTATAAAGAAACAGGGAAGAAAAAACTTCCCTGTTTTTATTTTTTGAATCTTTTACAGATTGATTAGTTCGTTTTGAATTATTTTCTGAACACCAACGTTTTTGAACATAACGTAACGTTTTGGGGCGTACCATTTTGGCACACAATACATGTTTACAGTACCCCATCTGTAAGGACCGATTTTTGCATATTGAACTTTATGCATAGGAGCTAATTGAGAAAGAGTCATAGTTCTTTCTGCACCTATAGTTGTATTATCGATAAGAAAAGCTTTTGATGTTCCGGGCAAATCAAGGTTTAAGTCGTCATGAGCCGTAGTGGCTGCTCCTGAATCCGCAACAACTTTCATTAATTTTATTACACCGCTTCCTGGGGTTGTTTCTCTGTATATTTCATAACCTGTAGCTGCATAAGCTCCTACTCCTGGAGTAATAGTGATTGTAATTTTTTGTCCGGCTACTGATGTTTCTGATTGTGCTACCGCTGCTGCTGATTTTCCATATTGGTTAATTGCACAAACTCTATATTGATATGCTCCTGCAATCGCTCCACCTGATCCTGATGCGGCCCAAAGTGACCCTGTAGCTGCTACACCTGATGCAGCTAAAGCAAAAGAGGGCGTTGCTGGTGCTTTTGCCGAAGTTGCACCTTCTACTATTGTTCCTGAAGAATTTTTTATTTTAGGAACGCCTGCAGCTTCTGGGTTAACAAAAATGTCCGGTTTTAAATCGAAGTTACCAAATGCTGTTCTCATTAACGAAACAGAACTTCCAAGAGCCATTTTACCGTTTCCGCCAAGTTGCTCAATATTAAGCCTTTGATTAGTTGTGTTTCCAAGAATTTGATCAATTGTAGTTTGTACACTTAATGATGTATACATGGAAGTTGGCGTACCGTAATTAGCAGTAATAATTTCCGCTCCTTGTTTCATGTTAGCTTCTGAAATTGTAGCTCCTCTAAGGTCTATAACCTGATAAGAATCACCTTTTGAAGTAATTGTGTATTCAAGTCCATCAAAACTTGTAGGAATGGTTGAAGAATTTCCAAAAAACAGAGTCCTTTCAATAGTTCTTAACGCTCTCATCATTGCAGCTTGAACAGATTTTATCTCTGCGTCTGCTATAGTTTTTGTATAAGCGAGAACATCAGAAACCTGCCATGATTCCCTTACATATTTTATTACAGCGTATTCTCTTTTGAAATCTGGATCTCCACTTTCTGGGTTTTCTAATTGTCCAACAAATCCGCCCTCTGTTCCGTAACCATCTTGAGAAGAATATTCTTCCAAAGTAGAAAAAGCTCTGTTAACTCCAATATCTTTGTAAAACTTCAAATGTTTGTCCTGAAAAGTTAACATCACCAACTCTGTTTCTAAATTTTGTGGTTGTAAAGCTCCACCTTGCTTTAGGTTTGCTATATCTGTTACGCCTTCTTGAGCCTGTAGAGCTTTGATTAAATCTTGAACCTCTTTTTGTGAACTTTCTCCATAGCCACTAAAAGCATCTTCGTGGTTATTAAAAATATTATTCATATAATTTCTCCCTTTTTAATTTAATTAAAAAATTTATTAAAGTTTTGATTCAATTTTTTCAATTTCTTCTTTTGAAAAAACGCTTAAATCATAACCTGATTGTTCCCATCTTGAAATTGAAGTGCCGTTTATTTCTCCATCTTGAAAAGACTTCAAAAGAACTTGTTTTACTTTACCTACTGAAGATTTAAGTAATTTTGACTCTTCTTCAAAATTATCACCAAGAGCTGATTTAAAAAGGTCTGATTTATTTACAACACCTTTTACTGGAGTTGGGGCCGATCCAATTTTTTCAACTTCTTCATTAATTGATTTGATTAATTCTGACTGAGAACTCAAAACTCCGCCAAAAGATTTTTGAAGATCTTGATTTTCGTTAAAAGATTTTTGAAGGTCTTCAACTGTTTCAGAAATTTCTTTAACACTTTTTATTAAAGAATTAAGTTTTTTTTCAATAGATTTTAAAAATTCATCAGCTTCAAAAACTTCAGCCCCATCGTCAGAAAAAGATTTGTTAACGTCATCATCTTCATCTTCGTTATCATCTTCATTTTTAAGTTCTTTTTTCATATACTCTTTTGCTTTTTTGTTTTTCATCATTTCTTTAATTTCTTCTTCAGAGTATTCTTTTTTGTTTTTTGCTTTTAACAATGTATTCATAGCCTCTAAATTTTCATCAAGAGATTTTTGAAGATCTACATCCTGAACATCATCTCCAGGATTAGTATTGTTATTTTGATCATTATTCATATAATGTCCTCCATTTTTTATTTATATTAATTCAACAATTTTAGCTTTATTTTCAGCTAAAAGCCGAATAATTTCCATAGCTTCTTTTTTAGAAAATCCTCTAAAAATAAGATATTTTTCCCAATCATCAAAAGATTTGTTTTTTTCAAAAATATTGCCTAATCCGTCCAAAATAAATGGCAAAGCTGATTTTATTTTTCCGTAATTTACACCCTCTAAAGATTGCTTTTGTATTACTTGTCCGCCTGACATATTAGAAATATTTGTTGCTGACCCCGCCATTAGCGTTTTTGCTAAAAAATCTTTATCAGAAAATGATTTTAAAAAACCATCAAAATTATCTAAAATTAATTCAAAATCTTCTCCAAATGATTTTAATAATTTTACAGAAGTTTCTGGATGTACAGCATTTTGCCTGGGTGTGATTGCTATATGTTTTAACAATATTTTAGAAATTTTATTTATTTCTTTTTTTGTTTCTGGGTCGGTTTCAAAAGATTTTCTTAATACTTTTCCACCTACAGAGGCTCCAAAAACTTTTCCATCATTTTCCAAAGCTGGCATTATTACAGTGTCAACATAAACATTTCCTTTGAATAAAGCTGCTTTACATATTGGAATTTTTTTATTTAAATTAATATATAAATCTTCAGGTTCTCCTATTATTGCTTGAGCTTTTTCTAATTTTGATTTTCCTAACACTGATTGATGGTCATAATCAATAATTCCTTCATCTAAAAAAGAATCTCTAGCGTCCTCAAATGCTTTTAATACTATTTTGTCATTTACCCTATCTATAGACGGCTGAGAAGGTACTATTTCAATAGGTATTCTTCCGTTGCTTTCTTTGCCAGATTTGATTAACGTTGCTGGGTAATTATAATTTATATTCATTTGCTTTTTCTCCAAACAAAAAAAGACAGATATGTCTAAAAATTTATAAACGTAATTATAAATAATTAGACTTATCTGTCTTTATACCTAAAATATAACATATTTTTTTAAAAAATAAATTATATTTTTATTTTTTTTTGTTGAAGTTTAAAGGAAGGGATACTACTTTTTTACATACACATTTACAAAGAATTTTTCCGTCTTCGTTTAAAAAAACTAATTTTGATTTTATAATAAGGTCTCTAGGTGAAAAGCTTTTTTGATTGCTTTCTATAAGAGTTTTACCACAAAAAGGGCAATCAAATTTTATATTTTTCATTTTTTGCATTTTACTTTAACTGTTCCAAGATAATATATTTTTTTGTTTTTTATATATAAATTAATATTATTTTTAAAAACTATTGCGTATAATATTCCAGATATCATATTTTTTTTATCTTTTTGTGATAAATTTTTTGATAAACTATGAACATGGAAAACAATAAAGTGATTACACTTTAATAATTTAAAAAAATTTTTAAAAATAAATAATAAAAAACCAAGTGGTCCTATTTTAAATTCATCTTTTTTTGATGATTTATTTTTCATTAAATAAAAATTATCAACACAATTTTTTCCAAAAATAAAACCACAAGATTCTTTTTTAAGATTAATTATTTTTTTATAAATATTTTCTTTAATAAAAATCATAATTATCTATGTCGCTTTTTAAAACATTTGTTACTGAATTTAGTTCGTTTATTTCTCTTTCTATCTTTTTTTGCATATTTCTTAATTTTCTGTGTTCCTTTATTATCTCTCTTATTTTTTCAAATTTTTCTTTGTCAATAAGATTAAGATTAATTTCATCAAACGGAATAATTATATTAATAGACCTTTCTCCATAATCTGAGCATCTATCGATTTTTGCATCTTCTCTCTTAGATAGAGAAATAAAAAAATCATTTATCAAACTTTCTAATTTATTTACTTTCATTGCGGCAGATTGGTATTCCACCATTTTCGCATTTAGATTATCCATTTTGATCCTCTATTATTTTTTTTGCACTATTATCTATAAATTTTTTTAATTTTTGAACATCATCTGGAAACAATGACAGTTGTTTTAAATTTTTGTAAAAGCCCATTATAAACAAATAAGACTGGGAATTAATATTGTTTGAAAAAAATCCAACTACATTATCATTTGAAAAAGGAAAAGGTTTAACTAATTCGTATGCCTTATTCTCCTCATCAATTCCTAATTTTTCATAATTTGTTATAGCATTTTTTAATAAAGGATAGGGAACGCTAAAATAATTTATATCGTTTTCATTTTGTACCGCAAATTCACAATTAATTAAATAAGAATTATCATAAAAATAAACTTTACAATCCAAATAAGCAGGGGTTAATCTAAAAACTTGATTTTCCTGATCCCAAACAGAAAAAATAATAACTTCAGAAAATAAATTAAAAGAAACAAAAATAATTAAAATAGTTAATAAAAATCTTTTCATATTTACCTCTTTAAATAAAATTAATATATTATTAATTATAGTACATTAATTTTATTAATCTATAGTTTTGTGTTTTTTTGTCCACTTATTTCTAAATTTTTTTGCATATTTTTTTATCCAAACGTTTAAAAACTTTTGTTTATCTTTTTTATTTTTTATATATTTAAGAATTTCAATTTCCTGATCATGCATAAAACAATGAAATTCTTTTTCGTTCATCTTTTAGCCTTTTTATAAAACGGCAATATATTTTCTTTAAAATTTTTTAAAGATATTTTGGTTAACGAACCGCACATATTTTTTTGCATAGTTTCTATATATGCGTTTTCCGCTGCTTTTTTAGATGGATATCCGATCATAAATTTATGTTCGTCAAATTCTCCTTCAAATTCGTCATTTGCATGTAATTGATTTAACATATAAATTGGTGCATTTTTTTTAATTGGAATATGAACATAAACATCTATGTCCTCCCCGTCCGGGCTATCAGTATTTCTAACATATCCATAATGATGTTTATTCATTAGATTTTTATATGGGCTTCCTGGATAAGTTCTAACTTCTCCTTTTAACCACTCTATATTTATCGGAATTCCTTCATATTCCATTCTCAATTTAGTTTTATCATTTTTTAATAAATCAAAATCTTTTAATTCTGATTTTTTTAAATTATTTTTTTCTATAATTTTTATTATTTCAATCCCTTCTGGGCATTCTTTTTTTAATGCTTCCATATATGCATTATTTATAGTTTTTCCAGCAAAATACCATTTAAAAATAGTTGCAAATATTTCTTTAATATCTGAATAAGTATGAGAATTGTTAAAAAGTTGTTTATACATTTAATAATTCCTGATTTTTAATATTATTTAAAAATAATCCAAAAATTTTAAAGTCAAATTTATTAATATCTTCTTTTTTGCATATTAAACAATTAATCATTTTTTATTTTCCTGTTCTATTTTGTTTTTAATATTATTTAATAAACTTATTAAACTTTTATTTTTTTCAACTTCTGAAATATGATAATACAAGTGCCCCAATTCGTGATAAAAATCCAAAATTGGATCTGGACTATTTTCATATATAATAATAATTCCTTCATCATGAAGACTTCTAATTTCTTTCCCTTCTTCGTGTTCTTTATATAACCTCACGATAATTGGAAAATTTATTTTTAATTCTGTTTTTACTTTTTTAATCAGTTCTGGCAATTGTTCTTCAATTGGTTTTGCTTTTATTTGTTTCCAGTCAATATTATCGATGGATATTTCTGTTGATTTTTTTACTTCATCGGTTTTATACTCTATTTTTCCTATTTCTTCGTTATATTTTTGCGTTTCTGGATTAATTCTTTCCCAATAATGAGTACAGTGGCAGTGGACCGGGATACAAAACCACCATTCTTTTTCTTTTCTTCCTACATTATTTTTGCCATACCATATTGCATAATCAGCAAAAGTATCATTCGTATCTTCTGTTGATTGAGGATTATCAACCAATACGCCTATTTTCCCTAGATATAAATTGCAAGGCCTGTTTGGTTTTTCTTGTGGATTATATTGACCATTAAAAACAAAATATACTTTTCCTCCGTCTTTTACATCATCTTTGTTTGCAGCTAAATAACCATTGTTAGATGCATAAGAAAATTCTGATATAACAATCCGCCTAAGGTCTCTGTTCCATGCAGCAATCGTATCGTCATTAAATCTTTTTCCTAACTCATCTTCAGGGTCAATCCAATACAAACGACTTATCATTTCTTCTTTGGATATTCCATCCTCTAACCCACCAACTATTTGTTTTCTCATCATTTTAACTAGTTTATTTTTTAACTCTCCGTCTTTTATAGATAAATATTCTGCTGCATGATTTTTTGCGTATTCTATAGATTCTTTTAACTGTTTCTCTTTTATTAATTCTTTTTTTATTTTTTCAGTATCATTTATTTTGGTTCCAAATTTTTCAACTAAATCATCATAAGACATTTTTTTCTGATCATCTATGGATATTCCTTCATCATCCATTTTCTTTCTTAATAACCCAAACATTCCGGCTCTTATCGTAAATTCTTCTTCAGGATTTTTTATTGTATCTTTAAGATAATCAACTATTCCGTTTTCAATATTATTCCACTGTTTATCTTTTAATATATTCATTGTTTCTGGATTATAATTCACATTATCTTTAATTTTCATTGGTTCCAAAGGTTTTCCGTTATTAAAAAAGAATTTTTTAAATATATTAATTGCTTTTGTATATTTTTCTTTTAGTTTTTCCCACAAACTTTTAAGCAATAGTGAATCTTCATCAATCATTCCATTAGAGGCTTTTAAAAGGGTTAAATTTTTAAATTTGTAAGATTTTTTTATATTTTTAGGTTCAACATTTATTTTTAACGCTATTCCCTGGATTATAGAATCGACAACCTCTTCCATAAATTTTATATAAGCTTTTTGAAATTCTTTTTCAAATAAAAATTCAGACATCTCGTAGTCTGAAAGATTTTTTAAAGCTTTTAATAATGTTTCTTTGAAGTTTTCTTTAGATAATAATTTATTCTCTTTAAATTTTATTTTCAATTCTTTTCTCTATTTTTAACGTCTTTATAAAGACCATCAAAAGCCTCTTCTACTGTTGCTACTTTTTTGCCGTTTTTTATGCCATATTTTTCTCTAAACATTTTCGATGTATGAAAAGGAACGTTTTTCATGTTTTTTATTTTATAAAGCGCTTCTTCTTTACTTTTTGATTCTTTTATTACTCTTACAAAAGGATTAAGTTCCATTGGTAAATTGTTTTTTGTCAAATCTTTCCATCTTTTTTCAAAAGAATTTAACGATCCTTCCTCCTTATTTTTTTGACTTGCTATATTTTTAGCATATTCCTTTTCGCTTTTCTTTTTAAAATCATAAAACATACCATCTTTATTTTCCAGCCTTCCAACAATGTTAATTCCAACTTTTTTTTCTGAATATTTATCATATCCTTTATCAAAAATGTTTTCAATAAACTGCTTTATAGTAACAACGTTGCCATTTTTATCTCTAACTTTTTTAGAAAGTTCTTCTTTTGTTTTAAAGTCTTCTTTTTTTTCTTTTATCTTTTGGGCACGTTCATTAATTGATAAATTAGGTTTGTTTTCTTTTATTTCTCCTTTTTCTATTTTACCGAAAATTTTTTCTACCAAATCTCTATGTTTTGTTTTATATACATCTGGCATTAACATTGAATCATTTTTGTTTTTGTTTATAAGAAATATTTCATTTTTATCATTTATTATTGCTTTTGTATAGCCTTTTTTCTTTAAACTGTTTAATGTATTTTCTACTGCTTCTTTTTCAATATTTTCTTTCGTTTCACCTTGTTTAGCTAATTTTTTTTCTTTTGCAATACCTAAAATTTGTTTTACGGTTGGGTGAATTTTACCATCTTTTCCTTCAAATCTGCTTTTGTTATCTCTGACGATCTGAGCCAATTCTGAAATAGATTTTGCATTTTGAATCTTTTTAATTGTTTTTGCTATTGCAATATTTTCTCCAGTGCTTTTTTCACCTTCAGAGTATGAACGCATCCACTTACCTTTAGAAATTTTTTTGAATCTTTTTCCTTGCCATTCTCTAATTGTTCCAACTGGATATGATTTACCTTTAATTAACAACTCTTCATTCATACCAAAAAATAAATTTTCAAATGATTTTTTTAATTTATCATTTAAAATTGAAATTAAAAATTTTTTTATCTGATCTAATTTTGAATAATTATTTTCAGACTTTAAAAGTAATCCATTTTCACCTAAAACATTAGATTTAAAAAAATCTTCTTCAAAAATATTATAATCCATACAAAATCCTTTATTAAATATACTTCTTTTTTATTAATTATTAATCAATTATTTTCCACTTTCTGAAAATGCTATTGCTATAGCTCTCTTTTTATCAGTTACTAGCTTTCCGGAACTATCTTTTAATTTTCCATCATAAAATTCTCTCATTACTTTTTCAAATTTTTTATCTTTTTGATTTTTCATATATTCTTTTTTATTTTTTAATTTTTTTTTAACTTGAGAAACTATACCTTTTCCATAATGGGTATTTGTTCCTGCATAATTAGCAAGTTTTTTTTTGGCTTTAACATATCTTTCATGATCTTCTGATGATAAATATTCTGACCTTTCTTTAGGGCTTACGTTTATATCAAATTTTTTTTCACTTTCTTTTGTTTTTTTGCTAACAGGAATTTTAGAATAAGAACCCGGTCCATAAATTTTATTATAATATTTTTCAATACCAGCTACGGTTTTTAATAATAAATTTTTATTTACACGAAAAATTATTTTAAATGATTTTAAAAAATTTATTTTATTAAAATCTATATTATAATACCCGGCGGTACTAAAAACCCATTTTAAATAAGATAAATCACTATTAATTGTCTTTCCTTTGTTTTTACCAAAATTATATTTAGGGTTAGGTAATGGTTTGGAAAAATCTATTTTTCCGTTTTCTTTTTTTGGCAATATTGAAATAAAATGATCAATATTTTTTATATATTCAACTTTTTCTTTTTTTTCTTTATAATTTGGGTTTATTTTATTTAAAGACTCCATTACAAAATCTTGATTTTCTGGCAAAGCTATATTATTTTTTGTAATATTTTTAATTTCACTGTCGCTTAAATTGTCTATCAACCCATTATCAATTTTATTGTCTAAAATTATATTTTCGTAATCTCCTTTTGAAGACGCTCCAAGTCTTTTTAATTTTGTATTTATTATACCTTTATTCCAATCTTCTACAGGATTATTTTTTATATAAATTAATTTTGCATCTACTTTGCTTTTTGTTGTTAATCTATTAACTCTACCCAACATTTGTACAACATCATTTGCAGAAAATGGGGGAGTTAATACAATAACAGATCTTGGACTATTACCCTTGCTATCATCTAAATTTAATCCAGTTCCTCCAGACTGAGGAGTCGTTATTATTACCTGATTATCCCCGTTTTGAAATTTGTCTATTGCTTCTTTTGATTTTTTTTCTCTAACTTCTTTTGATTTGTTGTCATGTTTATATAATTTTGATACCTTTATTCCTTTTTTTTCTAATTCTTCGTTTATTTTATTTAATACTCCTTCACTTTCAAAAGAATTAACTTTTTTTTCACCACCAAAGGAAATATCTGATTTGTTGACCCTGGTGGCAAACAATACAACTTTTTTCCCGTTTTTTATATCATTTTCTATTTCGTTTAATGCTTTATTTATTTTAAAATCCTCATTTACCCTTCTTAAAGCCATTAAACCTGTAGCGGTCGCTATCCCTTTTTCTTTTTTTGGAACGCTGCTTATATGATTTTCGAATTTTTCATATAAATTGTCAAAAATTTCTTTTTCTTTTTTTGAAACATCTATGTCAATAATGTTTAAATTAACGTTGTCCATAGATACTTCTCTTTTAATCATATTTCCATAATTTGTTAATTTATCAAAAAAATTACCTATTCTATATAATTCTTCTAATTTAGAAACTTCTCTTTCAAAAACTTTTATTGTTTTTCCGTATCCTATATTTACCTCTTTTTCTTTTTGTCCTAAATCTTTCATTACTTTAAAATAATTTAACCCTAATCCAGAAGCTATATATCCAACATGCTCAGGTTTATCAAGAGGAGTAGCTGTTGCTAACAATACATTTTTAGATTTTTTTATTAAATTTAATCCATTTTTTGTTTTTTGTGATGTATAATTTTTTAAGTTATGAGACTCGTCAAATATTATTTGGTCAAAAGATTCTTCTGAAATGTTTTTTAATTTGTCGTATGTTGTAATATTTATTTTTTTATCATTTATATTTTCTTTATTTTCAATATAATTTAAATCAATATTAAATGGCTTTGCGTCTTTTTTAAACGCATCTTCTATTATTCTTTTATTTTCAGTTACAATTAATGTTTTTTTATTTTTATCCAATTGTATTTTTGCTAAAGCTATTTCTTGTCTGGTTTTTCCAACTCCGGTCCCGTCTGCTAGCAAAAATCCTTTATTTTTTTTATAATTTTCTAATATTAAATTAATTGCATCTTTTTGATGTTTGTTTAAATTTCTTCCAATATCTTCGGGTATCTCATTACTTTTAGCTCTTTGTGTAATATCGGATCTAACTGTTTTAATTTCTGATTTTGATAAAGTTTTTTGTTCTTTTCCATTTTTTTTACCCCCATCAACATAGCTTCTGCCTGTGTTATTTGTTGTTCTAATTTTACCATTTTTTTTGTCCTTTTTTTTGTTTTTTGCTAATTCAAGTAATTGGTTCACAATTTTATGATAAGACCCATCTAAATTTGTGAATCTTTTTCTATTTTCAAAAACTATTTTTGCCAATTCTGAGATAGAGTCTGCTTTTTCAATTTGTTTTTTTATATAAGATATTGACTGTTTTTGTCCTCTACTCTCTCCTTCATAAAACCTTCTCCATTTCCCGGGAGACACTTTTATGAATTTTTTTTCCTTCCAACTTCTTATAGTCCCAACTGAATAGCCTTTTCCTGCCTTTATCAAATCAAAAAAACCAAAAACTAAAGATTTTTCAACATTATTTTCTAAAATTTTAATTAAAAATTTTTTCAATTTTTCAAGTTTATCGTCTCTTGATTTAAATAAACTGAAAACAAAATTAGATGATTTTTTTATTTTGTTTCCAACTACGTCTTTTAATATTGCATAAATTCTCTCTTCTAGTTTATGCTGGTTAATTTTTAGTTTTTTCGCAAATTCATGAATTCCTTTTTCGTCTTTTATAAAATTATTAGATTTGATATATTCAATTATTTTTTTATCTATACCTTTATAATCTTCTAAATTTTCCATAACTAATAATCGTTTATAATAATCATATCCTTTATCTTTTGCTTCTTTAATATGATCTTTTGCAATTAGTTTAGCTGATTCATGCTCGTTTAAATTTTTATCTTTTATTTTTTTAACCGTGTTTGCATGTTCTTTTTCTACTTTAATTCCAATTTTTAATTCTTCAGATTTAATTAAATCAAAATAATTGACTATTATTCCAGATTTTGCAAACTCTAATGAAGATTGCTGGACCTGAAACATTCTTCCTGTATCATCTATTATTTTTACAATTCCATCCTTAATTTCTTTAACTTTTGCAACTATCCCCCTCCCTTTGGTTTCCCTTATTCCGTCTTTTTTTGCATTAGCTTTGACTCTTATGGTATCACCTATTGATATATTTTTATTTTCTTTTTTTTGGAAAGCTGGTTTATTTTCTTCTTTTTTTTGTATATATTTTTTTGCTTTCTCATAATCGTTTGTTATTTTTGTTTTTCCGTCAAAATAAAAACCGTTTTTTATGGTTAAGCCCTGTACGTTTTTGTTTTCTCTTTTTTCAGAAATTTGAACCCATTTTCCGGGAGCAACCTTTTTAATCTTTTGTCCTGTTTTTGTTACACTTATATGGCCTATAGGAAAATCTCTAGCTGATTTAAAAAACACTAATTTAGTCATAATTAATTAACCTTTATAAAATTATTTCTATAAAATCATCATTTTTTGATTTATTTATTTCTTCCAAGTCGCCTTCGTTTATTTCAAAATCTGGTTCCTGGTTATCTGTATTATTATTTTCTTGTGTTTGTGTTTGGTCATTAATTCCCTGTTCTGATTGTTGTTTCATTTGTTGTTGAGATTGAGCATATTGAATATATTGAATATATTGAGGGTCTAATATAATATCACCATATTCTAAAGGTGGGTCATCCTCTTCTGCTCTTATTTCATTTACTGTTTTTCTTGTTTTAACTGCTTTTGATTTTACATCTTCTTCAGCTGCTTGATCTTTAGCTTCTAATCCGGTAAACACTAATTGGTATTTATCCCACTCTGGAACTCTTTGTAATATTTTATTATAAATAGTTGATAAAGAAAATAATAAATCTCTTAAGGCTCTTGATTTAGAAAAAGCAATTTTTGATTCTTGATTCTCATTTAATACATTTTGAGCTTGATTTAATCTTAATCCTATTTCTTGAGCATCTGTTCCATGAATTGCAAAAATCCACGAAGAAAGAACCTGAAGATATTCATTATACTCCATATCTCTATTAGATGGTGAAATATTTTGCCATTTTGCCTTGTGAGTAAGAAATGGCGTTTTCCACATTCCCTTAATGCCCTGAAACATGGATATCCACTGCCTTTGTAACTCTTCTATATCTAATTGATCTGCATCTTCGTCTTCAAAAGAAAGAATTCCCTTTGGTTGTGCTGAAGTATTGAAAAATTCTTTATTATAAGACATTCCAAATACCCAAGATGTAATAACATCAACACATTGTTCAAGATATGAAAACCCATACCCTTTTCTGTAAATATCTGTCAATCTGTTTGAATAATAAAAAATTATATCATCATCAGTAAAAGTTTCTACAATATGACCTTCTATTTCCTGAACAAATTTTATCTTTTTATCCCCATCAAATCCTACATTTTTCATTGTTCTCACTATTGTTGCGCCATCTAATAGCCAGAAATCAAGTAATTTTCCTTTTCTATTTCTTCTTAATGATATCCCAATTTGGTCTATAGTGTATAATTCTCTAGTAAGAGCTTCATTGATTTCCTGAATCGTATCTTCTCTTTCTCCCGCTCCTTGAAAATCTTTGAATCCCGTATTTAGAAAGAATTCCTCTATTTCTTCTATTTCTTTTTTTTCTTGTTTATCTGGAGTAGCTTTTTTATCTTTGAGTTTTACACAAAATCCTGTTTCATCAGAATTATATGACCTAAAACTAAACGGTCTTATTTGCATTGTTCTTAATGTGTGAACTGCTATAACAGGAGCAACTTTCGAAGCAATATCTCTTAATATTCTATATGTTAATTTGTAATATTTTTGCCTTAACCCCCTTGGATCTACAGAATGATGGTTATACATAGGGTCCGGCTCAAAAATACCTTTAGGTGGGTTTATAGAACCAAGAGAATTGTTTTTATTCATAGATTTTATTAACCTATTTACATCTTGATAATTAGTTATAATGTTCCTATTTTTTATATATCCTTCAAAACTATTTGTTTTGGTATAATCCATTGAAATTTCTCCGAAAAGCTTTATACTTTTATATTATAACATTTTACAACAAAATAAAAAATATAAAAATAAAAAAAGATACCGAGAAGGTTGGTATCTTTTATGACTTTAATTAATATTTACTATTTATTAGGTTGTTATCAATCAAGTAATCAATTACAGATTGTTTAAGTTTTGGTAGGTTTTTTAAATTAAATTTATAAAGATCCCCATCTATGGTTTCTTTTTTTGTCAACCCTTTTGTGTTTGTTTCAATAACATTTTTGTTTTCATTTTCTAATTTTTCAATTTGGTTTTTCTTTTCTGAGATTAAAATATTATTACTTTCTATCTCTTTTTTGTTTTTAAGATTTGAATTTTTGCCTTCTAATTCTTTAATTTGTTTTTCAACCTTTTGTTTTTTTACAACAAACTTGTTAAATTGCTCCAGATTTTCAACAAATTTTTTATTTTTTGTGATTGATTGAAAAAACAGCCTTTTGTTTTTTGAAATAGCATAACCTATATTTGGATCAATTTTTCCTTCATTTTGGCTATAACTTTCGTTTTCAATTATTTCAAAAACAGAAGACATTTCTATCATTTTTTGTACAGTAGTTTCCAAAAATTTACTCCTTTTTTTGTTTTAAAATCATTAAAGGAAGGATTTAAACTTTTTACTTATTTTAATCCTAATACATTTTTAATAATTTTAAAACTTATTTTTTAATTATTTTTAATAAAGTTTCTATACTTAATTCTGGCAGGTTAATAAAACCATCATCCAGCATATCTCTAATTGCGTCACATTTTGCTTTCTCTTTTAATGTTAAATTTAATTGTCCTTTTTTGTTTGACATTATTTTACTCCCGTATTTTGTTTTATTATCTAATGAAACTAAAATCATTAGAGGTTAATTTTCTCCAAAAATTAATTCCCAAACTTTTAATTTATATAACCGACACGCTTGGTTAAAAGCGTGTTTCGTCTTAATTTTCAAAGACTCATCAGGGTTAATTATAAATTTCATCAACAATTGATTTTGCAAGACACAATAATTCATCATATGATAAATCAAGTAAATCTGATTTATCAATAGAATCAATAATTCGATATGCAACAATACGATTATTTGTATATTTTTCATTTAATTCATTTAATTGTTCCATTCTATATCTCCCAAGTTATTTTTCACTCTGCATTACGCGCGGGCTTGTGACCGCCGTCGGCTGCATTACTCACCCAGATAGCCCGGGGCTCGAAAGCCCTAGGCAACCTGGGAGGGTTGTTATTCTTCTGTATCTTCTCTATAATAAGGTGATAATGATCCAGACATGTTTGATTGGGTTACTTTTATTTTTTCACCATCTTCTAGTGCTATTTCATAATTAAAATAATATGCTGGTGAAGGATGTGATAATGAAATTACTTCGCCTTCTACTATTTTAAGCTCACATCTGTCATAAAAATCATGTTGCCAATTATTACCATCCCAATATGAAACAATAATATAATCACCAAGATTTTCATCAAGTTCTGATTTTAATAACTCACCGTTTTCATCAAGATATTCGTACAATGATGACCCATATATATCATCTAATGACCAATCTGCATTAATTGCATCTTCAACGGTCGCTTGTATTGTATCATCAATTGATACATATGTAGTATAATGTCCATCAATCTTATAAAATTTCATATTAAGCCTCCCAAGCTTTTGATGTTAAAGTATTAAATACCTTACATTAATAATTATAGTGCATGTTGTTTAATTAATCCAGAAAATTATAAAAAATTTTCATCTGGATGATTTAACAACCATTCATCTTTGAATTTTTTTGCATACTTGTTTATCCATTCATAATTTGAAACACAACTTACATCTCGTCCTGCCTTTTCAGATTCTATCCAATTGTGTTTTTTTATTTCTTCTATTTGATCATTCATAAAATGTTTCCAGTTTTTTATTTGAATATCTGTCATTTTAAATCTCTCAAAAAAGATTTAATGTTGTTAGAAAACTCTTTATTTATATCTTTTATAGATTTTTTTATTTTATATCTATACCCAGTTGAATCTTTATATTCAGAAACTATTCCGTTTGTATCTCTTTTATATTCCTCATAATAATCATCAGTAATTTTTTTTACAACTTTTCTGTCTTTATTAATGAATTCTAAGCATATTACTTTACCAAAACCATCTTTATAATTAATGACATCATAAATAATATTAGCATTCATAATTCAACCCTTATTATTCTGTTTCATTAGTTACTACATAATTTCCTAAATCTTTTCTTGACCATATTCCAAAAGATATAGAACATGTTTCTGAAACCTGAACATCGTCAGCGTATTCAGGCTCATCAATTTTTAATTCTTTAGCAAACTCTAACGCTTCTTTATAGTTATTAAAATATCTAGTCATATTTTTACTCCCAAGTTAAATTACGCTCTGCATTATACGAGGGCTTGCGACACTCCGTTGGCTGCATTACTTACCCAGGTAGCCAGGGACCCGAAGGCCCTAAGCAACCTGGGAGGGTTATTATGCATCTATATATTCTTTTGCTTCTTTCAATGTCATTTCGTTTCTATCATGTCTAAAATTAGCCCAGTTTGAAGAATTAGAATCAAAAGGATATTGATTTCCTATTGATGTTTCAACTTCCCATTCGCCTCTTTTAATTCTTCTGAAGTTACCAATAGTATGACCTGATCTACCAGACATTACATCTCTTACTATTCTTATAAGTTCTTTTTTTGTTACTACTATCATATTATATCTCCCAAGTTTTTGTTAAGGCATTAAATACCTTACATTAATAATTATAGTGCATTGTGTTTAATTAATCCAGTTTTTTATAAAAAATCTTTAAGTTTTTCTGATAATTTTTTATTTTTTCTTATCTTTTCAAAAGAAAATTTTAATATCATTCTTATTCCTTCTTTAGTGTTTTTAAAATGGTGTCCAATTTCGTCAAGTGTATAACTTTTCCCATAATAAATTCCAAATTTCATTTTTATTATTTCTATTTGTTTTTCGCTTAATATTTTTGGAAAATCGTTATTAATTATTTCCAATAATTGGTTTTTATATATTATATCATTAACATCTTCGTTTTTTTCATCTTCTATTATAGATTCAGATTTCAAATTCAATATTTCTTGTAATGCGCAATCATTAGAATTGTCTTGATCAATTGACAGTGTTGAATATAAATAATCAAAAATTTTTGTAACATAAGATACGTCTTTCCCTGTATGATCAGCCAAATCTTGTATAGTTGGTTCTTTCCCAAGTTTTACAAAAAGTTCGTTTTTTATTTTTTTAAATTTAATAATTTTTTCTACAACGTGAACAGGAATCCTAAATGGGCAATTATTAAATGGTTGATTTTTTATATATCTTAAAATTTTTTGTTTTATCCAAAAAGAAGAATAGGTTGAAAATTTTATATTTTTTGTTGCGTCAAACCTTTTTATTGATTTTATCAGCCCGAGGTTTCCCTCCTGAACTAAATCATCAAAATATATTTTTATATTATTTCTATAACTATATTTATTTGCAAAAAAAATTACTAATTTTAAATTATTTTTTACAACTATGTTTAAAGCTTTTTTTGATCCATTTTGGGCCAAAACTATTAACTTTTTTTCTTCATCTTCTGTTATTTTTTTATTTGATTTTTCATATTTTGTTATTGAGTCTCTATATATATCAATTATGTTTTTTTCTTTTTTCAAAATAATTTTTTCTCCACAAAAATAATACAATTAATTATACGATTATTTTATTTGTTTTTTAACAAATTTCTGTGTTTCCAGTTAATAACTAATTCACCATATTTATTTGTATTTGTTGAAAAACCATTAAATTCAAAATATTTTTTTACCCGATTAAACATGTTTTTGTTTATAAAAAAAGAAACTTGCAATGCTTTATATTTCATTGCAAGTTTTATGATTGGCTTTAAACTTTTTATTTCTTCTTTTAAATCATTTTTCATTTATTTGTTTTAACAACCATTCTAAAGTATTAATTTTAACTTCTTTTTTTGTTTTATAATGTACTGATTTTCCTTGAGAATTTTTAACTTTTTTTATTTCGTCCTTAATTACTTTTTTTATAAAATAAAATTTTTCTAGTTGTTTATTGCATTCGTTACGTGAATGAGCCCAAAAAACAACATAAAGAAATAAATAAAAAGTCCAAATTATTAATACTATAATAAATTTAAAAAACATGTTATCGTTATTAAAATTGTAAAAATAAACAAATTGGTAAAACAAATTTAAAAAAATGTTTATCATAAATTGCTCCCCTTTTTAAAATCTTTATATAACATGCTTCCTTGTATTTCTTTATTATCCTGATATTTTCCTGAATATTTTTCAAACTCTCCGAGTATTTGATGATAATAAATTTGGCAAATTTCAATATTTGGATAAATCCATATAGGTTGAACACAAGTTATTTCCAAGGTCCAATATCCTTTAAATCCAATATCTCCAAAAGCCGCTGTTATGTGTATACAAACCCCAAGCCTTCCTATAGAACTTCTTCCAGACAAAACAGGAACTAAATTATTAGTTCTTGTATATTCTTCAGTTCTTCCTAAATATAAAATTCCAGGCCTAAGACGAAGTCCTTTTTCTGTAATTTTTGTTGAAAAAAGCTTGTTTTTCTTTTTCATATCTAAATCGCGGTTTTTATAAATTAATAATTCGTTATGAAGCTTTAAATTATAACTATTTGGATTCAATTGTTCTTTGTTAAATGGGTAAATTATTATATCATTACCTAACCTTTTATAAATTTCTTTTCCTGATAGTATCATAATTTTTTTCCTTTAAATAAATATACGACAAAAACAATAAAAAATAAAATACTTTTTCATCATAAGGTTTCTAATTTTTTCTATGATAAACTATATACTTTGCTGCTTCTATGTTGTTATTATAACTAACCCGCTGACTAATACAACATGCTGTAACACCGACAATTTCACCTATTTCTTTATTAGTCATTCCTTACTTTTTATATTCCATTAACTCATAATATGATATTGTTTTCGTTTTAATTTAATTTCTTTCTTTCCACTTGTTTCCATAAGTACCATTCATAAACGGGTTAATGTTTATCCATTTTCCATTTTCATATTTCCATAACTCGAAATGTAAATGACTACCAAATGACCATTGTCCAGTATTTCCGATACTAGCTATTATGTCTTTTTTCGATACAAATTGTCCTTTTTTTACGTAAATATTAGTAACATGTCTATATCTTGCAAAATAATATTCTTTTTCATTTTCATTTTTTATTTCGAATTTTAATTCAATGGTATTACCTCCATATTTATCATAATAACTTTTCCATATAACCCCCTCATGAATGGAATAAACTTGTGATTTTTCTTTATTGTTAATATCTGTTCCAGAATGAATTCCTTCTAAAGGATGCCACATCCCAAACTCATAATTTTTATGGGTGACATAAGCATTATCAGGCTCTATTGGGTATATAAACTCAGGTGAAATAAGTTTATAATTTTTTATACCATGCTCTTTAATCAAATAATTATCTACATATGCTGACAACAAATCTATAGGCATTTCTTTTAATTTTTTATTAAAATCTTCTTTGTCCATAGAGTCAACTGCAGCATCAAATTTTTGTTGATAATCATACCCTGGATACATTGATTTTAAAAATTTGTGAATCCAGGTAACACGCCTTTGAATAAGATTTATTTTTAACTTTTGATCAATTTCAAATCTTGTTACATTTCTTGATAGTTTTTCGTTTTCTACTTTCAACTCTTTGTTTTCTTTTTCAAGTTTTAATATGTTTGGAATAAAACATATATTCGTGATAATTAACTGAAGAGTTAACCCGGCGACTATCATATAAAGCATTAATATGTGTTTTTTTGTTTCTGTTTTCATAATTTCTTATCCTTTATTCCAAGTTGTGATAAAAATCTTTTTACTTTTTTTATTTCTGGATATGTATTAACTAAATACATTATATCTTCAACTAAATGAAGACGATTTAAAGATTCATTTTCTATCATTTTAATTCGACCATAAAGTAATATAACATCCCTTTTGTTCCATTACCTGATAAAATTTATCTTCAGGCAATAATTTAACTCTGATTACATCTCCCACAAGAAAAACTCGCGTGTCTCTAATTATTAATACATTACCATTATTTTTTACATCTATAACTATAGGTTCTCCACTCATGTTATGAAACCTATAATTTATTTTTTTACCCTTTACTATACCATTTATACTCATATTAAGCCTCCCAAGCTTTTTATGTTAAGGTATTAAATGCCTTACATTAATAATTATAGTGCATGTTGTTTAATTAATCCAGAAAATTATAAAAAAATTTAATTTTTTTCAACAATTTCCATTATTTTTTGACAATCATATATAATTCCGTCAAGCTGTTCCATTTCTTCAAACGACAACCTTTGTTTTGCGTCTTCATAAAAGTTTCTAATCGCTTCTGTATTTTTTTCTAACAATTTTAAAATTTCTTTATTTTTTAACATTATTTCTCCTCAATAGTTTTTATTTTTCTACTTTTTGTTTCTTTATGTTCCATACAAGCTACACATATTGCAGCAATTTTTCTAATACTTTCCCTAGCAGAAGGCTTATCTAAAAGGTGAATATGATTTTCAGCCTCTCTAATATAATTTTTAATTATTATCAACCAATCTGAAGTAGAAAGGGTTGGATCAGTTTTGACTGTTTTAGGATATCTTTCTTTCTGATACTCCCTTTCTTCATTAATTAACTCAAAAACATCTTTTCTTTTCATTTTTGCTCCAATACTTTAATAAAAATTTCTTTTGGTTCATTTTTAAATATTTTATAAAAATCTTCTTTGCAGAAAACTAGTTCTAAATAATTACAACAATAATAAACATTTGAAAAATCAATATCATTTTTATTAGTATATTCTAAAACAAAGTCATAATTTTTAGTTTCTTTGTCTGATATTAATAATTTTTTATTTAACAATCCAAATCTATTTATAAAACCTTTTATTGATTGATCTATATTAAAAATTTCTTTTTTGTGTTTTATTTTTTTTGTATATACGAACCAATCTTGATTATATTCTTCTATTACTTCAATTGTTGTTTTCATTTTATATTCCGTTTAAAAAAATAACGGGACAAAAATACAACGTACTGTGCCCCGTTTAAGTTATATAACATGAATAAAGAAAAGGATAATAAAAACTAGTGTAGGGCTATTATAAATACGGCGCAAATAACTGGTAATTTGGCTAATTATAAAATCACACTTACATGGTTTTTTAATTCCCTAAATAATTACTATCAAAAATAGTTGCTATGGTATAACCCTACAAGTCGTGAGCTTCACGACCTCCCCGTTGTTCAGGCGTTATACTTCTTAAGCTATCCCTTGCGCATTGGTGCTGACACATAGCAACTATAAAAGTTGTTGCTATGGCATTACAGGTTTATTCCTCACCGGATATGAAAGGGGGGTGAGGAATGCGGTCCGGTATCTTACCATAGCAACATTTTAAACAACCCCACCATCTCTAATAACCTCCCAAGTAGGAACTTAGGACTTCGATTAAGCAGGGTTGTACTTTTTTAATATCCCCAAAATTAAACTTTTTATCTACTATTAATCTCTGCTGGTATTATTTTTATTATATTATTTGTTTAATTGATAAACATAACCACCACCCTTCTTTTTTTATATTTTAAATTTTTAAAAAAACACTACTGGTTTTTACAGTCCGGCTCAGTAGTGTATTGGTATAGGGACCAACCTATTTTTGTAGGATTGTTACCCAGAATGGGCATATACTGTGTTTTATTGTTACCTAATCTGGGAACATTATAGTAATCCGCATTTTATGATCTTTTCTCGGATTACCATGGCATTAGGTCAACCTGATTGGCTGCAGGAAACAAGCAGGAATATAAAGCCTGCTTTGGTTTAAATATGTCAAAAAGCTTTTTAACTTACACTTTAAATATACGACGGTTTTTAAAAAAATAAACACTTTTTTAAAAAAATTAAAAATTATCTGTTAAAAAAACAATGTCACTATCTGTTATTACTTTACTTTCTTTGTTATTAAAAATTTTTTCATACTTTTGTTCTTCGTTATTATTATTTACTTTTTTATTATCTTTACAAAATACATATCCATTTTCAATTTTTTGAAATTTATTACATTTTTTAATGCAATGAGTACTTCCAGTATATACAGTAACAGGCAAAACTTTTGAAACTTTAACTCCATGAGGACATTTTGTTCCAATTGTTCCGTTTTCGTTTAAATATTTTATTTTCATAATCCCGTACTCCCAAATCCTTTATTCCCTCTTTTTGTTTTGTTAAGTTTTTTTACTTTTATTAAAACAGTGTTCAATACTCTACTAAATACTAGTTGGGCAATTCTCATTCCTTTTTCTACATGAAAGTTTTCTAGTGAGTGATTTATCAAAATAACTTTCAATTCTCCTCTAAAATCACAATCTATACTCCCTGGAGAATTGTTTACTGTTATTTTTTTAAGTGATAGCCCGCTTCTTGGTCTTATTTGACACTCATAACCTTCAGGAAGCCCTAAATAAACTCCTGTTTTTATAGGCCAACAATTTCCTGGGCTGATCCAAACGTCTTCATTGCTGCAAATATCATAACCAACTGCCCCTTCTGATTTTCTTTCTGGAAGAATTGCGTCTTTTTCCAACTTTACCTTTACTAACAGGTTATCTCTTTCGATTATTTCGTTTATTTTGTTACATAAATCTTCATAAGTAACATAAGTAAAATCAGGAAGTTTTTGTATCATTAATTTCCCCTTTCTTTTTTAAATAATTTCTTTTATTTTCATAAATTTTATCAAGGTTAATTTTTGCGCTTTTTAATCTTTCTTTATAAAAAGTTATGTTTAATTTCTCATTATCAATTAAACATTGAATAGCATCCTCATAGTTATCAAAATGACAATATGTCGGATGTCTTTTTTCTTCAGTACATATAAATTTCATAAAAGGGGTTTTATCTTTAATATAAGTTATTATATTTTTAGTTTCTTCTACAAAATCATATTCAAAAACTATTTTGTTTATAAGGTCAGCTTTATAAGTTTTTTTCATTTACACTCCTAAATAAAAAATATACGATCTTTTATTTAAAAATAAACAATTATTTTAATAAATCAAAATCACACAAATCTTCTTTTGCTTTAAACAAAGCTGTTCTTATTTCGTGCTCAAAATAATCAGGAAGATATCTATCTAATATTTCATTCTCATCTATTTTTGAAATTCCTCCTGGATATGCTTTTAAAATATTATTATATAACTCTTCAGTTCTTTTGTTAACCATTTTTTACTCCATTTTCTAATATTAATTTTCCCCACTGAACCGCCATTGCTTCCGCAATCCCCCGGTATGTTTTTGATCTTAATTTTGACCTTTCTTGTCCCGGAGGCATTTTCCAGATCCGCTGTTCTCTTCCAGACACTATTTTTGTTGGTTGTAATAGCGGCAATCCGTTTAGCCACAAGCACGTAGCTTTTGTTTCTCCATGCCCAAACTGCCAAGGTTGGATTATTTGATCTGGTTTTCTATAATTATTAGACATTATACCGATCGGATTTTCTATAGCCCATTTACAAGTAAGGTTTGTAAATTTTAGAAAAAAATCAATTGATTTTTGTTGTCTTCCGTCTGCTCTTTTTTCCACAAACCATCTAGCTCCCGAAACTGCAAGATCAGTACATGGAGGAAAGGCAATAACCATATCCCACTTTTCTTTTAATAATTTAATCACATTTTGCTGAATATGCCATTCTGGATGTCCACCACTGCAGGGTAATATATCGCACGAATAAGCATCTATTCCTATTTTTCTCATTTCAATTGTTACTGCTTGAGACTCTTCACAAGCAATTAATACTTTCCCCATTTTTACTCCATTTTAATATTTAAATTTATGATTCTTACAATAGAAACATTTATCTAAGATTTTATATTTTTTCATTTCACACTTTATTTTGTTTCTTACATACTCTTTTGAATTTATACAATTTTCACAACACGGTACAGAAATAAGAAAGTGGCTCTTTCTCATAATCTTATTTTCCATTTCTTTTCTTTATTTTTACATTCTTTATTTTATTTTTACATTCTTTATTTTTAGTATTTCCTCCGAGGTAACAAACCTGTCTAAGAGTTAACCCCTCCCCAGCATCACAAGTTTTATAAGGACATTTAATTTTATCTCCTTTTTTTATGAATGTTGGCATTGTTAATTCTTTTTTTTGATTACTTTTTCTTTTTGCCACTTTTATCTTTCCTTAAAATATAATCATCATTATTAATCCAATTAAATATTGGGCCATCTAATAAGTGTTTATTTGTATTATTTTTTTCAAAAATTAACCAAACAAAATAATACATACCTGCGGGGTATTTCCCATCTTTTCTTAATTTTATATATGGCATATATCCGCGTCTTTCTTGCTCATCATTTGTGAATTTAATGTTAGCTTGCCTGGTAAATAAATATATTTTTGTTAATGGATAATTTTCATCCGTAAATGTTTCAACTCTAAATCTATTAACCCCGCCTAAATGAGTTAGTTTACAAAGGAATGCAAATTTTTCTTTTGCCACTTCCTTTGCATTTGTTATAAATTTATCTAATTTTGAATAAGGAGGATTTGTTATTATATAATCTATATTTCCAAACATTTTTGTTTTTAAAAAATCTATTTTTTTACACTTTTCTCCAACAAAGTTAATATCAAAATAATCAATATCAATATTACTTTTTTGTTTTGTTAAAACATCAACTACAGGGTGAATATTTTTTCCACAACACGGCTCTAAAAATCTTTTATTATAATCAAATTTTTCATTTAATAATAATTGTGCAACCATAGAATATGGAGTATATACATTATCCTCTTTACTTGCTGAAGTAAAATCTTTTCCTTTTTTTTCCATTTATTTTTCCCTTTTTGTAATTTTAAATATGAAAAAAATACTAACCAATAAATATAAAATAATTTTAGATAATAAAACTAAAAATGAAACAAATATTGCCATTATTATTCTATATAAACTCATTTATCTCTCCAGTTAAAATGCATTTTTATATCTGGATTACACCAAGGCCATATATCACGGTAGTGAAAAGAAAGTTTTTTAGTTAGATTATTGCATTTTTTATTATAAATATCTTTATTAAAATTACCGTTTAAATACATACATGAAATTGTCAATGCATCTTTTTTTAGTTTATTTTCTCTTTCAATCTCTTTTCTGATTAAATTTGATTTATGAGTATTCAATAAATCATGTGTTATCCAGGAAACATACTTTCTTATATCTGAAATAAAAAATCCATCACGATGCGCACGTTTCCCGCTTATTATTCCTAAATTTTCCATTTTTTCAACAATTTTTAAAATATTGTAATAATTTACCGTTTCCTCAAATTTTTCTTTTTTTGAGTACTTTTTATGCCAAATAGAGTAATAAACAACAATATAATAAAGCAAAAATTGTTCATAATCAACCCATAACTTAAATTGTACCTTGTTTTTTAAATTATAAGCCTTCTTTTTAGCCGCATCAGATAATTTAAGGTCATCAACACACCCTAACATAGAAGCTAATCCGTGTATGTTTTCGTATATACATGAAAAAAGTCTCTGCCTGTCAAGATTCTCAGCCGATTTAACTATATTAAAATCTGTAATAAATAAATTACTCATACAACTTTCCTCAAGTTTATGAAATTACAATCAGTTAATCTATATTCTTTGTTATAACTATCAGTTAATATAACATTAGCGCCAACGAAATCCTGATTTGCTTTTTTTATTGTTAAAAATTTTCCTTTTGGTATTATATTGCCAGAATTATTACACTTTGTTTCATTCATTACTTCAAATACATCTTCATTTTGAATATAGAATATAATTTGACCTTTATACAAATCTAGTGGAACATTTAGTTTCATATTTTACCTCCGTATTTGTTTAAATATACGACGTTATTAAACTAAATTAAACATAATTTGATTTAATCATTTATAGCCCCAGTATTTTAGTTTGTAAATCATTAATTACTTTTGATGATAATCTTTTTACTATATCTTCTTTATATTTTTCATTATACTTGTCATTTAAATTTTTTGCTCTTTTTACTATTTCCAAACTTTCCTTTATTCTCCAGTATGTTTTACTTTTTTCAAAAATATCTACATTAAAAATAATCAATCCGTATTTATTATTTACTTTTTGTATAAATTCAGTTGCACAATCTTTTAAATAATCTGGAACGCAAATATAAAATTTATTTATTTTTCTTTTAAGTTCATATTTATGTTTCAGCTTTTCTAATTCTTTTACCATTAAATCATGTTTTGATATTTTTATCTCTATTTCATTAATAGATTTCCCGGTATCAACCAAAACATCAGCTCTTCCGTAATCAATAAAAACCTCTTCAGCGGAAATATAACCTCTATTAAATCTATAATAAGACATTACCGCACATTTTAATAAATCACTTGTTATTTTCACTTTAAAACCTTTATAATTCTTTTCTTAATAATTTACACAAATACATTATATTTTCACAAACTTTTATTAAATCATAAGCCATACTTGTTTTTTGCTCTTTTGTTAAATTTTCTGGAAAATAATCTAAAACATTTTGAATTTCTTTTAAATCTTTTTGACAATTTTTTATAATATTTTTTTCAACTGTATGCATTTTTTATACCTCTTATTCCTTTAATTTTCCGCACGGTGTGCCATCTAATTTTTCAAAATTGTGAAATAAACTTACCATACCATAATTCCAATCATTAAGTTTACACGTATTGGTTAAAGAATGAAACTGGATTATTTTATTCACGGAGCCAGGTGTGTTTTTATACCTAACCCAAACATCTTTAAGGTCTTCAAAACACTCCTCCATTGTTTCATATGGAACATATTCTGGTTCTTTTATTTCACGCCATTGGTGGTGCCACCTTATAGTACAATAACTTTCCCAATTTAAATATTCTTTTTCATAGTCTGGATGAACACATAAAATTGGATTACACTCTAAATCAACAGCTATTCTTTTTTCCCAATAATAATCAGTATGTTTTAAACTAATCTCAATCCAATGTGCTTTTCTTTGTTTTTTCATATACTATCCTTTCAAATATTCCATTTCTTGGCCCATTATTTCTAATACTTTTTTAGCTAATTCTTCAGATTTGAAATATATTTCACCTATAAATTTATTCCACGTTGAATAAAATTGATATTTTTTAATCTCTATATCATAATAGATAGACCATACTTCTTGATCATAGTCATTAAAATCAACTTTCCAATCACCATTAAGTTTATCAGCAATATATTGAATCTTTAATGATGCATATTGTTTTTTAAATTTTAAAATACCATATAAACGCCAAGGTAAATATCTACCCGTATCATTAATCATTTTTATCCATTCTTCATAACTTTTTAAATATTTAGGAAATTCAAAATCATTTTCTTTTTTTAATTGCTCAATCTGTTCTTTTGCTTGTTTAATATTTTCTTCAGCATTTATAATACTATTTTTTAATTCTTTTATTTTTTCTTTACTAGTCATTTATTTTACTCCTTTATTATAATTATCCAACAAAGTTCGTTCTAAACCTTTGTTTTAAAATATCTTTCTTTTCTTTTTCTGATCCGTTTTTAAAACGTTTAATATCTTTTTTGTATAATCCAATAGATGTTTTAATTTTACTTAACATTATTTATTCCTTAACTAATTATTAAATTTTCTATTACCTGGGACATTTGATGCCTCTGGATAGGTGTTTTCTTTTTATTATAACATTTTATTTTAACAAACCTTCCTATAGCGTTCGGCAAGATAAAATAAGCCAATGGCCCAAAAATAGGAGCCAAAATTGTTAAAAATAATTTACCAAACCTTTGAGCCATTGTTACTGCCTCCCCCTGGACAAAATAATTAGTAATTAACTTTTTACCTTTTTTATAATTTAGTTTTTTGTTTAAATATTTATTTACTGTATTTTTGTGGAGTCCTGCAGAATTAAACGTAATTGTTCCTTTTGTTTTTGTTAACATTGTAGCTGCTGCCGCTAACCCTCCTCCGAGTGAGTGCCCGGTCATTTCAAAATCAATATTTCTTTTTTCCATTTCTGTTACCAAACTTAAAGCACTTAAATATTGACTAGACGTTAATCCAAATATCTGGGGAATATTTCCTTTATTCCAATCCTTAACAGCTTCTTCATTTATTTTTCCGTTTAGCCTTTTCTTTCCCTCAGTTCCTCTAAAAGCAATAATGTATTTTTTTGTTCTATTATTGAAATACAAAGCAGAATAAAATCCATTGTCTTCGTTGATAAAATAATTTTTATTTAAATTCCATTTTTCCTTAATATAATTATATGGTAATTTTAATATATAAGACCCCATACCACCAAACGTTATGTTGTTAAAAATATATAATTCTGAATGATGAATAATATATTTTTTTTCTTCTATTGACTCTAAATACTCATCAATAGAATTTTCATATACATCACTGCAAATAAATGCTTTTTCTAATACATCCAATTTGTCTTGTTTCATAATCTTCCTTCCAATATTTCACAAGCCTTTAAAATCGCCTGATATTTTGCTTCATTTCTTTTATACCAAACAATATCATAATATTCTTTATTTTCTTTTTTTGAATATATAAAATATTTATATTTATTTCTTTGAATAGAATAATGGTATGTTATTTCAATTTCTTTTTTGTAAAAAAAATCTTCCAACAATCCATAAAGCATGGAGAATGGTAATATTTCATAATGCGAATCGTCATTATAATTATAATATTTACTAAAATCAGTTTGTAAATATATTTGATCATAACAAACGTCAAAATAAAATTCACCAAAACTGTTATTTTCTAAATATTCTTTTATTTTTGAAAATACTTTTAAATATTTATTGTGTATTTCTATTACTAATTCTACTGCTAATCTTGTTACTGTCATTTTTAACTCCTTTAAATAAATATACGACATTATTACTTATTAATAAACTAAAAATATTTCCATTCATATCCAGCATGAATTTTTCTTTTTCCATTGCATGCTAAATTTATACCAGACTGTCTAAACCTTTCAACACTCCTAGCAGCTTTTGAAGCTGAGTCCCATATTTGGACTATTTTCCCATCTTTCATTTGAATTACTGATTTTTGAAATTTTTTTTGTGATATTTTACCAAGATGTATTTTTTTGGGAATATCTTTTTGAAAAACAATTTCCATGTTATCAAGACAATATCTATTGTTAAGATTTTTTCTTAAAATACATATTTTATATCTTTTGTCATTAATGTTAACCAAAGAAGTTTTGTAAAACGTTTTATAATTATTTTCTTCTAACCATTTTTTAAATTCTTCTAAAGAAAATGACAGCCGTGCATCAAATTGTTCTTCTTGTTTTTTATTTATTCCATAGTATTTGTTTTTAATTAAATTATTATATTTATAATACTTTTTCTTATATTCTTTCCTGGTGCATATTTTACAAATAGGTCTTTTTATTTTATTTCTAGCGTTGTAAAACCTGTTTATAAATTTTATCTTTCCACATTCGCTACATCTTTTTTTAAGAATTGGTTTATATTTTATTTTATTTTTCCCTGATAAAACTCTTAATGAGTTTATAGATACTTGTATTTTTTTTAATTTTTCTTTTAATTTTTTTTTGTTATAATTTCTTTCTAAATAATCAAAAATGTATTTTTTCCCTGATATGCTTATCTCAATCTTTTGAAAAGTCAAACGGAAGTTAAAATTACAATCACTACACTGAAATAACTTTTCCTTTGGTTTTTCAAATACAAATTTCTTTGTTTGTTTACTGCATATAGGACACTTCATTTTATTACTTTATTACTCATACCATCTAGGAAAATTTATATTTTCTGTTTTTAATATTTCTTTTGCCATTTTTTGCAATTCTGGATATTTTTTATTTTTAGAAACATAAATAATAAAATCTTTATATAAATCATCTTCCATTCTATGAGAATCTCCAGTATAATCATCCCCTATAACCTCTATTTCATTGATACGTTTTTTTATTTCTTCTAAATTCATCCAACAACCTCCCTTAATATTTCTTCTCTGGTTTTACCTGTATGTTTTTCCAACATCTTTAACTCTTCTTCATAATATCGTTCAAAAGATATTATGTGAGATACCGGATAATAATGATAATTCCTGTAGCAATCTTTTAATAATATAATTGATATATTTATATCTCTTTTATTCATATTATTTTTTTCACCTTTTAATATTTCAACATCTTCTATTTTTATTTCCTCATTGTTGTCATTTATTATTTTCATATTATTTCACTCCATTTTTCAAGATACATCAACAATTCATTTAAAGTCATTTTTAATATTTTTCCTGTTTGCGCCTTTACAGGAAATATAAAATCATAATTATATTTTAATTCATTTTCTGTTATAATAAATCCGCTTATTTGTAAATCGGCAACCTTTATGTATGGTATTGAAACGTTATTTACAAACTCATAATTTAAACTTTTAAGCTTATTAAATATTTTTTCTAAAATTATTTTTTTCATTTAAATCTCCTTTATTAATAAATAAAAAAACACGGCAATTAAGCCGTGTTAATTTGCCATAACAATTCCCCAACAAATAAAAAAATTATTAAATAAAATAAAACAAACTTTTTATTATTATTCAAAATTTTCCGACCTAACTTATATTTAACTTTTCTTTTAGAATTTTAATTTCAGATTTGATTCTTTTTTTATCATGATCAGTTAACTGGACCGTCCCAGCTTTTGTAGACTTTTTGTTTGATACTAACTGATTTTCAAGCCTATTTAATGCGTTTTTTCTTCTTCTCTGTAATTTAATATTATTCATAATTACTCCAAAGTTTTATTTATTATTCTTTTACAAGAATACCTTATATAAATATACGACTTTATTTACTAAAATAAACATTTATTTATAAATTATTAAATTTTTCCATTTCTTATCTATAATATTTTCCACTTTATACCTCAACCCTTTTCCCTATTTTGTTTAACCATTCTCCATAAGTAACAGGAACTCTACAATTTTTATATAAATCATTATTTACTTTATCCTGTTCTTTTAATAATTCAGAAAATTGAATATTTTCTTTATTTGGTATCCAATCACCACAGGTTTCTTTTTTTAAACAATCGGCTGTAAAATATGTAGAATTCATTGCAATATTTATAACATCTTTAAAAGCATTTTCATTATATAATCCATATTTTGGTTCTTTTTCTTCTGGTTTCTTTTCAAATCTTAGTAATTGTTCGTATGTTAACTGTCTTGATTCTTCTCTTTCATAGAAATTATAATACGTTCCGCTAAACTGTAAACAATATATCTTACAATTTCTATTTCTTATAAAAAGTGTTCCTGAATGAAATTCATCTTTTTCAATTCCATGACTGAAACAAATTTCTTGGGCTTTTCTGGATTGTTCTCCGTTTTCAATTTCTATATAAAACGGAGCGAGTTCTTTTAAGTCTGTGACTTTTTTACATAACATATAATTAGCGTGATAATATGGATAATTTGGTAATTTAGACTCATTATTAATTACTATTATATAATCATTTATTTTTTTTATTTCTACTATACCTTTACTTGCATGCATTACAAAATCACCGACTCTTACATCGTGTTTTTTAATCCATTTTTTTTGTTTCTTTGTGTAACTCATTATTTATTTGCTCCTTTAATTATTTATTATAAATTATTTTCCATTCTTTATTTGTTTAATTAAAACTAAATTTTTATTAAATTGCTGATAAAGCCTCATATCAACAATTGATTTACTATCACCTAAAACTTTTTCAATTGTTTTTGTTGTTTGAGTTAAAGCTTCAAGAAGCTTTTCGTTTTCTGATTCTAAATATTTTATTGTTTTCATTCATCTAACTCCCATTTTTCTTTATTTTCACAAGTATTATTTTGAAAATGTTCACATTCATTATCAAAGCCTTCATCATGAATACAAATAGAACATTTTTTTAAATCGATAATTTGTTGCTTTAATTGTTCGTTTTCTTTTTTCAATTTTTTAACCGTTTCAGTGCAGTCAACGCAATATAACAAATAATCAGTTTCTCCTTTTTTGTTTTTTCCGGCTCCAATTACAACTTCATCACATTCGCTTAATATTTCTTTTCCGCAATAAAAACAATTTGTCATCATCTATAATGCTCCTTTTAATTTTTCTTAAATTTATAATATTACCATTTTTCAAAATTAAGATTATTTTTTGGATCATGAGGATCATAAACGGGTTTATTAATGGGACGTGTTTTTAAATTTCCATTTATAGCAAGGTCAACTCTTTTGATAGCTATATTGATATATTCTTCCATTATTTCAGCACCCATTCCTTTCCTGCTATTTAAAACTGCCGCTATAATTGAGGTTCCTACTCCTAAATATGGATCAAAAATCCAGTCTTCTTCATTTGTTAATGCTAATACAAATCTTTCTACTAGTTCAACAGGAAATTGGCAGGGATGAATTGTTTTTTCTACATGATTATTTTTCACATTTGGAATCTCCCATACATCACTAGGATTTTTCCCTAATGGATTACAAGATAATTTTCCTGCATTTGGACCTTTAAAATATTTTTTATTGGGATATTTTTGTGGAACTCTTACTGCATCTAAGTTAAATGTGTATTCATCATTTTTTGTAAACCACATGATTGTTTCATATCGACCTGAAAATCTTTTTGAACAATGTAGACCATGTCCAAAATGCCATATTACTCTATTACGTAATTTCAGTTCGTTTTTTTTAAATATTGGATATAATAAAATATCTAATGGAATAATTTCTGATTTATTGACATAATTCCCTGTTTGCCAGCAAATACTCCCATTATCATCAAGAATTCTCACACACTCATCAATAATTTTTTCTTGTTCATTATAATAATTATCTAAATTTACTTTTTTTTCATATTCTTTACCAATATTATAAGGCGGCGATGTTATTATTAATTTCACTGCTTTGCCCGGTATTTGTTTGACAAAATCTAAACAGGAGCCATTATATATAATAGCATTTTTATTTGTTGGGTATTTCGTATCAATAAAATCATTTCCATTATTTTTAAATGTCATTATTTTACTCCACCGATTTACATAAAAATTATAAAAAACAGTTGCTATGGTAAGATTCGAACTTACATTGCCTCATGCGTTACGAGTCGGGATGAGCTCAAATTATAGGTACTTAAATATTATTTTCACTATAACCCTTTTCCCTAGCGCTTCCTATCCGCCACATAGCAACTATAAATAAAATAATTACTATAGAGATAATATTTTTGACACTTCAAAATATTAAACTTATAGCGATACCATTTCCATTTTGTAAGAGGCTATTCCGTACGGCATGTCACTCCGCATAAGAATGATTGCTACTCAGCTCTTACACTATAAGCCATATAGTAATTATAAAAAATTGGTGCAGGATAGACTCGAACTATCGATGTATCTTACGTCACGGTTTTACAGACCGCTACCCTCGCCGCTAGGTGACTGCACCACCATTATTACTAATATACGACTTTTTTATTTATTTTAAACATTTTTATTTAATTGTTTTTTAAATATTTAATTACAATCCCAAACGTCTGTTTTCTTAAACATTGGAACATCAAAACCATTTCTTAGTGCTTGTTTTTCTTTTGCCCGTCTTGTTTTTTATTCATTATTTATTATCTTTAAAACTACATTCAACTATTTTCTTTTCTGCATCATCAGATACAAAATAATCACAATTATGACAAGAAAAACTGCTTACTTTTGCCTTATTTTTTTTGTCTGGGCAAAAAGTTTTACACAATCTACCATCTGTTTTATATTTTATTTTCAATATTCCGCTCCTAAATATTTATTAATTATACGATGTTTTTTTGTTTTATAAACAAATTTCTATAATGTGTATCTTTTCATTCTTGCCCATTCTAATAATTCAAATAAATACCAAATGTCTGGGAAATATGTTCTTTTGGTCCACCCAGTTTCTATTTTTATTAAATTACCAAAACAGTCACAATGGTGAATTGGCTTCCAGTCAGGATTATTTTCTAAAACATCCGCCCACTCTAAATTCTCGCGTATTTCATTTATTTTATGAAATTCTTTTCTTCTTCTTAATTGTCTGTAGGTTAATCTATTATTACTCATTTCTAATTTCCTGTCCCTTTTACATCTTTGTTATTAAAAAACCTTTTTAAAAGTTTCAAACATCTTTCACACAAATCAACATCAGGATCAGATTTTACAGAATGATTAAAAATATCTATAGTACATATTCTTTCATTCATTTTTTTTCCACACCTATCACATTTAAAATAAGATACTTTCATATTATAACCTCCTTAATAATTGTTTTTCAGAATTTTTTAATTTTTGTTTCCCTAATTTAAATATAACCACTGGAGCATCCCTTAAATAAACTTTTTTTAATTTTAAATAATACTTTGAAAATAATCTAAATTTAAAAAATACAACCCACTCTTCCCTATTCCAATTCTCATAAGTTCTTAAAATTTTTATATTCTTTAACAAAAATCTAACGTCTGGTTTTAATTTTAAAAAAGATTTAGATACCAAAAAATATCCATATCTTCCTTTTTTATTTTTTAAATCCCTATACACAATCTCTTTTGTTTTTAAAAGTTGTTCAAAATCAAAAGTTATTTTTCCTAAATTATTTTCTAAAGATTGGGGAAGAAAATCTAACGATTCCGGTGTTGTTTTTATATAATTTTGATTAATTCCGTTATGCGAATCAAGTGCTTTTTTTAATTCTTTAATTTTTTGCTCCTAAATAAAAAGTCATCAAATTTTAATATACCCTCATTTCCTTTTTTATCTCTAAATATAGTTTTTTCTCCATCTTTATATTTCCCATAAAGAAAAGCAAAAATTTTAATTGCATTCTTTGTTATTTCTAATCTTGGCAAATCAATCTCTTCACCAAGACAATCTAATAATTCTTTTATTTCTTTATCAATTTTTAAATTTAACATTTTTTATCTCCTTTTTGTCAATATTTAAAATTTTTAAAATATCACTATTTGTTAGCAAACTTTTACCTAAGTTTCCAAAATTATCAAATACATTAATTATTTTATCTTTTTCAAACAAAACATTATTCCCTTTTTTATTTTCGCTATAAATAGTGGCAAAAACAACAAGAGCGTTTAAAATTATATTCTTTTTTGTAAATTTTAATTCTTTAGCTAAAATATCTAACAGCTTGTCTGTTTCTTTGTCAATTTTTAAATTTGACATATTTTATCCTTTTTATTTTTAAATTCTCTTAATTCTTAAACCAATATAAACATCACCTTTTCTGAAATCTTTTGATTTCATTTCTCCATCTAGTCGTTTTTTTGCTTTATTGTTTAAATTTCTCCACTTTCCTATATAATAATCTCCTTTTATTATACCAATTGGAAAATCTCCGCACATACTGCCGTAAGAATATCCATTTTCGTCACACCATTTAATAGCTTCATTATAAGCAGAAAAATCATTTCCATTATTTTTAAATATAATCATTGTTTTACTCCCGTGTTTTGTTTATTAATTATACGACATTTTCTAAATAAATAAACACTAACTTATTTCTTTGAATCCTTCTTTTCCCACAAGCCTTGCAACCTTATCCATTTCTAATGAAATATCTTTCAACAAATCCATATCTTTTACCAGCTTTACTAAGATGAGGTAAAATTGATTAAACAAAAACATAACCTGTTCTTTCGTAAATGATACGTTTTTTGCGTGTTTAATTTCCCAATGTTCTTTTTTCAACCTTGCTATTTCTCCAATTAAAAACATAAGAGTACCGGGGGCCTTTGCCACTTTTTCATCATCATTCATTTTTAAATAATTCCTGAGTAAAGCTATTCCAAGTTTCAGCTCCTCTGTTGTATCCTGGAATTGTTCCGGTTCTAAATTTTCTATCTCTTTTAATTCTTTCTGTAATGTTTGTATACCAGCACCTGAATATATACCCAGGCTTTCTTTTATTTTTCTTATTTCTTTTTTGGCAATTTTTTCTCCACCTGTATGAGTTTTACACGCAATTTGCCCAGACATCGCGAACCTTCCACACTGAAGGACTTTTCCATTTTTCTTAATTTTTGCTTGACACCTTATAACCGCAGTCCCATTGTTTTTGATTAATAATTTTTTCCAACCTTCTATTGATTGATTAGCGACCAACACTGAATTTTTTCTTTGTTTTTTTATTAGTTTATCAAAAAGCATTTCTTTAGATACTATACTTTGTAGCTCTTTTTTTTCTTCCCTGGCAGCCTTCAGAGCTCTCTTTTTTCCCTCTTTGTCAAGCTTCATTTTAATTTTCCTTGTTTTATGTTAGGAATGTCTTTGTTATTTATTATATAAGTTACATTTCCAATTTCATCTACAGATAATATCTTTACTTTAGTTTTATATGTTTTGTAATAAAAATCTATAAGTTTATTTATTTTCTGTTTATAATAATTTCTCAATAAATGGTTTGGTTCAAAATACGTTACTTTCATTTTTTGTTCCTTATCTATTATGATTATAAACTATTTTTTATTGTTTGTTCCATTGCCTTCATTCCTCATTAAAAAATTCTACAGTTACTTTTTCACATGGAGGTAAAAGCTTAACTAAAACATAAATCGCATGATCCAAACAATTACCATCAGTTAAATCCAAATAACAATTACTACTTATCTTAACTACATAATGGCCGTTAAAACCATCTTCGTTATTTACAACTATAGCCACTGAATTATAAGGAATGTCAGTCATTTTAATAATTTCTTGATCTTCTGTTTTATCTGTAATTCTAATTCTAAACACAAATATACTCCTTTATTGTTTTATATAAGTTTTTACACTGACAAATTTAATAAAATCTTAAAAACTTGGTCAATTGTCCATACTTTAATTTTCTATACCTCAATACTTATTTTAATTTTTTATTAAATTCATTCTAATAGTTCACTATTTATTTTTATTCTACTCCATTTCCAAATTTTCTTTTTGTCTTGGTTCCCAATATTCACATTCAGTCAATTTCATTTATTTGACTCCTTTGTTATTTTTTTAAAATATTTAATTATACCGTCTGTTATACTATTCCCCCAATTGATATTTAATAACTCACATAATTTATCGTTTCCCTGAAATAATTGTATTATTGAATCAAAAAATTTTTCGGCTAAGTTATTCTTGTAATTTTCTAAATATGTTTTTTCAAAGTCTAAACCACACCAATCTAATTTTTCTAATTTTTCTTTATCTATAAAATATGATCTTGATTGAAATCCGAATCTATTTTTTGTTTTTTTAATACTTATACATTTTTCTAAATCTTTTATCATGCTATTTGAAATATATGTTTTCATTTTTTCCTCATTCCTTTTAATTTACTCTCTATATTCTACCCTATAATGATCTCCAAAAACTTCATACATCCAATTTTTATATTTTATACATAATTTTATTTCTCGTTCAAAAAATTTTTCAGTTTGTCCTAATTGATATTCTTTGTTTGATAATTTTGTTCCAGGTAATATCACTGAACATTTTTTTTTCTCATCTTTCACCATATACCAAGAACCTAATAAGCCTGTATCACAAGAACCACGTATTAAAATTGGATTTTCCATAGAATATACACTTTCAATAAATTCTTTTTTTGTATTAATTTTTGTAATTGTTCCCATTTTCATTTATCTCTCCAATAATTATATTCTTCTTTATGGTCAGCTTTACTGTGATTGAATTCATCTATATGCTTAGATATAAATTTACTTACTTCTTCTTTTGTTGTTCCTTCACACCTTATATCTAATTCTTTTTCAATAGCCATTAAAAATTTAATTTGTTTATAGGTTGGTTTTTCTTTATCCATTTTTATTTCCCTCCAGTTGCAAACACAAATCTTTTCAATAGTTCATCAATACCATCAGTAGATAAATAATGGTCATAATGATCTGGTAGTTGTAAACTACTTACATTATATCCTCTATTTTTTATCGCATTTTTAATATGCCATATAAATGCATCATCTGATAATAAAGGTAAAATTCTTTTTTGCTCATAACCGTTAATTCTCATTTCTTTATATTCTTCTAAAGAAATTACTTGTTTTTTGTTTATTTTATCTTTTATTTCTTCAGATATATGAGAATTAAAATTATCTTCATCTTCTTTTGCATACTTTGTTATAAAACTCATAATAATTTATTCCTTAATAAATTTTTTTAACTATGATACAACTTTTTCTATTATTTTGTGTCACTTCTATAAATAAACATGAATAGAAGGAATATCACAATAACCTGCTCCCACATAAATTTAAATCCAACTATTTGTAAAATAACTGAAATTACTACTGCTAAAAAAATAGCTCCTATTGTCTGTAAAATTTTAAACAATACTTTCATTTTAACTCCAAAATTCTTTTATTCTTTTTTTGTTTTTTAATATATTTAAAGCCTTACTTTCGATTTGTCTTATTCTTTCATAAGATAAACCTAAAATTTCTCCTATTTCACCGAAATTTATTTTTTCATTTAGCTTATTATACCTTAACTGAATAATTCTTTTTTCTCTTTTTGGTAATTCATTTATTGATTTTTTTAAAATATCACCCAACTCTTTTTTTTCTAAAACGTCATAAACAGTCTCTTTTTCATCAATAATTGTTTCTATAACAGCTCTGCCGCAATCTTTTTCTGAATAATCTAAACTTGAAATTTCTCTTTTTCCTTTTATTGTGTCTTTTGTTTTTACTATTAAACCCTCATCTAAATTAGAAAAATCAGATAATTCATTAATACTTGGCTCCCTGCCAAATATATCAAAAAATTCTTTTTCTTTTTTTATAATTGTGTCAATTTTTTCAATAACCCAAATAGGAATTTTAATTACATTTAAATCTTTTTTTATATATCTTAAAATTTTTTGTCTTATCCAATAAAAACAATACGTTGAAAATTTTATATTTTTTCTATAATCAAATTTATCTACAGCATGAATTAATCCAAGATTTCCCTCTTGAATTAAATCAAAAAAATCTACCCTTTTTGATTTATAAGCTTTTGCAAAAAAAACAACTAACTTTAAATTAGATTTTATTATTTTATTTTTTATATTTAATATTTTATTTTCATTTTTTTCTTTTTCTAATTTTATGAAAAGATTTTTTATTTCATTATTGGTTAATGTTTTGTTTTTATTTATTTCTTTAAAATAAATCGACAATTCTTTTTTCATTTTTATCTCTTTAATTGTAAAATTCTCCTATATTCAACAGAAATTTTGTTTTTAGTAGCATAATGTAATCCATATTTCATTCCAGAACTCATACCATAATCGATATAAAAAATATGTTTTTCAGCTACACCTTTCCACGCTAAACCTGCATCTATCCCAATTTGTCTTTCTTCCGGAAAATCATCATTTAAAATACCTTCCTGTGTATACAATAAATGAGAAGCTATTGGCGACTCTCCACGCATTAAAGAATCCCTAACGCACATCCTTGCATATTTGATATTTCTTTCTATATCTCCAGCATAAGGTGATTCAAGAATTACTCTTGTCATAGTTTTTTCTCCATTTTTTAGTAAAATATAATAAATCATTTGCATATTCAAACAAATTTAAAATAACTCTTCCTTTTGATGCGTATCTTTTACAACATGGACACGGATTAGATAAGCTATTTTCACACTCTTGATACGAACAAGGGTTATTATTTTCAAACACTATTTTTATTTCTCTCATATTTTATCCTTTATTAATTATACGATTTTTTATTGATTTTTAAACAGTTCTTTTTTCACCATGAACGGCCTTTAATGTAGGAAACCTTAAAGAACTTGTCCCCTTAATGTTATCAGTTACTTCAAAATATTTTACAGTTATAATTTTGTTTATAATTTTTTCTGGATGAAAAAACCAATCAACCCTTTGTTCCATAGATAATCCGGAACCAACTTTTACTTCTTCTCCATTATAATTTATAATTAAATCAGATACCATTTTTTCTTCTGTGTCTTTTCCACTAACAATATGTCTTATGTTTCCAGTTTTAATATCTAATACTTTAAATTCGCCGTCTTTAAATAATTTATGTTTTAATATATCATTTGACCTTTTGCCTTTATAAATTGTATCTTTTCTTAATATGAGACCTTCCCACTTTCTTTTTCTTGCCTGCTCTTTTAATACATAAAGATGTTTTTCATCTTTCAAAAAAATTTGTTTAATAACTTTTAAATTATTTGATTTTAAATCTATTTTGTTTAATTTTTCTATTCTTTCTGAGAATATTTCTTTTGATTTTTTGTTGTTAAAATCATCTAAAGATAAGTAATCAAAAATTAAATATTTTGGATTTTTTATGATATAGTTTTTTCTGTTCCACACCCTCATCATTCCAGAAAAATCTTCTTTTCCTTTTTCATCAACTAAGCAGCATTCTCCATCTAAAACAATGTTTTTTAAATTTAATTTTTCTATTTCTTTTTTTAAAACATCCATCGTGTTAAATTTTTGACCAGTTCTTGAATACAAATCAACATTTCCATCCTCATCTATAATCGATACGCACCTTAGGCCATCCATTTTTCTCGATACATAATATTTTTCACTTATTTGAAATTTATTGTATTTCTCTAAAGATATGGCCAAAGCAACTGAAAACTCAGGAATAAACCCAGGAATTACTTTATTTATTAATTTTGAATCAATTCTGCATTTTAAATTTTTATCTATAATTTTATAAAACAATTCTTTATATTCTTTACTTTTATTATTCAAAAAACATAAACATTTTTTTATAGCTTCATGCCCGGTTATTTCCCTATTAGACATTTTTGTTAATAGTTCATCCAAAGAAACATTATATATTTCAAAAACATTGTTTAAATCTTTATTTTTTATTAAATTTTTAGATGATACAAAAAACTTTATAAAAGGATTATATGTCCAATAAAGAATTTTTTTAAACTCTTCATTGTTTTTATTTTCTTTTAATATTTCTTTTTTTCTGTTTGAGCTAGTGGTTTTATTTAATTCATTTATTATTTCAATTATCTTTTGCATATTTTTCCCTATAACTTCTTAATTCTTTCAAAGATAATGGTTTTAAAATTCCATTTCTTATTTCTAAATATAACCTTATTCTCCAGGGAAGTTTCCCCAGCTTTTCTAACGTTCCAAGTTGTTAACTTTAGTATAAATACAACCGTCTTTACATTTAAAAGTTTCTCCAATTAACATAGTGTAACCCATTCAATCGCAACAAAATTTTTTAAAATACTCATTCTTTTAACCCCCCCCTCAGTGAGACCATCTAAAATATTATCATAATTAACCTAATTCCCATTTAAATTTTGTTTTGGAAAACTATTATTTTTTAAAACTTCTTTATTTTGATTATTTATTTCTTGATTAATATGACCTGGATTCATAACCAAAGAAGGATCCGGAGAAATAGCCTTTTCAACCAAATCAAATAATTTTTGTTCATAAATTGACATCTTTTTATTTTCGTTATTTCCATTAAAAGTTATAGGTGTAATTTAATATATAAAAAATGTTTATTTTATTTTTTCTTAACGTTATGTTTATCTGTATCTACTGGACTCCAATGTTTATTTGAGTGTCTCCCATTTTTAAACTCCAGCAAAGCTAAATTAGCTACATCCACTAAAAATTCAGTATTTCCTGTTTTTTTATACATTCCTAATTTGAATAAAAGATATCCTGTATAATCCCAATTATTTTGATCTCTAATATCTCCATATCTTAATCCACCCATTACTAATCTATTTCTCATAGCTTGTTCAAAAAAAGTATCCCATTGAGTCTCATATAATTCTTGTATTGTTAACTTATTAGTTCTTTTAAAAATTGTTTCTTTTTGTCCTATTTTCCATTTCCAAGCATTACTATAAAATTCTTGTAAAGTTATCACTACTATTCTCCTTTGATCAAAAGATCAAAATAAGGTAATGTTTCTAAATATGTTTCCAAGTTTTTCTTTTTTTTCTCCACAAATCATATACATAATATGAAGAAATATTAAACATTTTAGCAATTTCTTTGGCAGTATAATTTTTTTTATTTTTTAATATAAATATAATATCTTCTTTTTTTAATTTTGATGCTGGATTTTTAGATCCTATTTTACCTATAGATAACTTTTTTCGTATAGAATCGGTATATTTTATAGGTCTTTGTAAACCTGTTTTTATAGCATGAATTGTATTCATACTTCTAGTACACCATTCTAAATTTACAACTTTATTATCATTTTTTATGCCATTTATATGATTAATCTCGTGATAATTAAAAATATTAGGTATAAAAGTAATTCCTATTAATCTATGAACAGGATAAGATTTATTATTTAATGTTACTCTTACATACCCATCATGTTGTTTATTTAAAACTAAATTTTTTGAAAATTTAGTTTTATTATAATTTAATGATTTAATATTTCCCAAATTACTTGCTTGATAACATCCTTCATATCCAGGAATATCTTTCCATATTTCTTTCACTTATCTACCTCTTTTTCTATTAATAAACCAAAATAAGGAAGGCTTCTAATCACACGACAAAACTCTTTCCATTCTTCTAATTTATGATATTTTCTACTTGTATATATATTTAAAATATTTTCATAATTACAAGTTATATGTCTTTCTTGTAAATAAGAATGAGGCAAATTTCTATTTGCGTTTATAAAATCTTTATTTATTATATATTTATTAACACGTATTATATTCTGGAAATCAACCCCTTCTACAAAATCATTTTTACATAAAGTTCTTTTTAATAAAGTATGCATTGTGCTTTCACTATTTGCAACTATACCTACCTTATAAGTATCAAAATGTTTCCACCAATATAAAGGCCCTTTAATATCCATTGATATTAAAATTTGTCTCATAAACTTTCGTTCTTGATGAGCAATCTTCCCTTTTAATAATTTTTTTATTAGTTTTTCATCTTCCGAACCAATTATACAATGATTATAAGATACACAATTAACATAATTAGAATCAATCATTCTAATACTATCACTTTTATCTTTACTTTTCAAAGCGTTTCTTATCCCTAAAATTGCAGGATACATATTATAAACACAAATATTTTTAATTATCATCAACAATTCCTTTTATTTTATTAAAAATTCTTTTATTTATCTTCCCTGGCAAAACTATAAAACTTAAAATATAACTACATAAATTACTTTTTTCTTCTAATGATAACGTATAGCAGTTTAGCCAAAAATAAAAAAATCTTTTAACTTCTCTCAGGTACTCTTTATCTAAATTTTTATTAAATTTAATTTTCCAACCAAAAAGAAAGTAACCGATAAACAAATATTTAGCGTTTTTTGAACGATTTATCCAATATTTGATAACATCTTCATTAATTGTTATTTCATTAAAATTTTCGGGTATTTTAATTTTCATCTTTGCTCCAATCAATCAATCTAATATCATTTTTTAACAATTTTGTGTTCGATTTCCAATATTTTTTAATATCTTCTTTGCTTAAGTTTAATTCTTATTTAAATATACGATTTATTTTGTTTATTTTTAACAACTTTTAATAAGGTTGTTGTACTTTTTTTAATTGCTTTAAAATATCTTCATTTATTTTATTTGGATTTGTTATTATTCCGGACCCTGAATTTTCTCTATCAATGTTGACTATCTTCTCAAACCCAATTAATGCATAATTTGTTGAGTGACCCAGGTGATCTGGTCCGGTTTTCCCTATCACTTCATATAAAGCTCCAGTGTTTTCGTCCTCATATCTTTCAACAACAAGATTTGCCAAATGTTGAATAAACTCTTCTACAGATGGATCAAGCTTTGGTATTTTCAACTGTTTTTCTTCAAATCTCTGAAGTAAATTTTTAAAGGACCCAACCCGTGAAACAGTTACTGTTTTTTGTCCTTCGTTCCACATTGGTTTAATTAAATTCTTTTTTGCCTTTTGTTTTTTTCTTTCGTCTGTATCGTAAAAACATCCATAAGCTCTAGTAGGAAATTTTCTAACCAAATAAGAATTCCTATCAACCCCTATTCCGTTTGCATCATTAACAACAATCCTGGCCTTAAAAAATTTTATTATGTCACATACTCTTTTTGCATGATCTGTTTGTTGAGCAGCGGAATATCCATTTTTTTTCAAACTTTCATCATCTATTTTTTCCACATATATCACTTTTGGATTTTTTTGCTCGGGAAGAAAATTGTTTGCCACAACTGTTACCCATGAAACTGTACCCCAATCTATCCCAACACTTACGTTTTTTGCATTTCCGAGTCTTTGGTATGTATTGACAAAACTCGGGTCAATACATTGTTCAAATATTTCTCTTGTTATTTGAGATTCTTTATCCAAATAAGCATATCCCATTATTTCATTCCAAAACTGATGAACAAATCTAAAAGTGTGGTACTTATACAATATTTCTTTTCCTGTTTTCCATGGTAACATCATATAAGTTATTCTATAAGAAGCTCTATCGTGAATCAAATGAGGTCTTTCTGGTATCCATCTTGAATTTTTTATATAAACCTGCGTTGTTCTATCTATATATGCTCCACAAAATTTACAACCGAGATAAACTTTATTTAATTTTTTTAAATAATTTTCACTTACTGTACTTATACCTCCACCTATTTCAAAAAAATTAATTATATTATCAGGAAATTCTAAAATTTGTTCTTTTTTACATTTTGGGTTAGGGCAAGTAATATGCCAAGTATATCCACACCCTTTTTGAAACATAAGGTCAATGCCAGAATTCGGAAAAACAGGAGTTGATATTCTAGTTTTTTTACCTAATTCACTATGAGAAGTTGACTCAGAAAAAATATCCTCTATTTGAGGATTTTGACTTTCATATTCATCAAAAGTTAATTTATCTGAGCTTGGACCCCTTCCTTGATAATCTGTCCACGAAGAATCAATTGTGTAAAAACTCCCATTTTTGAAAGCCTTACTTAATAAGTTATAAGGCCTCTTTAGATGAATTGCTAAATTTGGAGATTTTTCTATAGCTACGCTTATTTTCTCTTTTGATATTTTTTGAGCCATTCCTGAAGTTGGAAAAATGTGCCTAACATTTGTATATGGCCTTGATACTGACAAATAAATATTTTCATTTATTTCATTTTCTGTCATTTCTGAATTGCTAACTAAAATTCCATTCGCATAAAAATTATGATAATCTTTATCTGATATTGACAAATCATAAGTATTTTCTTTTTTAGATTTTTTAATTTTTTTAATTTTACTGTTTATGCTATTTTTTTCATAATATACATTTAAAAAATCATCATTTTTTAAAAGGTTGGCACAAATAAACATTTTTTTTTGAGGTAGCCACACTTTATGTAAAGTAGAGCATTTTAATTTTTGTCCAGTAACCGTTTCTATCTCTAATATATCTTTTTTTCCAGAATTCCAAACATCTAAAACTCTCGCAACTGCATATTCTCCATCTTTATTATAAAGAATTTTTCCTCTATAATTCTTTAAATACAAGGATTTGATTGTTTTAAATTCCCTTTCTTGTCTATCGTTAATAACGATAACAAACGTGAATCCAGGAAGACATTGCCTACATTTAATCGTAGATTTGTCTTTTGTTTTGTCATTTTGATATTGGTTTAAATATATTCTAGGAGCCTTAACTAATTGGCTATCTTTGTTTAATTTTAAATTTTTTTTATCTTCATCCCCAAGCATCATGCTTATTTTTGCATCTTCATATGAAAAATTTCTGCCATAAATTACCCGATTTTCTTCAACAAAGGTTTTCATATCTCCAGATCCTTTAGAAAATTCTATGAAATCCTTTATTCTGTTTTTCATTGAAAAGAATATGTCTTGAGATTCTTTTTTGATTATATCATCATCAGATTGAATTAAATCTATTATGTTCCCAGTAAATTTATCTAAATCCATTAATTATATTATTTTTCTTTCCATAATTTTATAATCTTTCTTGTTTTTTTCTGAAAGGTCTTTAATTATTTTTCTAGCTTTTAGTTTGTTTAAAACCAAATCAGATTCAGATATTATTTTTTTACCGTGATGTTCGTAAAATACTTCCCATATTTTATATCTTTTTACCCTTTCTAATATTTTTCTTCTATCTTCTTTTCTACTTAATTTAGATTTTTTTATTTGTGGATCGTAAACATAAACCATATCCATAAAAGACTCTATGTAATAAATTATTTCTTTTTTCGTCTTTTCTAATAAATTTTCTACTTCTTCTTTTTTGTATACTTTCAATTTTTCTTCCATCTCTGAATATATGAAAGAACATATTTTTTCTGAAATAATTTGGATAGGCCTTTTATAATTAATAGATTTAAACTTATTATAATCTTTTTCTTTTACTATGACTAATTTGTTTTTTTCTAAATAATTTATTTGTTTTTTGTTAAATTTATTTGTTTTTTTTATTTCTTTTATATTCAAATAGTTAATCCTTAAAAAAATTAAAAAAAATATCACTATCCATTATAACAACAGGTCGTTTAAATTTTTTACATTTCCAGAATAATAACCAATGTCTGTTTTTGTTTTTGTTATTTTTTTTAGCCTGAGAAATCCAACTTTTAACAGATGGTGATTCGTTATTTTTACACTCTATATCAAATGGAAATTTTTTATAAACTTCTCCCCTTAATATAATATCTGTTCCGTGTTGACCTCCTTCCCTGGATCTTATATCACACTGATCATTATTTTGATCAAATTTTATATTAAAAATTTCTGATATTTTTTCACAAATATAATATTGTAAATTCCTACCTTTATTTTTTGCACTGGATGATTTTATTTTTTTTCTGTTTATTCTTTTTTCTATTCTTTTTTTTATTATATTTATAGTTTTGTTATCTTTTATATTTTTTAACGAATCAAACAAAACATTTAACTCATTTTTATTTTTAAAATCTAAAGTATATGGCATTTTTTATTCCATTGGTCAATTTTTAATAGTAGGTAAATTTTTAAAAAAAATAGAAAAATTTTTCTTTGGACTTATTGACCCGCAAAAAGGGCAGTTGTAATTTAAATAATTTTTAACTTTTTTCTTAAAAGACTTTTTGCATTTTTTACAATAAAATTCCATTTTTTATCCTTTATTTTAAATATACGACAAAAAATATACAAAATAAACAATTTTTAATAACTTTTAATAATTTTTTTCCAATTGTTATATCCTTTTTTTATTGTATTAAATTTTTTTATTAATATTTTTTTAAATTCTTTTTTAAACACTTTGTCGTTTTTGTCAACTTCTAAAACTATATGACCCGGAACCCTTTTCTCTGGATTAATAAATAAAATTATAAAATTATACTTTTTGTTATCTTCTGTTTTATCTATGGCATATATAATTTTAGATGATAATATTTCTTTTAATTTTTTCAAATCATCTTTCATTTTTTATCCTATTTACCTGATCGTTTAAACTTTCATGATTAAAAGAATTGTTAATTAAATTACTTTCTGTTTGTATTTTACATTTTCTATGAATGTATCCAGGAATAGGAAACATCTTCATCGGTCTATTATTTTTATGTTCTTCACAATCCTCTTGGGTTATTATTTTCCCACAAACTCTACAAAATTCTCCTACCCCTGGATAATTATTTTGATCCATTCTTTTTCCTACCTCTTTTTGATTTTTTTGAATAATCTTCACACTCAACAACATAATCCTTATATTTTTCTGTTATTTCCGGTATAACACCTGAAGCAACACTTCTGGTTTCAGAGCAACACTCTTTAGGATCATTTTTACACGTATCACACAAATGAGACAAACTTTTTACCAAATCTTCTGTGTCGCTTCCCTCTTGCTTATCTTCAGCTTTTTCCATTTTTTTATAACTAATATCAAAGTTTTCTAAAAGCATGGAAGCAGCTAAATAAAACGGACTTCCATCCTTAAAATTTAAATGCTGATTCCTATCTTTTTCAATAGTTTCTACTGGAATACCCTTTGCTGTAGCTATTATTTTCATAATATCAACTTTTTTTCTTCCTTCTTCCGAACTAAAATCTTTTGGAAAAATAATCATATTAAACACTCCTTTTTTTTATTAAATATATTAAAAAATTTAAATAATTCTTTATTTAAAGAAATATCTGTTTTTGCCCTGGTTATTGTTACATAAAACAAATTTATTTCTTCATGATTTTTTATTAAATCTTGATTTAACTCTTCTCCCGATTCATCAAAAATAGGATAATAATCTTCTGCAATTAATACTTGGTCCCACTCTGACCCTTTTGCTTTATGAGCGGTAGTTAAAATCAAATCAGCTTCTTTTTCTTTTTTAGTTGTTCTATTTTTTATATCAAACAGCAATCCAGGAAGCCTTCTTCCGTAATTTCTTATTAACCTTGAGGTTGACATTACTTCTACGTCCATAACCTCTTCTCCGTACTCTATATATTCAGAAAAATCTTCAAATTCCTTAACAAAAGGGTTTTTTATTTTGTGCTTTTCATTTGTCCATAAATAATAAGCATCAAAAATTTTATTAAAAGTATACCCCTGAAGTCCACCAACAAAATACAATTTTCCTGGAGTTTCTATAGCCATAGAAAAAACTCCTGAATTTGTTCTTGCTATATAAGCTATATTTTTACATTGACTTTCTTCTACTTTTTCATTTCCTTTTATTTTTATTTTTGCGTTTTTTAATTTTATTATTTGATTAGCCATATCAGCTATATCTTGCTTAAACCTAAAAGACTTGGTTAAATTGAAATCGTAATCAGGTTGAATAAAATTCATAGAATTTTTTGCGCCTCTCCACGAGTACAAGCTCTGATTTTCGTCACCAACAAAAACTTTGACGGCTCTTTCTTGTCTCATTATTATATCAAACACACATAAATCTGTATCCTGGCATTCATCTATCAATATATAATCATAATCTAAACGTGGTTTTGATAATTGATATAATTTTAAATACGTATCATGAGTACACTGTATATCTTCATTATTTGGGTTTATCATGCAATCCCATAACTTTACAGAATAATCAAAAATTTCTTCTGAAGAAATATTCTTTTTTTCAATAAAACTTTTTAAATTTTCAGGCAAATGATCAATACTAATTTCAAAATCTTTAGAATGAATAAACCCCTTTACTAGTTCATAAGCCAGCATAGCTTTAAAATTATTACCAATATTAAAATAATTAGAAATCATTAATGGCTTTAAATCTGAAAAAGATAACTTGTGTTGTAAACTAAACCCGTATTTTTTATAAGCTAAAGAATGTGATGTTTTAACCGTTACATTTCTTGGAAATTTTTTACTAGCCTCCGTTTGAATTGACTTGTTAAAAGCTAAATACAAAATTCTTCTTTTTTGTCTTTTTTTAGAAAACTCTTTCAAAGAAAAACTTTTACCAACTCCCGGCCCTGCATTTACCCTAATAATATCTCCTCTTTTGTATTTTTGATTAATTATTAATCTTTGTTCTTCAGTATAATTATCTTTTTCAGACTTAATTATTTTTATGTCTTTCGGCATTGCTATTCCTTTTCTAATTTTTTTAAAGCTTGTTTTAATCCATAATCTTCAAACTTTTTCTTAAGCCTGTTTAAATCTTTTTTTACTTCTATTTCCTGAAATTCAAAATCATCATAAAGTTTTACCAAATCGTAATTATTTTCTATGTGAGCAAAATTTAATATAATTTTTCTTTTTATTTTATTAAATTTATTTAAATTTTTTATGGAATAAATTCTGGAAACTTCACCATCTACAAAATCAACGAACCTTTTTGTTTCTTTTTTATTTATTCCATAAACTCCAACAACATTATCTCCCATATCTCCAATTATTGCTTTGTATAGAGTATAATTTTCTATTATTATATTAAAATCCTCTTCTATTTCATCTTTTGAATAAATTCTTTCTGGAAATTTTGGACCCTTTTTCCTGGATATAAAAACATTATCTGTTAACAATTGAAATAAATCTTTATCAGAAGAATATATTAATATTTTTTTATTTTTATTTTCCTTTACAACCTTGCATATAACATCATCAGCCTCGTATCCGTTTGCATATAATTGCGTTATTCCATACATAGATAACATTACTCTAAGATGTATCATTTCTTTAGCCATTTTATCTTTTTTATCTTCTCTGTTTGCTTTGTAAAATTCATCAAGTTTTAACCTTACTGAGGGAGTTCTGTCCCAGGCTATTATTATCTTTGCTGCAGGATGTTCTTTTTTTAACCTAAATAATAAATTAAAATACCCATAATAAAGGCCAGTCCATCTATTTTTTTTATCAAATAAGTTTTTATATGAAAAAAAATACTTAAAACAATAATTCATAGCATCTATTATACATATGTCAAATTTTAACTTATCTTCTATTTTTATTGTATTTTTCATTCTATCTCCGTAAATCCAGACTCTTCTAAAGAAATCTTTCCTCTTGATAAATCTTTAAGCTTTTTATAAATTTCTTCCCCAATATACATTTTTATCAACTTATCTTTTTTGTTTATATTTTCAAAATCTCTATGAAATTTAAAACAGGTTAAAATACCGTTTTCTAAAACATATCTTGTATTTGTGTTGCTTCTTGAAATTATATGATGAACTCCACCATCAGGAAATTTTCCACAATGAGGACACCTTTTAAAATATTTTTTTCTTACTGCAACTGACCACCTAGAATCTCTTTTTTTATCTATCACTGTAACAACTCTTCTAGTTTTTTTCTTGATTGTTTTGATAATTTAAAATCATTCTTGTTTTTATCATAATACTCTTTTGCTGTACCGCCAAATTTTCGAGACATTCCTTTCAAATCACATACCATTTGTTTTATATATTTTTCTGACATATCAAAAATAGCTTTATCAGAATTTAAAATATTCCTTACTCCTTCGCAAATTCCTCCATTATGGCTAAGAATATCTTCTTTTTGACCAAAAGAAAGCATTAAATGACTTGGGCATCCTGGATGATGTTTGTTTCTTTTTTTATGTTTTTCCCAAGCTTTATTAAAATCACTTTCTAGTTTAGAGTTTAATTTTAAAATTCTTATCCAATTTCTTTTTACTAATTTTGATAAAAAAAAAGAATTATTATCTAAATGATGAGTTATACTTTGTTTACTATTTTGTTTACTATTTTTTTTCCAATTTAATCCATATTCACTATAAAACCAATTAGCATAAGGGAAAAATTCATCTGGTAAAAATTTACTTAAATCATGAGTAAATGCATGCCAATATAAACCCATATTAAAACACTCAATTCCTACATTAAACTTGTGTTCAATAATATAAAAAAAATACTTAATATATTTTATCATTATACAAACCCCTTAAACTCACTTATTCCGTTTTTTTTATCAAATTCTATAACTAAATTATTTTCAAAACTTTCTTTCAAATCAGAATGTGATATAACTAATATTTGGAAAAATGTTGGCTTTAAATAATTAATTACATCAATCATTTTATCTTTATTGAAACTATCAAGTTGTCCAAAAACTTCATCCAAACAAACCATTCCGAATGCTACATTGTTCAATTTACTTAAAATTTTAGACAAAGCCATTCTTATTGAAAAATTTATAATTGATTTTTGGCCCCCGGAATAAGACTCATAAAGTCTTAACGCCCGGTTATTTTCAACATAAATATCCAGAGAATCTGATACACTTTTATCTTTGTTTTCCTTTATTGTTTCAAAAACTATTTTATATTCTCCATTATTTATTTCTTTTAGTATTAAGTTGGCCTCCCTGGATATCTCTTCTAAAGATTCTTTTATTACATCCGAAGAAACCCCGTTCTTGCCGAATGCGTTTTTCAAAATATTTAGACAATTATATTCCCACTTTAATTTTTTATATTTTAATTTTTTGTTTTTATATGATTTTTTTTGAGATTCATAATTATTAATCAAACTTTCATGTTCTTTTATTTTTCCTAAAAGGGTGTTTTTGTCGTTTTCATTATCTTCTATTTGTCTTTTTAAATCATTAATTGTTTTTTCATAATTATTATTTTCTCCAAAATCTTTTAATTTGGTTTCTAGTTGTTTTAACTTTTCTTCACTTTTTGATAATTTATCTCTATATTTTTCTAAAGAAGTTTTTAACTGTTTTATATTTTCTTTAACGCTTTTAATCTCTGTTTGTTTTGATTTTTCTTCAATTTCAAGGCTTGCTTTTTGATTTAGTTGATTTTTTAATTTTTTATATTTTTCTCTATCACATTCTAAAACTTTTTCTATACTTTTTATCTCCACCAACGCTTTATCATTTTCTAAAATTAGTTTACTTATTTCTTTGTCTTTTTCATCTGAAAATTCCTTCTTTTTTTCAAAAGAAAGTTTAGTATTACACCTGGAACATATTGCTTCATTAGCAATATCTTCTTTTTGTTTATTTAGTTTATTTATTTCTTTTTTATTATTATCTATACAAGATTCTAATTTTCCAATTTTAATTTTATTTTCTTCACCTGATAGTTTTATTTTCTCTAATTGATTTTCATCTATTTCGCTGTAAGTCGCCAAAGAAATTTTAATTATTTTTAACGCGCCTTCTGATTCTTTAAGAGACGAATCATAACTATCTATATCATTATCTATATCTTCAATTTCATCAATAATCTCTTCAACAGATTCTTTAGTTTCTTTATATTTTTCGTATACCTGGACCCTTTCCTGGTTTTCTTTTTGAATCTTTTCTTTTTTTATATTTAATTTTTTAATAAATCCTATTGATTCATCATATTCTTTTTTAAGAATAAGAAGTTGATTACTGATATCTTTAATATTTATTTTTTCTACTTGGTCTTTTAAATAATCAATAGTACCTTTTATTTTTGAAATTTCTTCATCAATTTTTTTCATCTCTTCTGAGTTTTTTCTATAAGCCTTATCATAAATTGAAAGATTTAATAATTTTTTTAAATAATTTTTTCTTTCTGTTGGTGTAGACCCGGAAAACTGATCAGACTCATGTTGCTGAAAAAAAACCGTGGCAGCAAATAAATCAAAATCCATTCCTATTTTGTTCTCTATTATTTTTTGAGTTTCGATTTTTCCAGAAGTTTTATCTATATCATTTATGAACAAATTAAGATAACCTTTGTTTTTTAATTTGCCTCTAACAATTCTCATTTTTTCATTTTTGTTTAATTCTATAAATAATTCAACCTCCATGTTATCCTGATTTTCTCTAATAAGATCATCTTCTCTTTTTGTTCTCGATTTTCCATATAAAGAATAAGAAATAGCGTCTAAAACAGTACTCTTTCCTGATCCATTACTTCTTCTTTCTTCCCCTTTATATTTTCCAACTATAGAAATCACATTCATTCCTGATAATTCAACATCAGATTCTTTAAATGATTGAAAATTTTTTAAAATTATTTTTTCTATTTTCATTTATACAACTCCGTCAAAATTTCTTTTTTTTAAATTCTATTTTTTATTCAAGTTTTCAAATGGAATAAATGATGAAAAACTATTACCACCTTTCCATTTTACTAGTTTAGATATTCCTCCATCTTCACCATTAATTACTTTAGTTATCCTAGAAGAAGCGTATTGGGCTGCATTTTTATTCTTTTCTATACCAATATATTTTCTATTCATTTTATGCGCAGTTGCCGCTGTTGTTCCTGATCCAAGAAAACAATCAAGAATAATATCTCCTTCATTAGTTGCTATATTTAAAATTCTATTAAGTAATTCTTCAGGCTTTGGAGTATCAAACACAATATCATCTTTCCCCAATAATTTTAAAATATGTTTTTTTGCTTTTGTTGTCGTTCCAACATCTTCTGAAAGCCAAAGAGTTTCTGGCGTAACTAAATGAGAATCTTTTTTCTTAAAATACTTAATACGAGGTACTCCAGTACCATTTTTTCCAAACCATATATTATTGTTTTGAATTTCTTTTTTCATTTTTTCTTTTGAATAGACCCAACAACGACCTTTAGGTAATTGATGAATTTTACCATTAGGAGCTGTAATTTCATAAAATTGTGAACTTACAGCATGTCCATCTTGTACATGAGCTGTTACAGATTGCCATGGACCTCTTGGATCATTGTCATAATTTTTAAATCTTGATAAGTTGTTATTTTTGTTAATTATTTTGTTTCTACTTTTTTTAAATGAATCACGACATTTTGAATAAATAAGAATATATTCATGATTATTTGAAAATATATTTCTGTTCTCTCTTGTTGTTCTATGTTGCCAGACAATTGTGTGAATAAAATTATTAAAACCAAAAATTTTATTTGCAAGAACTTTCAAATAATGCATGTTTTTATCATCAATAGAAATCCATAAACTTCCATCTTTTGTTAATAATTCTTTTAAATTTATTAATATAATTTCTAATTCATTAATCCAATCCTCATGAGATTTTTTATCATTATAATGGTTATATATATCACCATTATTATAGGGTGGATCGATGTAAATACATTTTATTTCATTTAAATAGTAATCTTTTAATTTAGTAAGAACCAATTTTGCATCACCATTAATTATTTGATTTGAAAATAAATTCATTTTAATGAAGTTATCTATTTTCATTTATACAACTCCGTCAAAATTTCTACACCTTTGTTTAAAACAAAAATTCTTTGCTCTTTGTTTTCTACATTGTTTTTTATATGAGATTTAAAAACATTTATTGGATTATATGACTTTATCTCTGAAATTTTAATTTCTTTTTTTATAACATTTACTTCGGTTTTTGCTACAAAACAGTATTTAGAAAAAATATTAATTATATCTTCTAAGTTTATTCTTTTTTTATTATCTTCAGAAATATCTATTACAATTTTAACTATTTTTTTATTTACAGATTTTTTTACTTTTTCTTCGTTAAGGTTTATATTTCCTTTTTCTATCAAATTTATTCTTACAACTTTATAATCAGTTGTTTTTAATTTAACAAAATCAACGCTCAATTTTTCATTATTAAATACTATAAAACCTTTATCCTCTTTGCATTCAGAAAAATCATTTCTGGTTATTGATCCAGGATAAAAACAATTTATATTTTCCATTTTAATTGTTTGATAAGAATGAAGATGTCCTGAAAAAATAAAATCTATTTTACCTGAAGATATTTTTGGAAATATATTTATTCCACCCCTCAATCTTTTTTGTTCTGACCCTATAACTCCGCCTTTTATATGAATGTGAGTAAAAATAATATTTTTTTTATCTTTTTTTATCTTTTTCAAAACCTCATCTTTTATATATTTTTTTTGACCAGATTCATAGTTTTTTATATTCTCTATTCCCATTTGTTTTTTTGTTAAATGTGGTATTATTATATAATTAATGTCACCAAATGTATAACTATCTATCTTTTCATCGAAAACAGATATATTTTCAAAATTCATTTTTTTTACAGGAGATATAGAAGAAACTCCTCCTGAATTATTTTGGCAATGATTTCCAGCAACTAAAATAACCTCTATCCCTAAACTGTTACATTTTTTTAAAAATTTATTAAAAATTTCATTATGTTTAGCTATTGGATTTTGAGTTTCAAATATGTCACCAAGTATATTTATTTTTTTTATTTTATTTTCTATTGCATAATCCAAAATACAGTACATTTGTTTTTCTGTTTCATTGATAGATCTTTCTTGTCCATTATCTTCAACAAAACTATCAGAAGTTTGTCCAATATGCCAATCAGCCGTAATTATTTCTTTCATTGTTTTGCCCCTTATTTAAAAAATATACAAATCTCCATGATTTCTTATATAATCCAGATTATAATTCCATGAACATATTAATTCATTTTTATAATAATAATTTTCAACAAACATTCCATTTTTATTTCTTTTTAATTCAACCCTTGCATTTTTTAACATATTTTTAAACTTTATTGGATGTTTTTTATAATATTTTAATAACACTTTATTTATTAATTTATCTTTATCTGGGTATAAAAATTTATCATTAAATTCTTTTATTTTCTCTGGAATCTTAAATTTATATTTACACATGTTTTTCTCCAGTTTTAAAAACTAATCTAAAAAACTTTCATCCTCTTCAATCATTTGAAGTGATTTTCTATGATTTTCTATTTTCTCCCAAATTTCCTTTTTAAAAACATCATCTTCTTTATATTTTTTCCAAAAAGAAGAATTAAGCATGCCTTTTTTATTGTAAATAATTTTCTTTTTTCCATCCCTCTTTGCCAACCCATGCATGTCTAAATATTCAAGAAAATCAAATTTTTTATCAAAACCTTTCCCATATATTAATTTAAGCCTGCATGTTCTATAAGGAACAAAAAATTTATTTTTAATTGTTTTTGCTCTTATTATAGTTCCTGTTTCTATAGTATTAGAAATAGACTTTTTCTTTTTACCATCTTCTGCGTCCTCTTCTTTATTTTTTTCAACATCAATTACATCATCTAACGTTCCTTTTTGTTTTATTTTTTCTTCTACTTTTCCTCCCCTAGGTGCTGTTAACTCAACTCTAATCCACAATTGAAATTTAAGAGTTTTTCCGCCCTTTGTGTCAGAAGTTGGTCCAAATCCTCCAAAATTAGAATCACCTATTTGGTTGATTAAAACCATTGCTGTGTTTTTATGAATACAAATTTTTCCTAACCTTAAAACACCTTTTCCTGTTAATTTTGCGTGTGATCCTATATTTTTATCAGAATAATCACCTTCCATGTATGATTTTGGTCTTGACCCGCCTATAGAATCAAAAACAAACATATCATAATCAAAGTTAGAAAGAAGATCTTCGGATATTTCAAAAGCTTCTTCCATGTTATCAGATATGAAGAAATGAAAATAATCTCTATTTATTTTTAACTGTTTTGCATAATGTTCGTTTAACCCATTCTCTGCGTCCGAATATAAAACCATTTTTTTATTCCTGGTTGCATATTTAGATGCAGTTAACGCCAAAGTACTTTTACATACCCCTTCTCTTCCTGAAAGCTCTATGGGCCTATTTTTTGGAAATCCACATCTATAGTCACCAGTCATTATATAATTAAGACACATGCTGCCAGAATTTATAAAATCTTTTGGATTATATCCTTCATTTTTTTCAGGCAAAGAAAAAATTTTACCTTCTCCATACTTTTTTTTAATATATTCAAAAGGGTCTTGTTTTTTTGTTTTTGTAGTTTTGTTATTTGTTTTTTTTGGCTTATTTTTATTAACAAACATTTCTGGAGCATTGCCGGGATCATAACCCATATTCTGAGATATGTTTGAATTATTGGAACTGTCATTCTTAAAACTTTTTTTTACATCTTCTGATGTTTTATTTTTTTTAGGTCTTCCCATATTTTTTCCTTATAACAAAAAGCCCACTAATTAAAGTGGGCTTTAAAAAATACTTTTCGATTTTAATCTTCGTCATCGAAATCGTCATAATCTTCATCGTCTTCAAAATCAAGATCATCATCGAAATCATCGTCATCATCATCTTCTTCTTCAGTTGTTTTTTCTAAATCTTCGTCAGAGTCTTTTACAAAATCAGGAACGTCATCGTCCTCATCTTCATCCTCTAAATCTTCGTACTTTTCTTCCTTTTTCTTCGTGGTTTTCTTTTTTGATTTAGTTGTTGTTTTTTTGGAACCTGATTTTTTCTTTTTTGGTTTTTCTTCTTCTTGGTCAAGTTCGAGATCTTCGTCAATTTCTTTCAGGTTTTTACTTTCTTCAGAACCTTCGTTCAATAAATCTTCCATTTCTTCTCTTGAAACATGATTAAAAAACTCTTCTAAATCGGGCAATTCGTTTTCAATTTCTGGAGGATCACTTTTTTTCTTTGAAGGTTTGATTTCTATTTCTGAATATTTATTGTTTGTTTTTTTGTTTGTTTTTGATTTTTTCACAAACAACAAACTTCTATTAATGATATCTTTTGAAGATTTCATATATTCATAATCTTCAAAAATAGATGATGTTAATTTTCTCCACTGAGCTGAAGATAAAAGTAAACATTTAGCCTCTTTTTCCCACACAATCCTAGATTCTAATTCTCCATCTTCGTTCTCTTCTGTTGTTATATTCCCTTTAACGGCCCCCATAGCTGTTTGATGTTGAGTTTGAATATCATTTATCTCATCTAGTATTTTCTTCATTAAATTTTCTTTTTTTTCTTTTTTGGCTTCATTGTACTGATTCCATTTTTTTTCTACACTTGCGCAAGCTGGACATTTTTTAGGAGCATATCCTTCATCCTTTGAAAAGTCACCAAGACAAACATAAGGCTTTTTGTCTATAAAATGAACAAACTCTGTATTATACTCAATTGACATAATTCTTATATAAGCTTTGTTTTCAATTTTGATAATTTTTTTAGAGTTAGAATTTCTCTCTATCACTCTATTAACTTCTGCGGTATCATTCTCATTTGCTAATGATTTTTTTGGCATAACTTCTCCTTTCTTTTAAATTTCGTCAGAATCAGATGTGTTTTTTGGATCTGATTTCTGATCATGGACAATCTTACCGATTGACCTAATCATATCAACATGTTTTTCCATAGCTTTTTTAGCAATGGAACATTGTTTTTCATAACTTTTTAATTTTTCAATTTTGTTTGTCTTTTTTAAATAATCTTCTTCATAATCAGTTATTACGGCTCTTTCTTTTGCAGATTCAGAATTAAAATCTTTTGAATTATATTCACTTTTCTTAATAGACATCCAAATTTTGAACTTTTTCTCACAATCAATAATCAAAGTTTGTAGATCTGATTCAATCCTGGAAAAAGAATGATAGTAACTGCATGCTTTATTCATAGAATTTAAAACTTCAGATTCGTTATGCAAATTGGCTATAGTAAGAATATTATCAATATTCAATACAATATTTCTTCCGTTTACTATAATGTTTAAAATTTTATATTCATCTGGAATTTCTGAAGTTACTACAACTTTTCCTTTTTTATCAGACAATTTTTTTTTCATATTTTCCTCTTTTTTTATTCCTTATATATTTTTTTGGCATATTATTTTCCTGTTATTTAATAATAATCACAATGTCCACTACCACTATCGTCACTATCACAATGCCCACTATGATGTCTTTCTCTGTTAATTTTCGCAACAATTTTTCTCAACATTTTTGTAAACATATTATATCCATCCTTTACTTAATAATCCATTACTGTATACAACAGCATATTTATTTTTAGGCTGATTCCATATTTTTTGAACAACCTTTACCGCGTCTAAAAAATTCGCCTTTAATGTTTCCTCACATAAAAAACAAGACCTTTTTAATAATAATGGTGTCTTCATTCCTGGAATTATTTTTGATGTATCTATATATTTTTGGCACCCATTAAAATAAGCAGAACCATAATGTAATCCGAATACTTTTTCAAAAGAAACATAATAATCTTTTCCGTGTTGTATTTCAGATAGTTTGATTGAATTAAATCCCATTTTATCATAATGCAAAAGACACTCTGTTATATCTTTTTTAGTATATAGATATGGCTTTACTATATTAAGATTTATACGAATTTTTTCTTTCATTGGCAACCAACTATAAAATTTTTGTCTGTCATATTTAGATTTAGTACATCGTATATTATCGGCCATTTTTTCATTATGGCTTTGAACCGACAGGTTTATTCCATCTATTATTGATATTAAATATTCAAACTCTTCATAATTATCATAACAAGTTTTAGGAACTGCTGTAGTTACAAATAATTTTAAATTTGTTTTTTCTTTTAAAACCTCAACACATTCAATTAATTCATTTAAATATAGACATGGTTCACCACCAAGAAACAGTACATCATCATATCCATCTTGATTTTTTATAATTGTATTAGTTATTGCCTTAATATCTGGGGTCTTTATTCCAATCCCTTTAAATTTTGAGTCTATACAATGCTTGCATCTATTGTCACAAGCGCTTGTAAAATGAATGTCAAACGAATTATAAATTCCATCACAACAATTTTTTTCAAACATATATTACCCCTATTCTCATTCCTCATTAAAAAATTCTACAATTATTTTTTCATCTGTAGGTAAAAGTTTAACAAAAACATTATCTCCATTACTCCAATAATTACATTCAGTTAAATCAAAATAAAAATTATGATGTATCTTAAATACATAGTTTTTTTATATTTAAATATACGATTTTATTGTTGTTTTTTAAACAAATTATCAATATTTTTATAAGAATCTATAATAAATTTATCACTCTCTGATCCGGTAACACAAAAAACACCGTCTTTTAATTGTTTATTATCAAAATTACTAGAGAATATTATCGCATTTTTAATAATGCCATTTAAATCCTCAATATCTAAAAAAGCCATAGTGTTTCCATTTTTATCTTTTCTTGTTATTATGTTTTTAAATAAAACTGTTTTATATTCAAAACCACTCTTAAATGTTCCTGATTTTTTATTTTTTTCAAGTTTTTTTATTTTTTCTTCTCTACCATTTATCTCAAACGGAGAAAGCCTTAAATTAGCAGAATACATTTCTTTTTCTAATTTTACTTTTTCTACATCAGTCAAATATTCTATTTTTAATTCATTCGCATCTCTCAAATATATAAAACCCTTTTTTGTGTTTTTGTATATTTTTTCCAAAGAATCTTTTTTGTTTTTAAGTTTTGAATCATTAAACCATTTTAAGAATTCAAGTTTATCTTCAAAATTATTACCAAAAACAAAACTTTTTAATAATTTTTCAGCTATACCTTTATTACAAACCCTTCTATTTATATGCTCATTCAACAAAAAATCTTTAAAATTTTTTATTGGTTTTTTCTTTCTAGCCTCTATTATAGTTTCCGCTGCCTTTTCTCCTATTCCTTTTATGTTACAAAAACCATAATAAACGACATCATCATTAATTATAAAATTTTTATCACTTATTTCTATATCTAATGGTTTTACTTTTATCCCCATACTTTTCATTTCTTTAATTGTATGATCTATTTTAACATCATTTGTTTCAACTCTTAACAAAGCTGTATAAAACTCTATAGGATATTTTGATTTTAAAAAAGCACATTGATACGCCACCATAGCGTAAGCTAAAGCGTGAGCTTTGTTGAAAGAATAAGAAGCAAATTTTTTAATTCCTTCAAATATTTTATTATAAATTTTTTCATCAATATTATTTTTTTTACAACCTTTTTTAAATTTTTCCTCCTGTTCTATCATCAATGATTCTATTTTTTTACCCATAGCTTTTCTTATAACATTTGCTTCCTCTAAAGTAAATCCAGCCAAAGTTCGAGATATTTCCATAATTTCTTCTTGGTAGCACATAATTCCTTTTGTCTCTTTTAATATATCTTCCAACAAAGGGTGATCATATTTTATTTTTTCTCTTCCATGCTTTCTATCAGCATACAAACTAATAAATTGTTTTGGTCCCGGCCTG
>Ga0307425_1000045_pt1 | contig 61981 bp, 47 predicted proteins | sample SalMarWE160330MG_FD_202152 | JGI IMG/M metagenome (GOLD analysis project Ga0307425, IMG submission 202152) | Salt marsh sediment microbial communities from the Plum Island Ecosystem LTER, Massachusetts, United States - WE1603-30 | ecosystem: Environmental > Aquatic > Marine > Intertidal zone >... | reverse complement strand
GGCGGAGACTGCGGCAGCAGCGGCCGGTGACCTTCCCAGGGGCGTCCGCCTGCGCGGCCCGGCGCCGGCCCCGCTCGAGCGCCTCCGCGGGTTGTGGCGCTGGCAGCTCCTGCTCACCGCGCCGAATCGCGAGCTACTGCGCGAGGTCGTGGAGAGGGTCGAGTCCGCTCAGGTGTCGACTCGAGTCCACCGCATCGTGGACGTGGATCCCCTCTCGACACTGTGAGGCGGAACGCCCACTCACAACCAACCGCGAACGGCGGCCTTCATGGGCTGCAACGGCCGCTCATGCGAGCCGCTCGCGCCCTCGTGATTCCAAGGCAGCGCAGCCGAGGAGGAGTCTGGGCGAAGGACGGGTAAGGTGTCAGCTGTCGCGGGATCTGGGGTGGCGAGGCGGCCTGGGGACGGTTTTCCGGGGCTCCGCCGGCCGTCTGGGTGCTGGCGCACCCAGCCGTCTCGCGTCTCCGGCGGTCGTAAGGCAGCCGACGGGGATGAACGGCTCAGCGGCGACCGCCGGAACCCGCTCGAGCCGTCTCTCTCAATCGTGAGGCCGTTCTCTGAACGCCAGGGGCCGAGGATGCCCCCCTTGAAGTTATTCACGGTTCCCTCACGCTCGCAAACGCACTCTAGAATAATTTCAAGGACCGCACGCCCGTTTGAGCACACCCTTCTCTGAGGATGCGCGCAGCGCATCCATAAGGAGAGGGCGCCGCAAAGCCCGTTTGGAGCTCCTGGGATCACGCCATAGCCGCAACAGACGGGCTTTGCGGTACACGCTCCTAGTGGACGTGGCCGTGGTCGAGCTCCTCGGGGGTGGCTTCCCGAATGCCTACAACTTCGACCTTGAAGTTGAGAGCCTTGCCCGCAAGGGGATGGTTGCCGTCGAGGGTTATGCTCGATTCTCCCACACCGACGACCTGGAACGGCACGGTGGTCCCATCTTGCTGCTGCGCCTGGACAAAGTCGCCTTCTGATATTTCGAACTCGAACCGGTCGCGCGGAACCTCGACGAGACGTTCGGGATCGTGCTCGCCATATCCGTCTTCGGCCTCGACACGCACCTCAACGGCATCCCCGAGGCTTTTCCCCTCGAGCTCCCTCTCCAGGCCCGGAATCAGCTGTCCGTGCCCGTGGATGTACGTGAGCGGCTCTCCGCCCTCGCTGGAGTCGATCACTGTCCCATCGTCGGAGGTCAGAGCGTACTCGATCGAAACCACGGCATCTGCAGCGATCTGCTTCTCTTGGCTCATGTTCACTCCCCAGAGGTGGCCCATTTCGGCCCGTCAGCCCCGGCTACCCTACAGCATCGGCGACGCCACGTCACCCCTGCCAGATAAGCGGAATCAGGAGCGCCCCGGTCAGCAGGACGAGCAGCTTGAGCGGCAGACCGAAGCGAACGAAGTCGCGCATCCGGTAGCCGCCGGCGCCGGAGATCATCACGTTGCCGTGATAGCCGAAAGGCGTCAGGAAGCTGGTTGAGGCGCCTACCGCCACCGCCACCGCGGCCCCGTGCAGGCTCAACCCCCCGTGACCCGCAACGGCCGCCGCCACTGGAAAGACCAGCGCCGCGGCCGCCGGATTGTCCAGAAGCTCGGTCAGCACAGCCGTGGCGACGAGGACAGCTCCAACCAGTGCCGCCGGTGCGAGACCGTTCAACATCCGCAACAGGGTGACGACGACGGCACCGGCCAGGCCGCTGTCGGTAAGCGCGAAACCCATGCCGATCGAGGCGGCGATCATGACCAGGGTCGGCCAATGGACCGCCGTCCACACGTCCGCGGGGCGCAGCCGGCCGAGCACCACCAGCAGCAGGACGCCGCCGATAACGGCTGCTAGGAGCGGAAGGAGCCCGGCGGCGACGGCGACGATGACCCCCGCCAGCACAGCCGGCTCCAGCCAGTCTCCACCACCCACAGCAGTCGGCACACGGCCCAGCTTCGAAACCAGGTAGAAGTCCCGCGCGAAGCGCCAGCGCTCAAGGAAGCTGGAGCCGGCCGCGACCAGCAGGGTATCTCCCGGCCTCACCACGATGTCGCCGATCTTCTGCCGCAGGTGCTCCCCGTGACGGTGAACGGCCAGGACAACGGCATCGTACCTGCCGCGGAAGCCGGTCTCGCGGATGTTGCGACCGACGATCGGTGACGACGGAGACACAACAGCCTCGGCAAGGTGGAATCCGTCCGCGTCGCTCCACGTTCCGTCGCCTCCGCCCTCAACGGGCTGCAGCCCGGCCTCCGCCGCGAGCTCCGCGATGCGATCCACCTTGCCCACGAAGGCCAGCACGTCACCCCCCTCGAGAAGCTCGGCCGGCTCGATCGGTCCCCGCAAATGCCCTCCGCGCTCCAGGCCCGCCAGGTAGAGGTCTTTGAGGTGTCTTAGACTGCCAACGGTCTGGCCGGTCAGCGGTCCCCCGGGGGCAACACGGAGCCAGCCGACGTACTCGCGCGGGTTGGCGTCGAGTTCCCCCAGCGGGTCAGTCCTGTCGGGTAGGAGGTGCGGGCCGGCCAGGGCCAGGTAGAGCACCCCCACCACCACGATCGGTAGGCCGACCGCGGTGATCTCGAAGAGCCCGAGGCCAGGATCACCGTGCTGGACCAGCAGCCCATTGACGACCAGGTTTGAGGCCGTCCCAATCAGCGTCAGCAGCCCGCCCAGGGTGGCGGCAAACCCGAGGGGCATCATCAGTGTCGAGATCCCTCTGCGATGGCGCCTCCCCCACGCCCGCACCGCCGGCATCAGCACCGCGATGACTGTCGCATTCGACAGAAAGGCGGACAGCAGCGCCACCGGGGCTAGGCCACGCACTCCGAGGTAGCCGCGTCCGTCCCCGAACAGGACGCCTGACAACCAGCGCAACCAGGGGCTTCTTTCCAGAGCCCCGACAAGGATGAACAGGAGGCCGATGATGAGAACCGCCGGGTTCGCGAACCCCGCCAGGGCCCTCTCCGGAGACAGCACGCCCGCAAGCAGCAGGATGCCGAGACCGCCCCCCAGTGCGAACGTCGGGTCGACGCGGTCGCTTGCCGACGCAGCCACGACCGCCGCCAGAACCGCGAGAGTCAACCAGGCTTCACCGGGCATCGGACTCGCTATGCTCCGGGCTCGGCACCGACATAACCCTCGCGCTCGAGGTAGAGGATGACGGCCTGTGCGGCCTCCTCCGGGCTCAGATCGCTGGTGTCGAGCATGACTTCGGCATCCTCAGGCGTCTCGTAGGGATCGGAGATGCCGGTGAACTCCTTGATGATCCCTGCCCGCGCCTTGGCGTAGAGGCCCTTCCGGTCCCGTTCCTCACAGACGCCGAGAGGGGTGGCCACATGCACGAGGACGAAGCCGCCCACAGGTGCGACCATCCTCCGGACCTCCTGGCGAACGGCATCGTACGGCGCGATCGGCGCGCAAATGGCAATGCCGCCGTTCTTGGTGATCTCGGAAGCCACGAACCCGATCCGGCGGATGTTGATGTCGCGATGCTCCTTGGAGAATCCGAGCTCCGACGACAGGTGCCGGCGAACGATGTCACCGTCCAGCAGAGTAACCGGACGTCCGCCCATCTCAAGGAACTTCACCAACAGGACGTTCGCAACGGTCGATTTCCCCGCACCCGACAAGCCGGTGAAGAAGACCGTCAGCCCCTGGCGGTGGCGCGGAGGATGTCGCCGGCGCAGCTCACGCTCCACCTCCGGGTAGGTGAACCAGGGAGGGATCTCCCGCCCCTCGGCCAGCCGCCGGCGCAGCTGGGTCCCCGAGATGTTGAGCGTGCGGGCGCCCTTCGGAACTTCGTCGACGGGAAGGTACCGATCCTGATCCTCGACATACACCATCGTACCCAGCGGAACCACGCCGATTCCAAGCTCCTGCTCATGTTCTTGCAGCAGCTCTTGAGCCTCGAAGGGCCCGTAAAACGGTGTGCCGCTGGCATCGTCTCCGGGTCCGGCATGGTCGCGACCAACAACGAGATGGCTGCAGCCGTAGTTCTTACGGATGATGCCATGCCACAGCGCTTCGCGCGGGCCGGCCATGCGCATCGCCAGCGGCAGCAGCGAGAGCTTGACCGTGTGCTGCGGATACCGCGGCAGCAACGCCTGATAGCAGCGGACCCTCGTGTAGTGGTCGACGTCGCCCGGCTTGGTCATCCCCACTACCGGATGCAGGAGCAGGTTGGCCTCAGCTTCCTTGGCCGCCCGTAAGGTGAGCTCGTAGTGGGCCCGGTGCATCGGGTTCCGAGTCTGAAAGGCCACGACCTTCCGCCAACCCAGGCGGGACAGCTGCGCACGCAGCTCGCGTGGTGTCAGTCTCAGCGTCCGGAAGTCGTAGTGCGCCGGCAGCTGCAGCCCCTCCACGCGCCCGGCCACGTACCAGGGGTGAGACTCTCGGTGGAGATAGGCCACGCCCGGGTGGTGCACGCTGGTGGTGCCGAACACACCGGCCGCCTCGGCCTCGACGTCCGGTCTCCACACATCCCCGACGTGGAGCGCGGCCAGCATCACACCTTCGGGATCACGCAGGGCCACCATCATCCCCGGCTCGAGCCGCCGGGCGAGTGCCTCGTCCACGTCGAGCGTGACCGGCACCGGCCACAACGTGCCCCTGGCGAGCCTCATGTCGGCGACGACGGAATCGTAGTCGGCGCGAGAAAGGAATCCATCGAGTGGGGAGAAACCGCCGCTGAGCAGAAGCTCCAGGTCGCACAGCTGTCGCGGCTCGAGATCCCAGGACAGCCAGTCCCGTGAGGCTTCATGAAGCTCACGTCGCCGGGGCTCGGATACGATTGGATCGACAAGCTGTCCGCCGTAGGGCGGATTGAGATGGTTCGGCACCCTGTTTCCCCCTCTCCCTTCGCAACGTTCTCACGGTCGCGTCAACCTGTGGAGCATCCGCAGGCTACACCATGAGCCGTGGCGGACTCCGGATTCTTTCAGGCCCATAGACTAGCAGCTCAGTCCAGAGCAGGTGGAATAGCAGTCACCCAAGGGCCCGGGGATCACGACTTCGCTCGTGCCGCCTAGCCCTCCGCCACCATCCCCGCGATGGCGCGACCGATGGCGATCGAGGCGGTCGCGGCTGGTGATGGGGCGTTGAGAACGTGAACCATCCCCGGCGCACGCTCGATGCGAAAGTCGTCGAGCAGCGCACCGTCCGGCGCGAGCGCTTGCGCCCGCACGCCAGCCCCACCCCGATGCACGTGCTTAGCGTGGATCTCCGGCACGAGCTGCTGGATCGAGTGAACGAGGGCCGCCCGACTCCACGAACGCCACTGCTCGGCGAGGGCCGTTCTCCAGTAGCGCTTGGCGAGGCGCCAAAAGCCTGGGTAGGAGAATGTTTCCAGCGCGTCTCGCAGGGAGAAGCTGATACGGGAGTAACCCTCACGGCGCAGTGCCAGAACCGCGTTCGGTCCCGCCTCCACCCCGCCGTAGATCATCCGCGTCAGATGCACGCCGAGAAACGGAAAGCTCTGATCAGGGACGGGATAGATGAGGTTGCGAACCAGGGACGCCGCCTGCGGCGTCAGCTCCCAGTACTCTCCTCGGAAGGGAACGATCCGGACTCCGGGACGCAGGCCACACAGGCGAGCCATGCGATCGCTTTGAAGACCGGCGCAGTTGACCAGAAACCTGCTCTGCACGACGCCCGCCGTCGTCTCCACTGCGAGCTCAGGACCACGGCGCTCTACACCTGTCACCCGTGCATCGAGCCGGACCTCACCACCCAACTCGCGGACGACGCGGCCGAAGGCCTCAGTCACCGCCGCGTAGTCGACGATCCCGGTTTGAGGGACCCAGAGGCCGCCAACGCCTGCCACATGCGGTTCGACCTCTGCCAGCTCCTCGGCACGCAATCGCCGAAGGCCGCCAAGACCGTTGGCGCGACCCCGTCGTTCAAGCTCGTCCAGCGCGGCAAGCTGCACACTGCTCTTGGCAACGACCAGCTTGCCGCACACCTCGTACGGGATCTCATGCCGCTCGCAGAACTCGAGCAGAGCCGTCCGGCCTTCGACGCAGTTACGAGCCTTGAGGGACCCGGGCCTGTAATAGAGGCCCGAGTGAATGACGCCGCTGTTGTGCCCTGTCTGGTGCCCTGCGAGCCGATTCTCCGCTTCCACCACGCACACCGAGGCCACCCGGCGCTCCAACAGTGCCATGGCCGTGGAAACGCCGACGATTCCGCCCCCGACGACCACCACGTCCCACGCCGCAGCATCGCTCACCGTTCGCGTCCTCCCGCTCGCCGACCTGGACGCCCACCCAGCGGGCCCGTGGGGACGGGCTTACTGGCTCGGTACCTGGCTCGGCTGCATGCCCAGCGCAAGTGCGAGCTCGCGGAGCTTGACCTTGATTCTTCGGACGTTTTTCGGGCCCATGCGCAACAGGTGCCGCTGTGCGTCGCTCAACGCCTCGAGCTGCGGATTAACGTACCTGTAGGTTACGACCTTCTCCTCGAGCGGAGCGTCCGGCGCCACCTCGGGCGTGCGTAGCAGCTGGGTGATGGCGTCGTACAGCGTCTGTCGGAAGGACTCGCCGGGGCGGGCGATCTCGTGGAATGCCTGGTCCGTCAGCGGCTGCAGCTGCTCCAGCGCCTCGACTGCGCCGCGGGTGTCGATGGACGAAAACACTTCCGCCTCGAGATCATACCGCCGGTAGCTGCGCGGATCGGTGACGAGCTCGCCCCCCTGCTTCTTCGCCCGGAAGGGGTCTTTCGGGCGCAAGAAGCCGAGGTGCGCGCGCGGGCTCTTGCCGTGAGCGATGTTGTAGACCGAGGCGACAAAACGACGCACCAGATCCTCGTGCGCGAGCCATGCCATGAGCTTGGGGTTCTTGGAGAGCCCCGCAACCAGCTGCCGGACCGCCACGTCGCTGGTGCTCAGCGTGACGCCCGCGGGAAGAGTGCCGGCGCCTGCGGCCTCCCCGGGCGTCGGGGACGGCAACGCCGTTGGGGTTGTAAGTGCGGTGCTCGGCCCCGCGGTACCCGGCCCATGACAGCCGCGGGTCACGAGGAAACCGACGATCACGGCCGCGATCACCAGCACCAACGCAACGATCCACCAACTCTGCCCCTTCGAACCCATGACGCCTCCTCCGGCCCCGCGTTCGATGCGTCCGGCTGTATCCTCGCGAGGTCGTACGACGTAGCTTACCGCGTTTCGAACCGACCCGCACCAAGCCCGGATCGATCACTCGCGTTCTGTTGCGACCGGAGAGAGGTCGACAATCGCTCCGCTCTTCGCGCCTCGCTACGATCCTCTCTTGGGAGCCAACCTCAGACCGGTGAGGATCGACTCCTTCACTTCGTCGATCGCCACCGAGCCATCAACCACAACATAGCGCGGGGCGTCCGGTGCCCCGACTTCCTCGAGCCCCCGGTAGTAGCCGACAAGCACCTCGGTCTGATGGTGATAGGTTTCGAGACGATTCCGAACCGTCTCCTCCCGGTCATCCTCACGCTGAACCAGCGCCTCGCCTGTCACGTCGTCCACGCCTTCCACCTGGGGCGGATTGAAGACAACGTGGTAGGTTCGTCCCGACGGCAGGTGCATCCTGCGTCCGCTCATGCGGCGCACGATCTCGTTGTCGGGCACCTGAATCTCTACCACCGCATCGATAGCGATCGCCGCAGCACGCGTTGCTTCGGCTTGCTCCAGGGTGCGCGGGAAGCCGTCGAAAAGGAAGCCGTTCGCGCAGTCCGGGCGGGCCACTCGCTCGCGCACCAGGCCGATGATCACATCGTCCGGCACCAGTCCTCCAGCGGCCATGATCCCCTTGGCCTTGAGCCCCAGGTCTGTGCCTTCCGCGACAGCGCTTCGCAGCATGTCGCCGGTTGAGATCTGCGGGATGCCATAGTGCTTGCAGAGGAATGACGCCTGGGTTCCCTTGCCCGCGCCGGGCGGGCCGAGCAGGATGAGTCTCATGAGCCCTCCTTCGTGATGCTCAACAATCTCAGACGTGCCCCCCCGCCTTCGCTGTCCGGCCTATGATACTCGGGACCGGCGGGGAGACAACCCTGTTCAACGGCCCGCCCCTGACAGCGGTCCTGGCGTACCGGCTTCGACCGCACATCGGGTGTCCCAGCGCGGATCGGTTAGACTCCGCGCGATGGGGGGTGACGCGTGAACCTCAACGAGCGGAGCACCGCGCTCGCCGCGGTCGCCGAGGGTTGCCGTATCGCACGCCAAGTCCAGGCCCAGATCGTGGCCTCCGGCGAGCGCGTGCTCAAGAGCGACAGGTCGCCAGTGACGATCGCCGACCTCGCGGTGCAGGCTGTCATCACTTCACGTCTTACGGAGGGGGGCTCGCAGATTCTGCTGATGGCCGAGGAGGACACGACGCCCTTTTCGGGTGCGAACGGCGACGACGTGGAGCGCCGAGCTCTCGAGGTAGCGCGAGCCGCCGTTCCCCGACTCGATCGAGCGGAGCTACGAGCGGCCTTGAAGCTCGGTTCCTGGACGGGCGGGGCTCGAGGACGATCGTGGATCCTGGACCCGATCGACGGCACCAAGGGCTTCCTGCGCGGCGACCAGTACGCGATCGCGCTGGCCCTGCTCGACGGCGGCCGTGTCGAGCTCGGTGTCGTCGGTTGCCCCAACCTCCCGCAGCGCCCGGGGGATCCGGCAAGCCCCGTCGGATGTCTGTTCATCGCAGAGCGAGGGGCGGGTGCCCTGCAGCTACCGCTGGACGGCGGCGACGCCGTGAAGGTGCGGGTGGATGACATCCTCGACCCGGCCGCCGGTTCCTTCTGCGAGTCCGTTGAATCGGCCCACTCATCGCACGGGGCCACGGCCCGGGTGGCGGCACGCCTCGGGATCTCGGCCCCACCCTATCGCGTCGATGGACAGACGAAGTACGCGATCGTCGCTCGCGGCGAGGCATCAGTCTACCTCCGCCTTCCCACGCGTGCCGGTTACCGCGAGAAGCTCTGGGACCATGCCGCCGGTTCCCTGCTCATTGAGGAGGCCGGCGGGCGCGTGTCCCACGTGGACGGCAGTCCTCTCGACTTCCGAGCAGGCCGGACCCTCCCCAACCCGAGCGGCATCGTTGTGACCAACGGCGCGCTCCACTGTTCGGTTCTCACGGCCATCGGCCGGGAGCTCTCCACGGGGGATGAATAGCCTGTGTACGCGCGGTGTGGAGGTATACTGGGACCGTGCGTGGAGGCAATATGATCATGATGAAGTACGGGCTGAATGAACCTGCCACTGACGTTTCACGGCGGGCGCCACGCGCTCGGCGCCTCGCGGCGCTCCTCGGTGTCGTGCTGCTCGTGGCCCTGACGGTTGGCGCAACCACGGGCTACGTGGTCATCCTGAAGAACGGCCAGCGGATTCGTGCGCGCGAGCCGTTCACGATCAAGGGCAAGGAGGCGATCATCGTCCTCGTCACCGGCACCCTCACAGCCATCCCCCTCGAAAAGGTCGACATCGTCGCGACCCAACGCTACAACAAGCTCGGCTTGGGAGACGCCCTTACCATCGAGGGCCTGGGCGGCGTGAATGCTCCCCAGCCGACCCCGACCCCGAAGCGAGCGCTCGGTTCGTACGTGACGCTGCAGACCCAGGACTCGGCCGAGCTCGGAAGCATCGAGACGCCGACTCCGACACCGACGCCGGGGATCAAGCTCCAGAACACCCCGTTCCCCAATACCAAGGTAGACGAGGCATTCAAGCAGGTTTTCGATCAACACCACCTGTACCTGGTCCGGACCAGCATCGGTACGCGGAGTGACTACTACTTCGTTCAGGCGGTTACCGATTCCGAAACCGAAGTTTTCAACGCGCTCAGAGCGATCGCGGCTGCCTACTCGGTCATCCATAACCTGCAGCCAACGATGGCGCCGGCTGCGGTCGAGCTGGAGATGGTCACGACGTCCGGAAAGCCCGCCGGAACCTTCCGAATCAGTCTCGACCAGGCACAGGCGCTCGAATCCGGGCAGGTGGGAGTGGAGGCGTTCTACGTCAAGAACGTCATCTTCTGAGTGACGCTGACGCCGTCGGTGTGCCTACCGAGGGAAGCTGCGCTCCGGCAGAGCCCGGTCCACGGATACCCACAGGCCGAGGACAACGAGGGAGAGCCCGGCAGCGGCCAGGAAGGAGCCTGCTCCCCCGACGACGGCGTAGAGCGGTCCGGCGAGCGCAGAGCCGATGGTAATCCCCAGACCGAACGTGAGCCCTGAGTAGAGTGCCTGGGCGCGCCGTCGCGTGTTCTCAGGGACCGCATGCTGGACCAGCTGGATGCCCGCCAGGTGCACGATCGCGAACGTCACCGCGTGCATGGCCTGCGCAACAACCACGACTGGGAGAGACGGCGGCAGCGCCAGCAGCAACCAACGAACCGGGGCCAGAAGCAAGGCCGTCCCGAGCAGCCCTCGCAGGCCGCGCCACCGTTCGAGGCGAGCGCCGCACAGGAACGCAACCGATTCTGCAATGACGCCGGTTGACCACAGGACACCGATGAGTGTGGTCGACCAGCCGGCGTCCTGGAGATGCAGCGAGAAGAAGGCATAGTACGGCCCGTGCGCCACCTGGTTCAAGGTCAGGACGGCAAGCAGCCACCACACCTCGGGAGGCAGCGAACCTCCTCCCCTGGCTCGAGGGCCGGGGCGAGCTGAGTGATCGAACGGCCGGCATGCCACGACCAGCGCTCCGAGGGAGGCGGCAAGCAAGATGGGGAACAGACGTACTCCGACTCCGGACAGCAGGGGCCCAGCCGCCACTGCAACGACGATGAAGCCGATCGATCCCCACATCCGAAGGGCTCCGTAGCCCCCGGCTGGGAGCCGCTCGAGGATGGCAGCCTCGACGATCGGGAGCACCGTCGCATGGCCGAGTCCGAGGAGGAAGAACGCCACACCCAGCTCCCATGGCTCCCGCAGCAGCAGCACGGCCAGGGCGCTGGTCGCCGCCAGCGTGGCGTGCAGGACCAACATCCAGGGAAGCCAGCGACCGCGATCCACGATCGCACCGACCAGCGGTGCGTACACGACCTTCGCTAGTGACACGGCGGCCGTGATCAGACCGATTCCCACTGCGCTCACGGCACGCGCCCTCAGAAAGGGCCCCAGGTACGGAAGGAGGACCCCGAGAGCGCCAAAGTAGGCGGCGAAGAAGAACGATGACTGCTTTGACGACACAGTACAGCTCGGATAGCCTGAGCGCATGACGGAGATCGTCGTTGTCGGGGCAGGGTTGACCGGGCTCACCGCGGCCCTGCGCCTCGCCGAGTCAGGATATCGGGTTCACGTGTTCGAGCGCTACCCCCGTCCCGGTGGCCTCGCCCGCGTGTTCGAAATCGGCGGCGAGCGGCTGGAGTCCTTCTATCACCATCTCTTCACCACCGACGCCGCCTACCTCGATCTGGCTCGTGAACTCGACCTCGAGTCCGCCATCGAGTGGCTGCCGTCGAGAATGGGGATCTGGACGGACCAGCGTCTGTGGGACTTCGGCACCCCCCAGTCGCTGATGCGCTTCCGTCCTCTCAGCGCGATCGACAAGCTCAGGTTCGTCTTCTGGACCCTCATTCTCCAGCGTTCCGAAAGGGCCGAGCCGTTCGCCGATGTTACGGCCAAAGAGTGGATCTGCAACCACCAGGGAAAGAGAGTGTGGGATACCGTCTGGGGCCCGCTTTTCCACCAGAAGTTCGCCGAGTACGCCGACCGGGTCGCCATGGTATGGCTTTGGAGGAAGGTCTACCTCAGGGGCCGGTCGCGCTCCCGCTCGGGACTGGGAGAGCGCCTCGGGTACATGCGAGGCTCGTTCGCCCGTCTGGTGGAGGCGCTCGCCGACCGGATCAGGGGTCTCGGCGGCGAGATCAGCCTCAGCGACGAGGTTCGACGGGTGGAGCACATCGACGGTTCTTTCCGCGTTATCACAAGGCAGGGCGAGGTGCGTTGCGATCGCGCCGTGCTGGCCGTTCCAGTCCCTGACTACCTGGCCATCGCTGGCCACCTGCTCCCGGAGGCGGATGCCGGACGGCTGCTCGAGCTGAAATCGACGGCCGCCCTGTGCACAGTGCTGGAGATGAGCCACTCACTGACTCCATATTACTGGCTGAACATCGCCGATCCTGAAATGCCATTCGGGGGGCTCATCGAGCACACCAACTATATCCCCCGGGAAAGGTACGCAGGACGCCACGTCGTGTACATTTCCAACTACCTCCTGCCGCACGACCCGATGCTCACGCTGTCCAAACGCGAGGTCTTAGAAAGGTACCTCCCGGCCCTGAAACGAGTCAACGAGAGCTTCTGTCAGGATTGGATCCTGGCCAGCCATCACTTCAAGGCGGACTACGCTCAACCGCTCGTCACGGTCGGGTACCGGCGTCTGATCCCTCCCTTCCGAACCGCCGTACCCGGCCTCTACCTCAGCACGATGGCGCAGATCTACCCAGAGGACAGAGGCCAGAATTACGCGGTGGAGTACGGCGACAGGGTTGCTCGTTGCCTGATCGAGGACCTCCAGGAGACGTGACGGTCCAACCCGTTTGGAATGCCCTTCAAGTCGCACCTGTAGTACCATGAGCCGGCCGGCTCACGGCCGGCACAATGAGCGACCTATGGAGGATGAGTGATGGCAGGAAAAGCAACTGCAGTGAGCACCGACAACTTCGACTCAATGATCCTGAGCGCGAGCCAACCCGCCATCGTCGACTTCTGGGCGGTGTGGTGCGGACCCTGCCGGACCGTCGGACCGATCATCGAGAATATCGCGGAAGAGTACGAGGGGAAGGCCCTGGTAGCCAAGCTCGATGTCGACTCGAACCGAGAGGTGGCGGTACGTTACGGCATTCAGGCTATCCCCACACTCCTGTTCTTCAAGGGCGGAGAGGTTGTGGACCGCATCGTGGGCGCCGCTGACAAGAAGGCCATCCTCTCCAAGCTCGACGCCCTCCTCTGAGCCGCACCTGACCTGGCCCATGGGCCTGCATCCGTCACCGCCGGGTGGAGGCGACATACGCAGGTCGGTCGCGAGCCACCCCGACGAGCTCGGATCATGCACCCGCGACCCACCGGGACTGGCGACATACCATCGATCGCTGTCCTCCTCCAGTCTCGCCGGTCTCACTTCGACTGCTCAAGGACCCTTGTCGCTGTTGGTGTCGTCGGCCGGGGCCTTGCCGGCGCGCCGCATAAGACGCGCCATTTCGTCAAGGCGATCCTGGCAACGGGCGTAGACGCTCCCCTCGCACCACCCCTCCCCCCGCCACTCGCCGGCCGCTGTTCCGGTGAGCAGCTCGATGCCCTCCTCGATCGAGGCTGCCTCCCAAACATGGAAGCTCCCGCCGCGCACTGCCTCCACGACCTCCCCATCGAGGTGCAGATCACCGACGTTGCCCGCGGGGATCATCACCCCCTGTGTGCCGGTCAGGCCCCTGCTGCTGCACACCCGGTAGAACGCCTCGATCTTCTCGTTGACACCGCCAATGGGTTGGATGCGGCCGTACTGGTCTACCGAACCGGTCACAGCGATGTCCTGTCGGAGATGCAGATCCGACAGGGCAGAGAGAATGGCATAGATCTCGGTCGATGACGCGGAGTCCCCGTCGACGCCGCCATACGACTGCTCGAAGGTGATCGAGCAGGCCATGCTCAGTGGCGCGTGCTGGGCGAACGTACCGCGCAGAAAGCCGGTGAGAATGTTGACCCCCTTGTCATAGGTCGGTCCTGACAGGCCCGACTGGCGCTCGATGTTGATGACACCATCGCGGCCGAGTCCCACCCTCGCGGTGATCCGCGTCGGCTTGCCGAACCGGTGGTGCCCGAGATCGTAGACTGCCAGTCCGTTGACCTGGCCGACGGCTGTCCCCGACGTGTTGATATGGATGACCTCCTCGACGATGAAGTCGAGGGTCCTCTCCTCGGTCAGCCCGTGGCGCTGCCTTTGTGCCGCCAAGGCGCTCGCGACGTGTGATCTCGAGACCGTCTCGGACTCTGCCTGGCGGGCGAGGAACGCGGCCTCTCTCAGCACGTCTGCAAGGTCAGAGAAGCGGCTGGAGAATCGGTGCCGATAACGGCCGAGCCGCACCGCGACCTCCAGCATGGCCGCCATGCCGCTCCGCTCCATCGCCGGCAGGCCCTCGTCCTCGGATACCTTGCTCAGAACCGTGAGAATGTCGTGTGCAGCCTCGGGCCGCAACGGCATCAGGGAGTCGAAGTCTGCGAGCACCTTGAAGATCTTCGAGAAGTCGGGATCAAGGCGGTACAGCATGTCGTAGATGTTGCGATCCCCGATGATCAGCACCTTGACCTCGAGCGGCACCGCCTCCGGCTTCAGGAGGCTGATTCCCAGCACGGCCGACTCGGGGGACTGGATTTGGACCCTGCTGTACTTGAGGGCACGCTTGAGGCTGGGCCAGACGCGTGGCTCCAGCAGCACGTCGTTGGCGCTCAGCACGAGGTACCCGCCGCTGGCTCGCAGCAGAGAGCCCGCCCTGATCTTGAGAAACGAGGTACCCCCTTCCCCTCTTGACGTCAATGAGCGCTCGATCGTGCCGAACAGGTTGGCGAATGTCGGCTCGGTTTCAATCACGACTGGCCGACCCTTCAGGTCGCCGTTGTCGACCGCCAGGTTCACGCGCCAGCGTTGGAACGGATCGATTCCCTCCGGCTTTTCGTCCGTCGCGAACACGGCAAGCTGATCCTCGAGGTCGGCGCGAACCTCCTGCAGGTAATCATCCACCCGGTCGTCGCCGGTGGTCTCGCGAACACGGCGGACCACGACGTCCAAGAGCGGACTCACAACCGCCTTCTGTACCTTCTCGACCCGGTCCTCCATATCTCGCCTGAGCTCGGCGACGTGCTGGAAGACCTCTCCCATCTTCTTCATCAGCAGTTCGTGACTTTCTCCGAGGTTGGCGGCATCTTCGGCACTCAGCTCGCCGGCCTCCACGTGTGACGGCAGCTCGTCCATCGGCACGGGTTTGTCCTTGACGACGGGAAAGATCTCCGGGCGTGTCACCATGCCCATCTTGATCTGTACCATCTGGAAGCCCGCTTCCTTGACCTCCTTTTCGAACGCCTCGACCAGCTCCTTCTCTTTCCTCTTGAGGTCGGCGAGGGCCGCATCGATGCGGTCACGAATCTCCTGATTGGTGAACATCTCCGCGAGGCTCTCGGAGAGCTCCGTAATGAGTTGCTCCATAGCATCTCGAAGCCGTCGTCCGGCGCCCGCCTTCAGCCGCAGAACCCGTGGCTCGTCCTCGGTTCGGAAGTTGAACACGAAGCACACGTCGTCTGCAGGTTCTTGACCCTCGGTCTGATCGTCAAGGAAGCGCTTGATCGTTGTCAGGCGCCCGGTCCCGGAAAGACCTGCCACAAAGATGTTGTAACCGGTTCCTTCGACTCCGAGGCCGAAAGCGATGGCCCGCACGGCTCGGTCCTGTCCGACAATGGAGGCAGCGGACTCGACCTCGGCCGAGGTCTGCCACGGCAGCCACTCTTCCGGACAGGACCAGGCAAGCTCTGCGGCTGTCAGCTCGCGGACCATGGGACCCCCTTTCACCTGCGGACAGAGCGCCTCGATGGCAGTGCCGTCGCGATCATCCGATCATGACCGATTCCTCGGGCTGCTGCCAATCTCCCGGCATATCACGGTCCACAAGCGCGAGCCCGAAGGTCAACGGACCCACGCGACCCAGGAACATCAACGTTACCAAAATCAAACGGCTTGGCACCCCGAGCTGCGCCGTGATGCCGGTCGAGAGGCCGACCGTACCAAAAGCAGAAACCGCCTCGAACAGTACCTTGAGAAAGCTCCCCGCGCCCCCGAACGGACCACCCAGCTCCGCCTCCAGGTGAAGCATGATCAACGTCGCGAGCAGCACCAGAGCCAGACTCGACAGCATCAGAGCTACCGCCGATGCGAGAGCATCGGTAGGCAGAGTACGGTTCCACAGGTTGACACGACGGTGACCCCGGCTGCGGGAGACGGCGGCGGCGACCAGCACACCCAGCGTTGTTGTCTTGACGCCGCCGCCGGTCGAGCCCGGCGACGCGCCGACGAACATCAGCATGACAGTGAACAGCAGCCCTGCGGCCGAGAAACGCCCGTAGTCGAGGGTGCTGAACCCGGCGGTACGGGGAGTGACCGCCTGGAACGCGATCGCAGCTGCGCGCTCATCGCTGGGGATCCCGTTCAGCGCTCCGTGCCACTCGAGGACGCCGACACCGATCATGCCGCCGATCAGCAGCGCCAACGTTGTCGCCAGCACGAGCCGCGTGTGCAGGGAGAGTGGCCGGCGCCTGCCCGACCGCCACCTGTCGTAGATATCGGTCAGAGGAAGGAACCCGAGACCCCCGACAATGATGAGGCCGGCGACGGTCGCCACCACCAAGATATTTCCCCGCCACGGCATGAGTGATGCCGGATGAAGTCCAAAGCCGGCGTTACAGAAAGCCGACACAGCGTGGAATGCACCCCAGCCGAAGGCGCGGAACCAGCCCATGTCCGGGCCCCAAGCCAGCATCAGCAGGCTGGCACCGATCGCTTCAACGAGGAAGGTCACGCCGGCTGCCATTCTCAGGAGGGGCCAAAAGTCTTCCCAGGGCCCCTCCGCCAGCGTGCTCTGAACGAGCGCACGGCCGAAAAAGGACATCCGCCTGCCGACCAGAATCACGAGAAAGAACCCGAACGTCAGCACGCCCAGGCCGCCGACCTGGAAGAGGGTCATGATCACCGCCTGTCCGGCGACGGTGAAGTCCTCGGGGGAGCGAACAACCAAGCCAGTAACGCACACTGCGGAGGTGGAGGTGAAGAGCGCCTCATCCCACCTCAGCTCCCGTCCCGACTTGGTTACCCCCGGCAGCTGCAGGGCCGCGGTCCCCAACGCCACCAGGAGCGCGAACGAGGCCACGAACCCACGAGCCGGCGTCAGCCACCGCGGCACGAGCGCCCCCTGGAAAGCAAGACAGGCAGCACTGTGATGCTGAGGATAGCCGTCGACACGGCGCCCAGAATGGCCGCCGCTCCGATGGAGCGTAGGCCGGGAAAGTGCGAAAGTACCAGGGAACCGAAACCGACGACCGTGGTGAGGGCCGCCACCGCGATCGCCTTGGAGGTCTCCGCGATGGCCTTTGGATCCCCGTCGGACTCGCGCCACCGGTGGAGGAGATGCACCCCGTAGTCGACACCAATCCCAATGATCATGGTGAGTACGAAGATGTTCATCAAGTTCATTCTAATGCCGGCCAACGCCATGGCTCCCAGCATCCACACTATCCCTATCGCCAGCGGTATCAGGGCCAGCGAGGCCTGCCCAATCCCGCCGAGATCGATGGCCAACAGCAGGACGACGAGAAGCATGCCGAGCGCGGCGGCGCGCGCCGCATCCTTCCAAACCAGCTTCCGCAACGCCGCCGAGACCACGTTCGCCCCTGTCAGCACGGCCTCCGGGTGCCGTGTCAGAAGCCGCTCGAGCGCCGGTGGCGCGTTCCGGCGCCACCTGCCCGCCGGGGGATAGCAGTAGATCACTGTCGAAACGCCCGACGGGTAGCGGCGGAGGTACCGGTCGACGACTCGGGCGAGAGATGTGCCCTCGAGGTCACTCAGCGACAATGGTTGGCTGACAGACAGGGCGCTTTCGAGATGACGGATCCCCGGCAGAAACGGTTCGGGGTTCAGCCCCGCATTTCCAAGGGCGTGTTCGAATCGCGTCTCGAGGTCGTCGAGCTCCGGCCGCCTTTCCTCAAGCAGGCGAATCAGCTTCAACTGCTGCTGTCGGGAGGGGACCATTCCGGCAATCGTATCGATGCTGGCCAGGGTCTCGCCGTCAACCAGTCGCTGGAGGTCCGGCAAGAGGCGACGCGCGGCAGTCAGCACCTCGTCCTCGGAGCTGCCGTCAATTCGGATCATCATCGGCGTGAAACGAAGACCGAACGCCTTCATGATCTGCTGCCTCAAGAGCACGCCCTGGTTCCCCGCCGACCGCATGTTGCGGATGTCGTCGTCGAACTGGAGCCGGAACGCTGCAGCGCCCAAGACCACCGTGATCACTGCCGCGACGATCATGACCGCACGCGGTCGGGCGAGGCTCCACCTGCACAGGAGATCCGAACCGAACGAGTGCAGGTAGAGCCGTGGCAATGGAGATGCGTTCGACCTGCGGATCGTCAGCAACGCGGGCAGGAGGAGGAACACCGTCGCCACGAAAAGCAGAATGCCGGTTCCGGTCAGCAGGCCGAGGTCGGAAAGACCCCGGAAGTCCGTGATGAGGAACGCGTAGAACGTGGCCGCAGTGGTCACCGCACCGAGCAGAACACCGACGCCGGTGTGTCGCCCCATGGCGTCTATGGCGTCGTCGTGCCCCCTACCCGCAATCCGCTCTTCAACGTAGCGCCCATACAGTACGATGACGAAGTCGATCCCGAGGCCGATGAGCAGCGCTGCAAACGCCGAGGTCGCTGAGTTGAGCCCATGAAGCACGACGGCCACGAAAATGAAGGTGAGGGCCAGCCCGACCACCAGGGGTGCAAAGGCATAGCCGAGAGCTGCCGGCCGTCGGAAGGCGAGCAGAAACAGGGCCATCACACCGACGAACGAGCTGGCCACTCCGACGCCCAGATCCCTGACGATCAGGCGCCCGTCGTCGAGGGCAGTTATGTACCCGCCCGCAAACTCGACCTTTGGAGGCGTCCCCTCCCATCCATCGGCATGCCAGCCCGCCTCGGCCAGAGTCACCCGTTCCTGCAGGCCTGCCGCCAACAGGCGGTCGAAGGCGACATCCTGGGCAGGCCGCACAGGTTTAGCCAGCATCAGGAGGTAGGTTCTGGCCGGATCGATGAGGCAGCCGGTCGCCGGATCGAACTGCACACCGATACCCCCGAGGCGCGCCCGTCGCAGGAGCTCGGGAAGAAGCCCCATCGGATCAAGCTCTAACATCTCCTGGACCACGATCCCCTGGGGGGCGAGAAGCTGGGCACGGATTCTCTCAGCAGCGCGCTGTAGCGCGTCGTCATTGAGCCCGTCGAGCAGTTCCTCGAGCCTCGCTTCGGGAAGCAGCAACGTCGCCCGGTCGAGAAGGGGAGCCGCGGTCAGCGCCGGATCCTCGATCTTGTACTCCACCCAATCGACCGATTTCCACTGGCGCAGACTTGCCGCCAGACGGTCGGCGAAACCGACCTCGGCTTCGAGGTCACCGCCGCGAGGCAGTCGCACCACGACCAGGAGCAGGTCCACCGAGCCAAACCTCTCCACGGTGGTCTTGAACTCTCTCACGATTGGATCGTGGCTCGGAATCAGCGACAGAACGTCAGTGTCGATGCGGACACGACTACCGAGGATGACCGCCGCGACGCAGACCACGACGGCCGCCATACAGACCGCTACCGGATGCCTGCGACCGAGGCGGACGAGAAGGAGCGGGAGCCGTCTTGGAAGAAGCCCCCGCCTCACTCCTCAGGCTCCATCAATACGTTCCGGTTCTGCCAAAAGTAGATCACCATCGAGATGACGGCCAGGAACAACGTAATCCAAAGTGCTGCGGTGCCGAGGACGATCCAATGGCCAAGCTTGCGGCCCAGGATCAGCAGAGCCACGGCCACAACCTGCGTCCCCATCTTTGCCTTTCCCCACCAGTTGGATGCAATCGTGATCCGGCGCTCCACCGCCACCATCCGCAGCGCCGTCACGGCGAACTCACGACCGACGATCGCTGTGACCATCCAGGCAGGTGCCAGTCCGAGCTCGACGAGCGAGATGAACGCCGCACTCATCAGAAGCTTGTCGGCGATTGGATCCAACAGAGTCCCGGTCACCGTAATACGGTTTGTCCTCCGGGCTATAATCCCATCCGCCAAGTCGGTCAGAGCCGCCAGGAGGAATATGGCGAGCCCCCAGAACTCCTTCTCGGGAAACTCCGTAAGCAGAACCGCCACCAACAGCGGGACCATGAAGATCCGCAAGACGGTGATCGTGTTGGGCAGGTTCCACATCGAAGATCCCCCTCGCCGGCCGCCACACCTCGGCTTCGGCCCTCCGCCCGCGCCGACAGACTTCGCAAGCCGGCCGGCCGGGCCCCCCGATTCTAGCCATCCCGTATGGAATCGACAATGAGCTGGCAGGGATGTACCTACCACCCATCACGGGACGCATCGGCCCAATGCCGAAGCTGTGGGCGCCGGCTGTGTGCCGCCTGTCTCCAAGAGAGGGGCGGGGTCCCCTACTGCAGCCGTTGGTGCTGGTGCAGGGGGTTGTTCCGGACCGCTGTCGCTGCTGCTCGCCGTGTGCTCGCGCTGCCCATCCCTCCACCATGGGGTATCGCCGCGACCGCCATCATCGCCGTACCGCTGATGGCTGGCACCGGGCTGCTGGTCGCACGTCTCCTGGCAACTGCACCGCCCGCCGCGACCGTTCTCGTTCGGAGGCAACCGACACCCCAGCCAACCACCCTGGCCGCCCACATCCAGGGACACGGACGCCAGTCCCGCTTGCTGGTTTACGGCACGCCAGGCACAACCGTGCTCGTGACCTTGGACGACCGTCCATGGCGCGTCGTGGGTTTGGATGCGTCAGGCCGTGCGGAGGTCACTCTCGTGCTCCGGGGTACGCCGCCGAGAGTCCGCGTTTTCGGCCTCGGCACCGGCGTTCCGGCCACGGCCGTCACACCGACCGCGACGCCAACCACCGCCCATCTCGTTCTCCCAACGGCAACGGTAGCGGCGGCGGCAACCCCCGTGCCGACCGTGACTCCCGTGCCAACTTCGATTCCGACCGCTTCACACCCCCACGCAACACCGACACCCCCCCCGACACCTGCCACGCGTCCGTCGCCGGTTGCGATGCGCTCGAGCCAGGTCCCTGATCTCCTTCTTGTACGGGATGGGGGGCCTCGCCTGGCCCTGACGTTCGATGGCGGCTCGACGGCCGACGGCACCGCGCAGCTCCTCGCCCTTTTCCGACGTCTCCATCTCCGGCCCACGTTGTTCGTGACCGGGGCCTTCATCCGCAACCATCCGGCCCTCGTGCGCCAGGCGGTGCTCGACGGTCACGAGATCGGCAACCACCTGCTCACCCACCCCCACCTGACGACCTACGCGAAAAACCGGCGCCAGCAGCTCCTCCCCAATGTCAGCCGCCCCTGGTTCGAACACCAGCTCCTGGCGACGGAGCGCCTCTTCTTCGAGGCCACCGGCCGGCGGATGGCGCCACTGTGGCGGGCGCCGTTCGGCGAGGAGAACGCCACCCTCCGCAGCTGGGCGTATGACCTCGGGTACCTTCACGTCCGCTGGAGCTCGCTGCGCGGTACCTCGCTCGATTCGCGGGACTGGGTCGACGACGAGCACAGCAGCCTTTTCGAAAACTCTGACCGCATGATGAAGCGGCTGCTCGGCTTCCCCCACCTCGAGGGCGGCATCGTGCTGATGCATCTTTCGACCCATCGCAGCCAGCCACCGTGGAAGGTGCTCCCGGAGTTGGTGGCAAAGCTCCACGCCCGCGGCATCCAACTCGGGTCGGTCAGCTCCTTGCTTCAGGCTTCGCCCTCGTGGCGCCCCCATCTGGAGACCGCACGGAAGCGGTTCGAGGCCCGTCAGGCAAGGCAGGGCTCGCACGCCCCAACCGAGATCTCTCCGGTTGCTGCGGATCGGGAATGAAGGGTCTGGATCAGTCGCGGCCAAGCAGAGCGCGGGCTGCTTTATACCCCTTGTTCACGAGCTCGTCGAAGTGATCCCACTCCGACCATGAGACGGGACCGAGGTGGGGGTTGAGGACAACATCAGCGTCGCGGAGCTGAAAGCCCCGGAGGAGCGCCGAGGTCATGAGGCCGGTCCGCGCCATTGTCTCCAGCACCAGGCGGTCACTATGGTAGGCGGGCAGGTCCATAGCAACATCGGCCGCGAGGAGCGGGCGGCCGAGGGCTCTTGCCGCGGCGACCGGCACCTCGGCAACGACACCGCCATCGACGAGCAAACGGCCGTCGATCTCGACCGGCGGCACCAGTCCCGGTATCGAGCTCGACGCCAGAACCGCTGTGCGGAGGTGGCCCGACGCCAGCCTCACCTCGTCGCCCGTTTCGAGATCCGTCGCCACCGCCACGAAGACGCCCGGGAGATCCTCAATGCCGACGTCAGGGAGAAGAAAATCCAGCGCCTGCTCCAGAACCTCGCCGTCGAGTACAGTGCTCCGATTGATGGCCAGCGAAATCACGACCCGATCACGGATGCGTCGGGCCGCCTGTAGCAGAAAGTGCTCCTGCGCCCCCTTGTCATCGTCCCGGGAGAAGGCTTCGATGGTAGGAATCAGCTCCTGATCGAAGGCGGCTTTCCATCTCTCTCTGATGGCCTCCACCGAGCCATAGGCCAGGTACATCGCACCCACCACCGCTCCCGCGCTCGTCCCGGCGATTCTCCGTGGACGTACACCGGCCTCCTGGAGCGCCTGAAGCATACCAATATGTGCAAAACCACGCGCTCCGCCTCCACCTAGGGCGAGCACCGGTGGCCGGACCTTCCAGACGACCTGCCTCAGCCAACCAGAGAGCGCCGTCACCCTGCCTGCTCTCCCCGCCGGTTCTGCCGCAGCAGACCGACAAGGGCCTCGTGCACACCCTCCGCGACCCGGTGCGCCTTGTCCGAGATGTGGTTCAGATCTTCTGTCTTCCCCCGTGGATCCACATCGCCGATCTTGTCGCCCTGGCTCACCGGCACCCCATCACGAAGCAGCCCTCGCACTACCCCGGAGATCCGCACCGTAACAGCATAGGAGGAGTCGATGGGAACTCCACGTCTGAAGTCGTCCACTCCGTACACGGATACAACCGTGCCGATCCGCTCTCCCCGCTCCACCTCATCACCGATCTTCGCCGGGGTAAAGAAGACGCCGTCCCGAGCGGCCTTCAAGACGCGCTCGCTCGCGAAACCCATGATCTCGGCGGGAGGCTCCTCGATCAAATGCTCCCCGGTGTCTTCGAGGACGGCTCCGACCTGCGGGCCACGGAACGTGTCGACGACGGCATGACAGTCGCGTCCGGCAACATAACCCGGTCCGAGCGCAATCACGATGCGTGCCAGGCTGCGGGAAAGGCCCCAATTCTGCCGCAACATGGCAGCTTCGATGAAGACGTCGGGCTTCCACTGTGACAGCGCCGCCTCCAGTGGGACCACGGCCACGGCGACATCGCCGAGCCGGTTGATGAACTCGACCTGCTCGGTGTCGCTTGCGAGCCGCGCCGCCACACCCTGTACGTGCTGCACGCTGGTGAACACAGCCTCCGAGAAGCAGACGTTCCGTCGTACCGCTTTCGGGTAGCGTCGCTCGAGCATCAGGATCCGCCCGAGGCCGTTGACGTGCAGCTCGTGCGCCGCGGCAGAGGCAAGCTCACCGGCACCACGGATCAGAATTCGGGGCTTCGCCCTGGTCATGCCACGACCGCCACTGCCTCGATCTCGACGTCGGCGCCTTTCGGGAGGGCCGCAACCTCGACCACCGAGCGCGCCGGCCGGTGACCACCGAAGAACTCAGCGTAGATCTGGTTGAGGGAGGCGAACCGCTTCATGTCGGTAACGAACACCGTCACCTTGAGCACCCGTTCACGCCGCGAACCGGCTGCTTTCAGCACCGCATCCAGGTTCTGGAGTGCAAGCTCAACCTGAGCCTCGAATCCGCTCACCAGCTCGCCGCTGGCAGGATCGAGGCCGATCTGTCCCGAGGTCAAGACCAGCTCCCCGCGGCCGACTGCCTGACTGTACGGGCCCACAGCAGCGGGCGCCTGATCGGTGGCGATGACGCGCATCCTCGTTCCTCCACGCCTCCGAGCGGCCGTCTCCCGGCCGGCCTCGCATCTCGGGCGGCATTCTACGTCATCCTCACACCGAGGGCTCCTGGTCCGGGAGGTACTCGTGGATTTCGGGGAGGTTCCGGTACTGCTCCGCGAAGTCCAGACCGTATCCAACCACGAACAGGTCGTCGATCTCAAAGCCGAGGAAGTCGATGTCGATGTCGATCTGACGCCGAGATGGCTTGGACAAGAGCGCTACGATCTGCACCGACCTTGGGTGGCGGGCATGCATCAGATGGAGGATGTCGGACAGTGTCGACCCGGTATCTACAATATCCTCTACGAGGTACACATCCCGATCACGGACATCAACCGTGATGTCCTTGACCAGAACCACCGTCCCCGAGCTGGTCGTGCTAGCTCCGTAGCTCGAGACCTGAATGAAGTCTACGTCCACAGGAGTCTTGATCGCCATCGTCAGGTCGGTGAAGAAGTAAACACAGCCCTTGAGAACACCAATAAACACCGGCGATCTCCCCTCGAGGTCGGACTCCAGCTCCTCGGCAAGCCGAGCGACCACACTCGCGATCCGGTCGCGGCTGATCACGACGCGTCCCAACATCACCCACCTCCTCCTATGTTTGGCGACCCACGCGCATCCGGTGTATCCTATGATCCGTAGACATGAACGCGATGAACCTGCGCCACCAGAGCGAACGTTATACCCGTCTTTCAGACCGTTTCCGTTCGCTGTGGACCTTCTATCAGTTCCTGGGGGGACTGTTCAAGCACCAGGGCAGGGGCGCTCTCCCCCAGACCTACGACTTTCAGGAGCTTCACCGGCGAATGCAGGATCTGGTTCCCCAGATGGGCCTTGAAACTACTCCGGCACTCGAGCACGACCTTCAGGAGATGAGCCGGCGGCTGGCCAAGATCCATCGCGGTCTGAGAGAAGTCGAGAAGGAGTTTCCGCCGTCCTTGCTGCGGCGGTTTTTCGACCACCTCAAACGGCAAGACGAGAAAATCCTGGTTGCCCTGGTGAAGTTCTACCTGCAATCGGAAGAGATCGACAACGATACCCAGGACAAGCTTGACATACTGCTGACCAGGCTTGCCGAGGCACCCATGGAGGACGGCAGAGCCCTGCCTCGCGACGCGGCGGAGGTCAGACCCCTGTTCGCGCGACTGGCAGCGTATGTCGACACTCTCGGCGCCAACCAGACGGAGCTGGCCGCGCTGCGCAGTACCGTCCGAGACTTCCGAACGGAGCTCGAGAACGTGCAGGACTTCGGGACCCTCCTGACCTGTGGCGTCTACGACAGGTACCGCGACTTCAAGCATCGCCTCGGCTCGACCTTCTTCCTGCCCGAGATCCTGTGCGAAATCACGACCACCAACATCATGGCGAGGAACCGGTTCCAGGAGCTCTACGAGGCAGAGGAAACGCGGATTCTGGAAGACACGAACAGAATCTTCGAGATCGAGCGGTACCTCGAGCGACATCCGGACTTCGCACATCCCGACCTGCGCCGTCACATCGAGGCATTCCGCCGGTTCCGGATCCGGTTCGATGCCGGCCGCAAGGAAGACAATATCAAGCGGGAGGACCTGCTCGAGCTGAGGCGATCGATCCACGCCGTCCTCGAGCGGTTCGACCCCACGGAGCGGCACCCGGTGGAGGTCGTGCCAACGATAACTGAGCCGGCTTCCCACCCCCTTCCGCCGCCTCAGGAGCAGACGCCCGCACTCTCAGTCGCTGCGGTCGCGGGGGTCGCCGAAGTCGCGCAGGAACCCGCGCCTGTCGAGCATGAGGAGCTCTCGGAGCCCGAGACGGCCGTCGCATCTCTCGGCGAGATGCTCCCCTCCGATCCACTGCTCAATGAAGCCCTGCACAAGATCATGTTTTCGCTTGAGCTGGTGGCATGGGACCACCCGCCCGAACAGGCGATCCACGCAAAGGAACTTCACAACCTGCATCTGGAGCCGTGGGAGGTCGAGGCATACCGCAAGCTTAGCGAGCGCCTCGTTGACGTTGGTACGTTTGACTGGGAGCTGGACTGCTTCTACCTCACGAGCGCGGCTCTGCGCGTCAAGATGGAAGAAGAAGCAGTCGAAATCACCCGGCTCAACCAACCCAACGGCTCTGACCGCCTGTACGAGCTTCTGGAGAGGGCGGCCCAAAGCCTCGAGAGGGCCCGAGAGATGGACCGCAGGTTCCAGTGGTTCATTGATGATATGCTCTACCGCGGTGAGACGGCGCACCTCGAGCAGATCTACAGGTCTCGCTTCAGGTTTCTCAACGTCTTCTCGCATCTGTGGCTCGAGCATCAGAGGTCCGGGGGCATCACGCCACTGTGAAGGAAGAGCGGCTCAGACCAGCGTTTGCTCTGGAGTGCGGGGGGGTGCGGTACCCGCTCTGCGAAGGTGAGCACGTTGTTGGAAGATCCTCGGAGTGCACAATCCAGCTTCCGCAGGTCACCGTGTCGAGACGTCACCTCAAGCTTCAGGTATGCGGTGACAGCGTGACCGTTACCGACCTCGGGTCGCACAACGGCACGTGGCTCAACAGGAGACGACTGTGGCCCGGCGAGGCCGCCGACGTGACGGCATCCGACCAGATCTACCTGCCTGCAGTGGCGCTGAGGATCCAGCCGTTCGAGACAGTCGACGCAACCGGTGCGGCTGCCACGACCGGCACCGGGGACGCTCTGACGCCGACTCCATCGGGAAGCTACGCCGCCTGTTTGCCGGCCGGTCCCCTCGTGCGTCTCGGCGCGACCCTCATGGACATGGTGGTCTTCTCAGTGCTCTCTGCGATCCTCGCATCGCCCCTGCTTCTCCACCTTCCGATTCCGGCACGACAGGCCATCACCCTCGAGGGTCTGACCGCACTCGCCGGGGACAGCTTGTGGATTCGGGCTGCTCTCGCGTGCCTGATCCTCTGGATCGCTGCCTGGTGGGCCTACTTCGTCGTCGGCTGGGGCATGCTGGGCGCAACCCCTGGGCAGTGGCTTTTCGGGCTCCGCGTCGTTGATCACCACGGCCACTTCCCGATCGGGCCTGCTCGGGCCGCCCTTCGTCTCGTCGCCTACTCGATCGGGTCGCTGCCAATGTGCAGCGGCCACCTCCTCGTGCTTCTTCGCGGTGACTGCCGCGCTCTGCACGACGTGCTCGCAGGGACCCGCGTCATCTCCCGCCGGCGCAAGCCCATGGTCGGCACAGGCGCAACGGTGACGGTTGCGGCCACCCCCACCCCCCCCAGCCCGTCGCGGGTCGTTTCGGAGGAACCTGAAACATGTCACGCCGTCGTCTTGGGCCACCCCTCCTGACCATAGGCACCCTGATGCTTCTGGTCGCGCTGACCGCCGACAAACTGGGAGTCGGATCCAGCCCAGGCATCGGCTGGGCGCAGGCCGTCGGTGCTCTCGCCGGCATCGTGATCGCGGCCGTAGGGATCCGGACCATCCGCGGCTAACCCCAATACCGTTCATTTAGAGAGGATCCGGAGCGACATGACCGGCCGTCCGGTACGGCGGGTTGATTGTGGTTTGACGGGGTAGCAGCTCATTTTGCGTTTGACGGCACGGGGGTTAGAGCGACCTCGGCTGGACGAGACGCGGAGCTCGAGGATCTCAGAGATGATCTGGTGGGCTTTTGTGTCCGGAGGGGGAAAAGGAACCGTTGGAGATCTTGCGTCTGATGACGCGGACAGCGTGTACGAAGGAGAGCTCGTCAGCGTCGAGGTCAGCATGAAGAGCTGCCTCATGCATGAAACCGCGGACAGCGAAGTGGGCTAGAAGGAGACCGTAGAACTCCTGGAGGACGAGGTCGGGAGTCTTGCTCCGGAGAACCACGTCGCGGCCCCTGAGGTGGACCTTGAACTCGTCGAAGGCGCCTTCGATTTCCCATCGCTCGTGGTACAGAGCAGCCAGTTCGGCCGCAGGCGCCAACGTCGGATCTACGATGTTCGTGATGAGTCTATAGATAGACTCGGAGCTCTCGACTCCGTGAAGCTCATACTCGAGCACGCGGACTACAACACCTTGTTTGTGCCGGCGACGGTCCTTCGGGGAGGGATAAATGGTGGAGAGGTATGACCCGTCTTTGAGCTGCTTCTCGCGAAACAGGACCATGTTCTTCTTGACCCTCCAGAGCAGCATCGCCCCGGTCTTCGCAGCGACGTTCCAGCGATCGAACGAGAAGAAGTTGCGGTCTGCTAAGCAGAGCATCTCCGGAGAAAGGTGGGGGAGGAGCTCGTTGGCGAGCTCAACTTCGGCGCTGGTACAGGGTCCTGCGAGTGCGTCGAACAACACATGGGTTCCGTTTTCGGCGAGGGCGACACAGCGCAGCTGCGGAAAAGCGGAGTGGCCTCTCGAAGCGCCAGGACGTCCGAAGTGCGCGACATTCGCCGGGGTGTCACCCACGTCGAGCGTCATGCCATCGATGCTCACTACCCGCCAGTCGCGGTACCACACGCCCTTGCTTGTCTTTTCACCGATAGGTGCTACCAAGCGATGGTACAGCTCCTTCAGCGGCTCGTACCCAAGTCGGGATCGGGCTTGGGATATCGCAGACCTACCAGTGGTTCTCACCCGCGCCGCCGACTCGCCGAGCCACTCCAGCCCCTCAACGAGACATCTCAGAACCTCCTCGTAGGCAACGTTCATATACAGGGCCAGGCAAACTACGTAGTACACCATCACGTGCGCCGGAAGCTGTCGAATCCGTTTACTTTCTCTGTCGGTCGCCGACAGCACCTTCAGAACCTCCTCTCGCGGGATCTTCTTTGTTAACACTCCCATGCTCAGGTAGTCGCTGATCCTCACACCCTCCGGTAGTACAGCCGCAGTCCGAGCCATGACCATGCCTCCCCTCTGTATCCGTAGGCATGGTATCACAAGCCAAACACTAATTAAACTGTATTGCGGCTAACCCACGAGCGATGGCAGCAGACTGCGAGTGAGTAGTCCAGGCCTTGCCTATCTCCTTCGTTCAGCTTCGTTCTAATAGGCACCGTTTCGAGTGTCGATGACGCTTGATTGTGAACCGCCAAGTCGCCAAGTACGCCAGGCTCGCTAAGAAGATATTCCCTTTCTTGTCTTTGCGTTCTTCGCGCCTTGGCGGTTCAGTTGTTGCCCCACCGGGATCGTGCGTGCGTGGAGACAACCTGACTCAAGGGCACACGCAGGATCCGGGCTAGTCAATCCAGATCGCAAGGGTGCGGAGGGGGAGGCGGCAGCGTTGCGAGGGACCCTTGCGGACGCGCCCGACCGGCACCAGGGCCACGGGACGCCAATCCCGTTCAAGGCTCAGAGCTTTGGCAACCGCGCGCTCGTGGAAGGCGCCAATCCAGCAGCTGCCCAAGCCGTGGACGGTGGCCGCAAGAAGCAGATTCTCCGTTGCTGCTGCAGCATCTTGAATGCAGTACAGCTCCCGGCCCCGGTCGCCGTACTGGCGCCCGACAACCTCAGGTAAGGCGCACACCACGAACACTACCGGTGCATCGGCGATGAAACGCTGTCCGAACGCTGCTTCCGCGAGCTTCTGCCGTGCTTCAAGACGGGTCACGACAACAAAGCGTGTCGCCTGCACATTCCCTGCACTCGGCGCCCACCGCGCCGCTTCCAACAGCCTTTCGACAGTTGCCAGCGGTACCGGCTCGGGCCCGAACACACGACAGGAGAACCTGCTCTGGAAAAGAGCATCGTCAGCCACCCTGCGTCTCCCTGTTCGGGTCATCGGGATCCGGCTCAACCGGGACATGGCGGGAGAGATAGGTCGCCAGCCGTTCGTCGCCGTCTTCCTCGAGCGCGATGAACTGCACGGCGAACCCGAGCACTCGCTCCTTGAATGGCTCCGGGGTCCGAACCACCCGGGCCCGGGCCGAAACCGGGCGGGCCTCACCGGGCAAGCGGAAGGTCACATGAACATCCGAGCCCGCACGAAAGGCGCCCGGCCCCTCCAGCAGCATGCCGGAAGCCGAGACGTTAACCGCCCGGCAAACATCCTCTCCACCTTCCCCGAGATCAACGTCGATATGCACGAGACTGCGGAGTGCGGTCCGTGGAGCGACCTCCAACAGGTCCGAGAACGCCCTCCACAGCCGCGCAGCTGTCCAATCGAGCGAGACCGCACGGTTGGCGCCCCGATCGACGTGCCTGGCTGCTGCGTCCAGAGTCTCGGCACTTGCCAGCAGCAGCACGCCGGAGGCGCGGCAGGATGAGCCCTCCGCCCGCACCGCTTCGAGCAGCTCCTCGACTGAGACGTCGTCGAGCGGAAACATCACGACGATCAGGTCGAAAGGGGTGTCACGGACCAGCTCAGCAATCGTGCCGCAAGCCGAGGCCGTGAGAACCTGAAACTCCTCCCGCAGCAGCATCGGTGCCACCCGCTCGACCGCTTCACGCGGGGCGCCGACGAGAAGCACGTGCCGCTGCGGCATTACCATGAGACGATGGTACCTCGATTGCGTCAGCGTCGACATCCTGGTCCGCACTGCTCACCGCCACGCGGTTACAGAGCGCGATGCACCTTCGCCGGCCGCGTCCTACCGCCTCCGTGTGCTCCATCCTAGGCCGGCCCCTTCGGACCGTACGCCTTCGGTGTGGCCGCCCTGACGAACGGCGAGCGAGGCCCCAACGTGCCGACCGGTACACCTTCTCGGCCGTCGGTTCGAGACCACCACCGTCACCGACCCCTCGCACGCTTCGCTTCACTCGGCGGTGACGAGTGCAGGCTTGAGGCTCGGCCGGCCCTCCAGATTGACAGGTTGATTTTTGAACATGACTCCGTTAGGCTCTTTCAGAGTTTGTCATCACGTCAGGGAGGAGGCAGTACACCGCGCACATGGGCTGCACTGTGGAATGTTCGAAGTTGTCTTTGGCCCCCACACGAGCGGTGTCTCCAGGTGGGCTCACAAATGCAAACGCATCATGACGTCCCCGAGCTGGAAGGCTAAAGGGAGCGTTTGACTCTCATGTCCCCCGTCGTGGGGAGCTCCGGCTCCCGACGACCCATTTCATCTGTCCCCTTTTCGCTTTTCCGGGCCGCCCGGCCCGGATTTTTTTTGTCATGAGAAGCGGATGCCGTGCAACCACAGCATGCCCACAACGTATGGCATCAGCGGGAGACACGATGGGCGAACTCGCTCGGAAGATCTGGCGGGAGTGGCTGCGAGGCCTAGTGGTGGTGCTCGCCGTCACTGGGTGTATTCGATCGGCCGTCGCCGATTGGAATGATGTGCCGACCGGGTCGATGAAACCGACGATACTCGAGGGAGATCGCATCGTCGTCAACAAGCTGGCCTATGACCTGCGGGCACCCCTCGTCGGCTGGCGCCTCCTGTCGTGGTCTGATCCGGGGCGCGGAGACATTGTCATTCTGAGGTCGCCAGCCGATGGCAAGCGTCTGGTCAAACGTGTTGTGGGGGTGCCCGGCGACCGCCTGGCCATGGTTGGGGATCGGCTGCTCGTCAACGGCACCGCAGTCGCGCTCCAGAGGACCGGCGAAATGTGGGAAAGGGGCCGTTTCGGAACCGTCCAACACCGCCTGATTGCCGATGAAAGTCTGGGGAAGAATAGCCACATGATCATGATCACCCCTGGGCTCCCCGGCCCGCGCTCCTTCCCAACGACCACGGTACCGGGAAAGCGGTACTTCGTCATGGGCGACAACCGCGACGAAAGCGCAGATTCCAGGTGGTTCGGCTTGGTGTCCCGCGAGGACATCCTCGGCCGCGCCTTCGCGGTCGCCGGATCGGTTGACTTGAGGCACCAGTGGCGCCCACGCTGGCACCGTTTTTTCACCGGCCTCAGATAGCCCGCACTTTCTCCCCACCACGCGGCTGCAACGAGCGATGCGGCGGCGCTGACGTGACGTAGCAACCCTTCCCGAGCCGCGGCCGAACGGCTCTCCTCCCCTTTCGAGAATGAACTGCGTCTCGCTCGCTGTTATACGATCAATTGGCGGAACAGGGTTCTGGCCCGCAAGCGAGGTGAAAGATGGCCTACCAGACGGACAGCAGCCCCGACGAGCTGGCAACGATCGAAACCGGCGAGTGGATCGACTCGCTCGAGTGGGTCCTGCGGAGCGAGGGATCGGAGCGCGTCAGGCAGCTTCTCAAGGACCTCCAGATCTACGCCAGGCGGTCCGGGGTCGACATCCCGTTCACTGCCAACACACCTCATATCAACACCTTACCGGCACAGTCCCAGCCACCCTACCCGGGAAGCCGCGAGATCGAACGGCGGATCAAGAGCATCATCCGTTGGAACGCGATGGCGATGGTCGTCAGGGCCAACCGCGAATCGAACGGAATCGGCGGTCACATCTCCACCTATGCCTCGGCCGCCACCCTATATGAAGTCGCGTTCAATCACTTTCTGCGAGGACGAACCGAGGACCACCCCGGCGACATCGTCTACTTCCAGGGCCACGCCGCACCGGGAATCTACGCGCGAGCGTTTCTCGAGGGACGACTGACCGAAGAGCACCTGCAGAACTTCCGCCGCGAGTTGCGCCCCGGAGGCGGGCTCTCGTCATACCCTCATCCGTGGCTGATGCCAGACTTCTGGCAGTTCCCGACGGTGTCCATGGGCCTGGCCCCGATCATGGCGATCTACCAGGCACGGTTTCAGAGGTACCTCGAGGACCGCGGTCTGATCCAGCACACCGACGCGCGGGTCTGGGCCTTCTTGGGCGACGGCGAGACCGATGAGCCGGAAACGTTGGGAGCCATCACCCTCGCCTCCCGAGAGGGCCTGGATAACCTCGTGTTCGTCATCAACTGCAACCTGCAGCGCCTGGACGGCCCCGTGCGCGGCAATGGGAAGATCATCCAGGAGCTGGAGGCCGCGTTCCGTGGCGCCGGCTGGAACGTCATCAAGGTCATCTGGGGCGACGACTGGGATCCCCTCCTCGAACGAGATCGCACCGGTCTCCTGATCCGTCGCATGAACGAGGTCGTGGACGGTGACAGCCAGAAGTACAGCATCTCGTCCGGCGGGTTCATTCGCGATCACTTCTTCGGCAAGTACCCGCAGCTGCTGGAGCTGGTTGCCGACTACTCGGACGAACAGCTGGAGAAACTGCGCTTCGGCGGTCACGACCCCGACAAGGTCTTTGCCGCGTACCAAGCGGCGGTCGAGCATGGCGGCTCGCCAACGGTGATCCTGGCGCGAACAATCAAGGGGTACGGGCTCGGAGAAACCGGCGAGGGACGGAATGTCACCCACCAGCAGAAGAAGCTCAACGAGGAGGAGCTGCGGCACTTCCGCACCCGGTTCGGAATCCCGATCTCGGACGACCAGGTCGCCGAGGCGCCCTTCTACCGGCCACCTGAGGGGAGCGCCGAGGCAGAGTACATGAGGGAGCGACGCCGCGCGCTCGGCGGCTACCTCCCACGCCGGATCGTTCAGGTCCAGGGGCTCCGCGCCCCGGAGACGAGCCTGTTCGAGGAGTTCAGGCGCGGCTCCGGTGGCCGAGAGGTCTCGACCACCATGGCAATGGTCCGGATGCTGACAAAGCTTCTCGATGACCCGGAGGTTGGCAAGAGGATCGTTCCGATCATCCCCGATGAGGCTCGGACCTTTGGCATGGAGTCTCTCTTCCGCAAGGTCGGCATCTACTCACACGCGGGGCAGCTGTACGAGCCGGTCGATGCCGACACGCTGCTGTACTACCGAGAGGCACAGGACGGTCAGCTCTTGGAGGAAGGGATCACGGAGGCCGGCGCAATGTCATCGTTCATCGCGGCGGGTACAGCCTACGCGACGCACGGCGTGACGATGATTCCCTTCTTCCTCCACTACTCGATGTTCGGTTTTCAGCGCATCGGCGATCTCATCTGGGCGGCTGGCGACATGCGGGCGCGGGGGTTCCTCATCGGTGGGACTGCCGGCCGGACCACCCTGGCCGGCGAGGGCCTGCAGCACCAGGATGGACAGAGCCAGCTCCTGGCCTACCCGGTGCCCAACATCGTGGCCTATGACCCAGCCTTTGCCTACGAAATCGCAGTCATTGTTGGCGACGGCATCCGCCGCATGTACGAGCAGGGCGAGGACGTTTTCTACTACCTTACCGTGGGAAACGAGCCATACGAGATGCCGCCGATGCCGGATGGGGTAGAAGAGGGCATCGTCCGGGGCATGTACCGCTTCCGGACGGCCGCGAACCCGGATGCGCCGCTCAGGGCGCACCTCTTCGGCAGTGGCGCAATCCTCAACGAAGCCCTGCGGGCCCAGCAGCTTCTCGAAGAGCTTTTCGACGTTTCCGCCGACGTCTGGAGCGTCACGAGCTACAAGGAGCTCTACCGCGATGGCACCGAAACCGACCGCTGGAACCGCCTCCATCCCGGTGAGCCCCCGCGCACCCCCTTCGTGAGCCGCTGCCTCGCCGACGAGCGCGGCGTCTTCGTCATGGCATCCGACTACGTCAAAGCTCTCCCCCACTCCATCTGTCGCTGGTTCCCACGGCCCCCAGTCGCCCTCGGTACAGATGGTTTCGGACGCAGCGACAGCCGATCCGACCTCCGCCGGTTCTTCGAGGTCGACGCCGAGCACATCGTCGTCGCGACCCTCGGCTCCCTCGCCGCCGACGGATCAATCGCCGCCGAGACCGTTGACAACGCCATCCGCCAGCTCGGGATCGATCCAGATCGGCCCAACCCGGCCGTCTCGTGAGGAGGCACGAATGCCGACACCTGTGAAGCTCCCTGCCCTGGGTGAGAACATCGACTCGGCAGATGTGGTCAGTGTCCTCGTGGCTCCCGGTGACACCGTGGCGAAGAACCAACCTCTCCTCGAGGTCGAGACCGGCAAGGCATCCGTGGAAATCCCCTCCCCAGCGGCCGGCATCATCCGGGAGGTCCTCGCCAAGACCGGCGACACGGTGGCGGTGGGTAGGACCATCCTGACGCTGGAGGGCGGCGACGCGCCCGCTGCCTCGGCCGCAGCGCCACCCGCCACTGCCGCGGAGTCCCGGGAAAGCCAGCTGTCGACTTCCACACCGGTAGTACCATCGCCGCCGCCCGCGGAGGCCCGTCCGGCGGCGACGTCGCCCCGTCTTCTGAAGGCTCCCGAGCCCAAGGTCCCCGGTCACAGGCTGGTCCCCGCGGCGCCTACGGTGCGCCGGTTTGCCCGCCAGGTTGGGGTAGAGATCAGCGACGTTCGCGGCACCGGGCCGGGGGGCCGGATCTCGATCGATGATGTCAAGGCTCACGCCAAGCGCCTGCTCTCCACGCCATCCGGAGGCCGCGGGGCCCAGAGAGAGCTCCCCGATTTCACCACATGGGGAGAGGTCGAGCTCGAGCCCATGAGCTCCGTCAGGAGGCTGACAGCCGAGGCCATGTCCTTCTCCTGGGCCAACGTGCCGCAGGTCACCCACCACGACGTCGCCGACGTCACCCATCTGGAGGAGCTTCGCCAGCGCTACGCCCGACGCGTTGAGGCTGCGGGCGGCAAGCTGACGACGACCGCAGTGCTTGTCAGGGTCGTTGCCTCAGCGCTTGCCGTCTTTCCGAAGTTCAACTCCAGCATTGACATCGCGAACCAGCAGATCATCCGCAAGCGTTACATCAACATCGGCGTCGCCGTCGACACCGACCGCGGCCTTTTGGTACCCGTGATCAAGGAGGCCGGCACCAAGAGCATCTCCACGGTTGCAGCCGAGCTCTCCGACGTCGCATCCCGGGCGCGGGAACGCAAGCTCGGTGCCGACGAGCTGCAAGGGGCAACGTTCACCATCTCGAACCTCGGTGGGATCGGCGGCACCGGGTTCGACCCGATCGTCAACTGGCCCGAAGCAGCCGTCCTCGGCGTATCCCGTGCCCGCATCCAACCGGTGTGGGACGGACAGGCCTTTCAACCTCGCCTCCTCCTCCCGCTGTCCCTGACCTATGACCACCGCCTCATCGACGGCGCCGACGCCGCACGTTTCCTGCGTTGGGTCTGCGAGGCGATCGAGGAGCCTCTTCTACTTTCGCTGGAGTAGCTTCCGCCTGAGACCCGGTTGCCGGCCAGGGAAGAGCTTCTATACGATTCGCTCTCGGATCTTCGCCGAAACAATGTCCATGAGCCAGACCGTGATGGCAATCAGCAGCACAAGCGTGCCAACCTCTCCCCATTCGCCGAGATCCACTCGGGGCTTGAGGATATAGCCGATTCCACCCCCACCCACAAAGCCGATAATGGTCGACATGCGAACGTTGATGTCCCAGCGATAGATCGTGAACGAGAGGAATGGGGGCAGCACCTGAGGCACGACGCCGTAGCGCAGGACCTGAAGGGCGCCGGCTCCGGTTGCGGTGATGGCCTCCACCGGCCCGAGGTCGATGCTCTCGATCTGCTCCGAGTAGAGCTTCGTGAGGGCAGCGACTGAGTGGATCCACAGCGCCAGGACGCCAGCGAACGGCCCGATACCCACCCATGAGATGAAGATGAGGGCCCAAACCAGAGGCTCGACGGCCCGGGTGAAGTTCATGCCTGCACGCACCAAGTTATAGAGACCTCGGGCCAATACGCTGCCGCGGGTTAGGTTGCGCGCGGCGAGGAAGGAGAGCGCGAAGGCAATCGGGATCGCGAACGCAGTTGCCATGAAGGCCAGGAACACGGTCTGAACCAGCAACACGACACCCTGGTGAAGAACCGAGGCCGACGGATGGACGAGGCCGCGAACAATGTCGGACGCCTTCGAGAACTTCGTCAGAAACGCGGGCAGGTCGACCTCCGTGATGAGCCAGCCGGCAAAGAAGGTGAGCTCGATGAATAGAACGGCGAACCAGCCGCGTACGGTATGCGACCACGGCAGGTCGGCCTCCCACTCGGGAACGCCACGCACCAGCGCCCGTCCCGGTGAGGAGCCGATCCAGCGGGAGAACAGGTTCCAGACGAGCGCCAGAACAATCCCCGCTGCGACCATCCAGGCATAGTGCAGGAGGTCGAGTGCCTCCTCGGCCGTGAGCAAGAGGCCGGTCGGTCCGCGCCGACCGGAGAAGGCGATGGTCAGGAGCTCCGCCATCAAACCCGCCGTCGTCAGGAGCAGGGCATCGATCGCCAGAGCCTTGAGCCGAGCGACGCTCTTCTTCATGCGGTTCGCGTCGGCGGGATTAGTTTCGGCTGGTGGCATGCGATCCTCAGACGAGCGCGTTGGAGGCAGGCTCCGCATCGGTACCGTAGATCTCGCGGAACGTGCCGCGATCGAACTCCTGCGGTTCGCCCTGATAGACGATGCGGCCGTCACGCAGGGCAGCGAGCCTCGTGGCGTACCGCTTGACGAGATCGATATCGTGAAGAGAGCAGACGACCGTCAACCCCTCGTCCTTGCTGAGAGCCTCGATCTGGCGCATCAGGGAGTGACGCAGGGCAGGGTCGAGGGAAGCCACTGGTTCGTCCGCCAGGATGAGGCGGGGCCTCTGGACCAGGGCACGTGCAACGGCGACACGTTGCTGCTGACCTCCTGACAGCGAGTCGGCCCGACTCGCTGCCCGATCTCCGAGCCCCATCCGCTCCAGGGCCGCCATCGCCTGCTCCCTCTCCGATGCCGGATACCTGAGGAACATGCTCGGTAGCAGGGCACTCCGCCCGAGGCTGCCGGAGAGCACGTTGACCAGTACCGTGTGGCGACGCACGAGGTTGAACTGCTGGAAGATCATCGCAGCCTGCCGCCGGAGGCGGCGAAGCCTGGCGCCTTCCGCAGCAGTAACCTCATCGCCGAAGATCCACACCCGGCCCGAGGTCGGGTTGACGAGACGGTTGATGCAACGAAGCAACGTCGACTTCCCGGAACCGGACAGCCCCAAGACCACGAGAAACTCGCCCTCTCGCACCTCGAGGTTGACATCGGTCAACGCCTTGACGCCCCCTGGGTACACCTTGCACACATTCTGGAGGCGAACAGCCAACCGCCGCCCCTCGGGAGAGGCGTTCACGAGCCACCTTCCTTGCCGGTACGGCGGCTCTTGAGCTTGGCCTCCTCAGCATCGAGCAGCTTCGTCGCGCTGACCCCGGACTGCCTGAGCGCCTCGCGGAAACCGTCGAAGTCCGGGTCTCCACAGGGAGCCGCAGCCACGCCGGCCACCAGGTCGTGGTAGGCCAGCTGTCCTTCCTCGGTCTTCAGGAAGCGCTGCAGCGAGGCCTCGAACCGCTCCCACGTCCGGCGTGGAAAGCCCTTGCGTACGCAGCACACGTCGTTCGGAATGGGATCCGTGAGGGCGATGATCCGCACTTCGTCCAGCAGGCGCCGTCGCGCCTCGTCATCCGGCAGCCGCTTGATGATCAGGCGACGGGCGTCCCCCACCAGAGTGCGGTCACGGACCTCTCGTTCACCCGGGGGTGAGTAGAAGGCTGCGCCACCGGCCACCTTGCCGTCCAGCACGGCCTGCACGACGTTGGGGTGGCCACCGGCGAAGTAGACGTGACCGAGTTGGACCGAGGCGCGGTTGAGCAAGGCACGGGCGAAGATGTGGCCCGAGGTCGACGTCTCGTCGGAAAAGGCGAACGATCTGCCGTTGAGATCGGCAAGGGTTCGAACCCCGGAGTCCGTACGGGTCAGAATGCATCCGTTGTAGGTTGTGGTCAGCTCGGCGACCGGATCCTCGGTGATATCGACAACCCGAGTCTCATCCAAGGTTCCGGGACGCACGGCCTCCAGCTCCTTCCGCCCATCTCCGATCAGGTCGTGCGGACCCGAGAAGACGTGGCTTGAAACAGCGGCATCAACGCGGCCGGGGCTGTCCATCATCAGCCGAACGGCGGCCAAGTCGTTCTCGACGGGAACCTCAACCCATCCGGGGGCGGACCTGCCCAGCCGCTGCAGCACCTCGCGTAGTAGCTCGGAGTTCAGGTTCCTGGGGACCGCAACCCTCCTGCCGGAGAGGGCGGTCAGGGACGTGGGCTCGCCGGACCCCGTGCGGGTCACAACAATCGCGAACAGGTCGAGGGAACGCACCACTTGCAGGCGTGCCTCGGCACCGTAGCGGGCGTGAGCCAGGACATAGGCAAATGCCGGAATCCACGCCACATCGGCCTGTCCGGAACCGAGCGCCTGGATCACCGCGGCGTAGCTGGTCGGCACCTCCGAGCGAAGCATGAGCCCGCAGTCGGACCTGATGAAGCGGGCCAGCTCGTCGCCCCTCCTCACCAAGGTACCCTGCTCTACTGAGGGAACGAAGAGCATGCGGACCATGCCGCTGCTTGCCTGTTCTAGACGCGATCTGTGATGCAGACCGACCAAGAACAGCACGAGCAGGGTCACCGCCACGGCCCAACCAACTCGGGACAGCCAAAGCCCGCGCCGCGGCTTGACGCTCGCCGGGCCTTCAGAGGATGGGAGTGAGGGCCTCATCTCACCGTTGGTGAGGGTAGCACATGCTGGAGGCCCGGCCGGAAACCCCAGTACCGTCCGCAGGCTTGGCTTGCGGTCGAGATCAAGGCGTGAGGAGGAAGCCCTAGCCTTGCTCTACTGCGATGACGAGCAACGCTGAGATCGGCCGCAAGCCAAGCCTGTCCAATGGGTGACTCGTCGTCCTCGGCGACGGTGCCCCATTGGAAAGCGAGATGGCCATACGGCCAGCCTCCCCGCTCTCCAGCTCTTCGGGCCGACGAACCGTTGGGGCGGGCGGTGCAAGTGGAGGGAGGGGGCCGCCGGAATGGGTGGATGGAGGGGTGGAGCACCCCCTTGGCCACGGCCAGAGGCTCGCTTTCCTACTGGGGTTGCGGCGGCAGGGGCTGGTTTCTTCGTTGTCACGCCTTGACGATGAAACGACATCGCCAGCAGCACGACGCCTCGAATCTGGGCCCGTGGCGCTCGCAACGGACGACACTGAGGTCTCCGGCCGGACCTCCAGTGAATGCTCCGGGCCAACCGCCTCAATACTCCGCAACGCCGGTCATTGCCTCGCCGGTGCTCAGCGTCACGGACCAATGAACGAGGAGTCGGGAACGCGAAGAGGGCAGCCTTACCGGGCCTGAGATGACCTCTTCCCCCGGCGCGAGGTAGGTCTCGAAGAGACGCACCGCGTCGACTGCACCACCTGCGAGGGGGTGCCAGCCGCCCCGCCGGCGGCTCCCCAACACGATGCGATCGAACTCCCCCTTCGAGTCCACCACCAGAGCACCCTCCTGTACAGCAAGCTCGACCCATGTCGCGTAGGTCGAGACAGCACTGGAGAACCGGCTCGGATTGGCGAGCACTACTCGCACCGATTGCCCCGATCGCTCCAGCCGTACTTCGGGGCGGAAAGCCGGTCCCTCCCCCGAAAGGTAAGCCAGCAGCGCCTCCCTCCCCATACCGAGCCGGTTCCCGGGCGGCGGGAGCGAGATCAGATCCCAGCCGCTCACGTCAGGGACCGTCAGGGTCGTGATTTCCCTCAAAGCGGCATCCAGTCGAGCGGCGTCGGTCCAGCGGACCGCCACGCTGCTTCCGGGCTTCCACACCACTCCGCTCCATGAGAGCGGGCGCGTGAACGAGAACGTTCGGTCCAGCTCGGACGTCGTCGAGATCCGGGCAGACTCGGGATCGCAGAGCGGGTTGAGATCATCTCCCCAGGAGCCGATCGGTGGAATCGTTCTCGGCTCCAGCACGACTCCCACACGCGGCGACACGCCGAGACCCGCGAGCGGCGCCAGCTGCTCACTCAGGGGAAGCACTGACGCCGTGGCCCCAGACCTCACGTCGGCAAGGCTCCCATACGCCAGGACAACCGTGCTCTTTGTCGACTGGATGAGCTCCAAGACCGGCCGCTGTTGAAGCTGGGCCACGGTGACGACGGGAACAACCCGCATCCCGGCGGTTCTGGAAAGCGCCTCGACAAAGGGGGACATGTCGGGCGGCACGGTCGGGAGATCCAACAGGATCTCGGTCGGCTTGACGGAACCGTCGAGGGCGGAGCTCACAGCCTGCCACAGGGACCTGGCGGTGCCCGGTTCCTGACCCGAGCGCACCCGATCAATGTGGAGAACCACCGCCACCGGGATGGCCCCGCCTATACTCGGCCGGGACCTCAGCCGCACGACCGGCGAAGCTCCCCCGAGGTCGACCGCTCCAACTGTCACGGCGACCTCATCGACGCCGGCGGCGGCCAAGCGATCGGCCCAGTCAGAGTCCAGATCGCTTGAGCCGAGCCACACGACCGACCGGTTGGAGAATACCGGTGCCACCGAGGCCGGTGCCGGCTCCGCCCCACAGCCGATCGCAAGCCCGAGCATGAGGATCGTCACGGCCGCGCCGGCTCGTGCGGCAGGTATCCGGATCAAACCGCGAGTGCGTTGGGGACCCGAGCGGACCGTGGGAGGTAGCGACGCTGGCTTCGCAGCCGTTCCTGGTGTGGCGGGACTCTGCAACTTCTCACCTGTGCGCTGATACCGGCTCTCACATGGGAAACGAAGCGGGCGCCCGGCAGCCGTAGACATCCTGATCACCGGGTCATCGTAGCAAAGGTGTGGTCTCTCCGACCCAGCGCGGGAGCTCGAGCCGAACGACCAGGCCTTCTTCACCGTTGGCAGCAGTGACCGATCCGTGGCAACGAGAGACCACCTGCCGCACAAGGGCGAGCCCCAGTCCTGTTCCCGAAGAGGTTGTCGAAAAGTGCGGGTTGAAGAGGTCGTCGAGCTGGTCCGGCTGTACTCCACCGCCGGTATCCTCGACCTCAATTGTGACCGTCCCGGCCACGCATCGAGCCCGCACTGCAATCTCTCCGGGTCCGCTATTGAGGGCATCGACACTGTTCTGGATCAAGTTGCCGAGTGCCCGGCGGAGCCACTGGCGATCTCCCACGACCGAGCACTGGCGGCACTCGGAGGTGTCGCGAATCAGACCGATACCGCGTCGCTCGAGGATTGCCAGCCCGCTCAGCGCTGAGTCGATGAGCTCATCCACACTGACCTCCTCCACCTCCCATCGCTCGAGCGCAACCAGGTTGGAGAAAGACGATGCCAAATGCCGAAGACGCTCGACCTGCGTCGAGATCTCGGTACAGGCCTCTCGCAGAAGCACATCGACCTCCGGGTCGCGGCGTTCCAGCGCGTCCTCCAGCTCCTGCACCCAGAGCCGGATCGGTGTCAGGGGGTTCTTGACCTCGTGGGCAACGATCCTCGCCAGCTGAGCCAGCTGCTGGAGGCGGTCCGCCCGCACCACATCGCTTACATCATCAACAACGGCGACGAGACCGCGCGTCCCATCGGGGAGCGGCACTTCGGCAACGCCGAGCCTCCATGTCACCTCGGTTCCCGGAAACGGCTGTACCGTCGACACGACCGGGCGGTCGCCTTCGCCGGCCTGCCCAGCTACCTCCAGTGCGTGGCGGATCACCAGCTCCCCGTCGGTCTTGAGGAGGGAGTCGGCACTTGGATTGGCAAACCGAACCGAGGCAGCAGCGTCGAGCACTAGCACTGCCGGCGCCAGGGTCGATAGGGTGATGCGCAGCAGCTCCTCCTGTGAACGAAGGCTCCTCTCCCGCCGCTGAACCTCGAGACTCATCAGCTTCACGGCATCGAGCACCTCCGCTAGATCGCGTTCAACTGGCCGTGGGACCTCGCCCACTGGATCCCCACGTTGCAGTCGCCTCGCCAGCTCCACGAGATCCCGCAGGGATGCCCCCAGCCGTCCCTCCACCCTCGATGTAACGAACAGTGTCAACACCGCTGACAGCAAGGCGCCGACGAGCAACCAGTCGATGACTCCCGGCAGGTCCTGTCGTCGCACAGGGTCGGACAGGAACATCTCGAGAAGCAGAGATCGGCCCTCGATGCTCACACCACCGGCCGCGAGCAGACGCCCCCCGGTTCGCCGAACCACGGGATCGGAGCGTCCGAGCTGGAAACGAGAGAAGGCCACAGCATCCGGAAGCCCTGGGAGAGCACCGACCGTCAGCAGATCAGGGCGCGAAGTGGCCACAACCGTCGCACCGTCGAACAGTACGACCTCACCACCGACTTGGCGCGCCAGCCACTTCGCGAGCTCCGCATTGACGGCCAGATCTCCGGCCAAGTGCTGAGACGTCCATCGTGCCGCCTGGACGCCGTCACCGCCGATGACGCGCGCCAGGCGAACCTCCTCCTGACGCAGGCGTTGGTGGAGAAACAGCGTCAGCAGCACCAGAGGGAGAATCACGCCCCCCACCACCAGCAGGCGCAGGCGACCACCGAAGGTCGCTAGGCTGTCACGCCGCACGCGAGGTGGAAACGCTACCAGCAACGCAGCCAATGCCCACAGAGAGGCCAGCAGCGACCGCACGAGCCAAACCGGCAGCGACGGGTAGCTCGCAATCGCTGCTACCAGCCAATCGCCGTGGCGGGTGACGTGGGCAAGCCGGCGGTCGGATCCGACGCCGACCAGCACCCAGCCGCCGCCGGCATGAAAGAGCTTGCCGGCGACCTCCGGGCCGAGACCATGGATCTCCTCTCGCTCCGAGGCGACAGCATGACCTGCTCGGGTCAGCGCAGCGAACCAGACCGTCGCTGTCGCTCCATCCAGGTTGAGCCCGTCGGCCGGCCATCCGCGAAGCCAAGACCACGGAGGTACCGCCACCCACAGCTCGGCCTCGCCTGCGGCCTGGGACCCAGAGCGAAGCTGCCACGTTTCCAGGAGCTTGGTTGAGCCCTGTCCCACGCTCGGCGCTCCCCAACGCGAGAGCTCCGCCCCATCCGGGCCGACAACCACTAGCATCACGGGACGCCGCCAGCTATTGAGCTTCCATCTGGTCGCCAGAACCGGTGCAAGGTCCGACAGGTGGCATGCCGACAATGGCGCAGGAAGGAAGCGGTCCAGATCCACCGCTGCAGCCGGCAGTGCCGGCGCTGTGCGCAGCTCCTGCGCGACCTTGATCTGCTTCGGCACCCGGAGACCTTGCGTTACCGCCATGAGGACGGCCACGCCAAGTGGAATGATGAGCCGGGCTCGCGGCCAGGGGCTACTGCGCAGGTCGTGCCGCAGCCACCCAGTGGCCACCCAGGCCGCCATGACGACCCAAGCGGCGCCCCACCCGGGATGGAACACCGTCCCCGGTAGCCACTCTGCCAGAACGGTGCTCGGGAGGAACAAGGCGCTGACGGGGACAGCGGCCAGAGTCATCAGCACGAGAAGTCTGGCCGGTGCGACCGGCATCCTCCGGGCGCAGCGTCCGATCGCGATGCCGGCGAGCAGCAAAGCACACCCGGCCAGGAACGGCGGCATCGTTGGCCACGTGAGGCCGACTGCTATCCCAGCGGCCGCCACCGCGACCGGCGCGATCAGCGGCACCGATACTGTACCGATCAGGACGAGAAGGCCCCACGGGAACCACCGGGCCACCACCGGCCCTGTGACAGGCTCCTTCTCCAAGAACACCTGGACAGACACACCCGGGAAGCGGCCGGCCCGGATCACCCCGAGATCCTGACCGCCGCCACTGCCCAGGGACAGCAGCCACCCTCTCCCACTCCGCATCCCCCAGATCGCGTGCGCGACCACCGGTGTGCGGTCGACAACCGTAACAGCTCCCACCAGGCGACCCTCGAGCATCACGGGCTCACGGACCACCAACGCCGCCGAACCCGCCCACCAGGTAATGCTCCACCGTCGCTGGCCGATCGGGCGAACGCCCGGGGGGATCTCCCTCGCGTCACCGCTCCAGGCCACCAGCTGACCCCTGTCATCCGCAAGGTAGGCGCTGCGGCCGGGGGCCCGGCCGATCATGCGGTCGAGGGCCTGGAACAACCGCTCCGGGTCGGCGACCTCGCCCGTGGAAGCGAACACGCGGCGGACCACGGGACTTACCGCTACTCGACTGGCATCGCCGAGCATCTCCTCGCAGTGCCGTGATAGCCGCTGGCTCAGCTGCTGAGCGTCGGGCGGGCTTGGGGCCCATCCGATCGCCAGTGGCAGTGCGCAAGCCACGGCGATCCAGGGCAGCAGCGCACGACCTCGCGGCCGGGCCAGCAGAGCCAGACCGGCCACGATGGAGACAAGTGCCAACGGCGCGGGTTGCCAGCCGGGCCAGGGCCCACATATGACCACGGCCGCCAGGGCGAGCCACCAGGATTTTGTGAACGGCGCACCACCGCCAGGGGGTTCCATCTCGAGCAGTATAGCTAGCCTGCATTCTTCAGCGCAGCGTGGAGAAACACGTCCTAGATGCCGTTGATGGCGGCGATTCCTGCCCGCCGAGTGCAGGGGCGCGCTCGGCGGCATGTAGAGACATCGCGCGCCGCCCATCAGGGCGGCTACGCCGAAGGCGTGTGGCCCCGCAGGAGCACACGGAGGCGAGAACACGCCGCCGGCGCCGGTTCATCGCACGCTACAGCTGCGCGGTGGTGAGAAGTGCGGGCCGGAGTTCGCGATGCTAACATCGGCCGACGTGCCGCTCCACGTCGGGCGGAGGATCATGAGCACAGCCTTCGACTACACCGCCGTTGGCCTCAAAGTCGGTCTTGAGGTCCACCAGCAGCTCCTCACCGGCGAGAAGCTCTTCTGCCGCTGTCCCGCAGGGCTGTACACGTCGGAACACGATGGTTCGGTCTTGCGCCACATGCGGCCAACCCTGTCCGAGCTCGGTGAGTACGATGGAACCGCGCTGATGGAGTTCAAAACCAAGAAGAACATCATTTATCTGCTGCACGAGTCCAACGTCTGCACCTACGAGATGGACGACACGCCACCCTTCCTGCTCAACCCGCAGGCCCTCGACATGGCCATTGAACAGTGTCTGATGCTCGGCTGCGACATCGTCGACGAGGTTCACATCGCTCGCAAGCAGTACCTTGACGGTTCGATCCCGACCGGCTTCCAACGCACCGCAGTTGTCGGTGTTGCCGGCCGCATCCCGTTCCGCGGGCGAGAGATCACTATCTCTCAGGTCACGCTCGAGGAGGACAGCTGCCGAGAGGTCTCCGACCGCGGTCACCTGATCGTCTGGCGAACCGATCGGCTCGGCATGCCGCTGATCGAGACCGTGACCGGGCCTGATCTCAGAACCCCGGAGGAGGTCGAGGAAGCCATCCTCCTGATCGGGCGTGTTTGCCGGTCGACCGGCCATGTTCGGGTTGGCCTCGGCGCCAGCCGACAGGACGTCAACGTCTCGGTGAGCGGCGGCCGGAGGGTCGAGATCAAGGGAGTGGCAAAGGCCGGCTGGGCACGTAGGCTGGTCCACACCGAGGCAATCCGACAGGTCAGGTTGCTCGAGCTTCGCCATGAGCTCCACCGGCGCAGTCTGACTCGCCCCGCCGATATCGGTATCGAGCATCTCGACGTCACGGACATCTGCGCCAGCTCGGAACTGGCCCAACTCCGTAAGGAGACGTGGCAGAGGTGCATTGAGGAGGAAGGGCTCCGGGCCGGCTTCGAGCTTGGTCGCGGACCGTTCTGTGTCCGCGCGGTTCGCCTCCCGGGCCTAGCGGGAACTCTTTCTCACCCTATCCAGCCGGGCCTCACCTTTGCCCATGAGCTCGCGGGACGGGTGCGCGTGATCGCGACCCTCGACCAGCAGCCGACCTTCTTTCACAGCGAGAAGTGGCCCGACTACGCGGGATCTCGTTCAGAGCTGGATCGGCTCATGCGACGCGCCGGATGCGGTCCGGACGACGCCCTCGTGATCGTCTGGGGAGCCGAGGAGGACACCGTTACCGCAGCCGAGGAGATCCGGATCCGCTACGCAGACGCCACCGAAGGTGTACCCCATGAGACGCGGCAGCCATTGCCGGACGGGACGACCGACTTCGAGCGCATCCTACCGGGGCCGGATCGGATGTACCCCGACACCGACAGCCCGCCGCAGCGGCTTCTTCCCGAGCGGATCGAGAAGCTCCGGGCGCCCCTGCCACCGCCACCCTGGATCCGCGAGGCACGCTACGCAGCCGCCGGCGTGCCGCGCTGCACGATTCACTTCCTCATCCGGCGCGGTGGAGCCCGCCTCGTCGACCTGGTCACTATCGAAGCTGGTGCCGACCTCCGGCGGGCGTGCTTCTTCTTCGCAGAGCAGCTGAAGGCGCTTCGCCGCAAGGGCGTCGCTGTCGATCTGGTCAGCGACTCCCGGTGGGTGTTGCTCTTCCGTCTTCTCGGCGGCTCGCCGGTAATCTGGGAAGCGTGGTCCGGGCTCGTCGAAGCGATGGCGGCCTCTCCGGCCGCCGACCCCGTGGACCTGGCGGTCAGCCGGAGCCTCGGTCAGGCGCCCGACGGCTGGCGCGAGAAGGTCGCGCAGCTCGCACGGGTCGCGGTGCCCGACCATCCTGACGGCACGATCGGCCAGCGGATCCGGTTCCTGATGGGTCTCGCGATGTATGAGCTGAGGGGCATGGTCCCGGCCCGCCGGGTAGAAGCCCTCCTGCGGCAGGAGCTGGGAGATGCACGATGAGCTGCTCGGACCCACTGAAGGGCTACCGTGGGACCGCGCGCCAGCGTCTCGGCGAGTGGGGCGTCCGCGTGTGGAGTGACGTCCGGGTCACCAACAGCGCGGGCTCCGTCTTCGAGGGCGTCATCCTGCCCCGATCGGGGACGTTCGACGACCTTCACCTGGTTCTCAAGCTCCACAACGGCTACAACGTCGGACTCCATGTCGACCGGATCGCCACAATCGAGGAGCTCGGGTACCGTGAGGCGGTCTACAAAATCCCGGAGAAGGAGTTCCCCCCCCGTCCGGATCTTCCCAAGGTGACGCTGCTCGGGACCGGCGGCACAATTGCCTCGCGCCTCGACTACCGCACTGGTGCGGTTATCCCCGCCTTTACGCCCGGGGAGCTCTACGGCGCCGTGCCGGAGCTCGCCGACCTGTGCAACCTGACCACCAAGAAGATCTTCGGGGTCTTTTCCGAGAACATGGCGTGGCCCGAGTACGCCACGCTTGCCCGCGCCATCGGGGAGGAAATCCAGGCCGGGGCCGACGGCATCGTCATCGGTCACGGTACCGACACGATGGGGCACACGGCGGCGGTCCTGAGCTTCATGGTGCAGAACCTGCCGGTCCCGGTCGTGCTCGTCGGCAGTCAGCGCAGCTCCGACAGGCCCTCGTCCGATGCCGCGCTCAACCTGATCCATGCCGTACGCGCGGCTGCCTACGGTGACATCGCAGAGGTTCAGATCTGCATGTTCGGACCGACGTCGGACCGCTACGCCCTCCTTCACCGCGGCACCCGATGCCGCAAGATGCATAGCTCCTACCGATCGACCTTTCGCACCGTCGGTGACATTCCCCTGTGCCTCGTCAGCCGGGACGAGTTCACCGTCTTGAACGGTGATTACCTCCGGCGCGATCAGCAGCGGCAGGTCCGAATCGATCCTGAATATGACGACCGTGTGACGATCCTCTACTACTACCCGGGGATGAAGCCCGACCTCGTGGACGCCCTGGTGGACAAGGGGTACCAGGGCATCGTCATCGCCGGGACAGGGCTCGGTCACGTCAACAAGCCCCTCTACCCGGCTCTCGAACGAGCCGTGAGCGCCGGCGTCCAGGTCATGATGACGGTCCAGACCTTGTGGGGCTATGCTCAGATGTACGTCTACGACACCGGTCGCGACCTCCTCGACCTCGGTGTCGTGCCTCTCGACAACATGCTGCCGGAAACCGCCCTCATGAAGCTCGGCTGGGTGCTCGGCCACACGCACGAACACGCCGAAGTAACTCGCCTTATGCAGAAGCCGATCAGCCACGAGATCACCTCTCGAGAGCCGCACAATGGCTATCTCATCCTTCAAGGGGGACTCCCTGAGGTCGAGGACTTCATCACGAGTCACTGGAAGTGAAGTCAGCAGGGCAGTGGCCCGCCCGGGCCGCGGTACGATAGCGGCATGCCAGCTGGGTGTCCTCCCCGCACCTGCCATGGGTTCTCAATACTGGAGCTGGTGGTGGCGCTGGCGATCGTCGGATTCGCCATCCTCGCCGTGACTGCAACGCTCAGTGTGGAGTCCGGCCGAGCGGCAAGGTTGGCAGCGCGGGAGGAGGCAGTGGACGCGCTGGAAGCCACGATCGAGGAGGTCCGCGCCGGTCTCACACCCCTGGAGTCGACCTCGATCCAAGTCACGGGAACGGCGGACTCGGCTCACGACGGCAGCCTGGATATCACCCTCGACGTGGTCTCCGTCAGCCCGTCCGGCCTGTACCAGGTCGAAGCGACTGCGCGATGGCGGGTCCTCGGGAAAGCAGCCAGTGAACGGCTGACGACACTGGTATGGCGCCCGTGAGCAGACCTCCAAGCCGGGGCACGACGTTGCTTGAGCTGATGGTTGCGCTCGCCCTCATGAGCATCGCCCTGCTCCTCGCAGCGAACCTCATCGCTATCTCGGAACGAGTCGGACAGAGAGCCGCAGCCATCCTCCGTGATCCCCTGTCCTCCTTTACCGAGCTCTGGCTGCGGCGCGACGTCGATAACGCCACGTCCTTGTCCTCTTCCGCCATGACCTGGTCAGTGCTGCCGCTGCGAATGGTGCTGCAAAACGGCGCGGTGGTCGAGTATGACCTGGCGGACGGCACGCTTGTTCGCAGGGAGCTGCCGGCTGCCGGCACCGGCTCCACCGAGCGGTCGGTTCTGCGCGGGGTGGTTTCCTGGCGATGGCGGGTCCGTTCGGGCCGACTGGTCGATATCGAGCTCCGCATCTCCAAGCACCGGTTCAGTTCCTCGACATCGGAGCCCACAGGATCAGGCAGCTCGCCGCCACCGGCAACTGTAGAAACTCTCACCGTTGCGCGAAGAGGCCTAGGCGGAGGCCGCACATGGTGAGGCCCGCAGCCGAAAGAGGCTTCGCGCTGCTCCTCGCCCTCGCAATCAGCTTCCTCGTCGCGGCCACAGCCATCGTCATCGGACGTGCTCTGGACACCCGTTCCTCGACAGATCTCCTCGAGCTGCGTGTGGTCAAGCTCCGCGCCCTGACCGATGCAGCACTTGCCGAGACCATGGCTCACCTGGACGAGAGCCCGACATTCCGCGGTCAGCCCGACCACGCGCTCGGTGACGGCATGATCGGGAGCTCCGTTAAGCAGCGAGAAGATGGAGCATTGCACGTAACCGCCAACGCGAACTGGCGCCGGTGGGCGGCCGCTCTTGACGCCGATGTCCGCTTCGACGGGCAGGGTCGACCACACATCACAATCTGGAAGAGGACGCTGCGCGTTGGCGCAGAGCATCCCGGGACGGACTCGGCGGCCTCACGCTTGGACTAATCCTAGCTACCTCCTTCGCTCAGGATCGCTCCTCCATCGAGAATCGACATCCTCCCTGCCGAACTAGCTGCTCTTGCAGCGGCCGGGCGGGTGCTGAGGTCGACTCTACGTCGTGGCGGCCCGTCAACCGGCGGATCAGTCGCTACGCCACGCGCTTCCGGCTCTCGGTGTGACATGGATCATCCCGTACCCACACTTGCAGAGCTACAATGAAACCACGAAGGCTCCACGGGTAAGGCGGTTCTTGCCGGTGGTTGCTGCGTTATGGGGCAAGATCATGAAACGGAATTCCCTACTCGTCGTGCTCGCCATGCTGTCGCTACTGGTCGGTCGCGCAGAAGCGGCCACGGTTGTTCCGCCCAGCAGCCTGGACGAGTTGGCGTTCATGAGCGACAGTGTCGTGCTAGCGCAAGCCGAAGACAACTACGACATCCGCGGAGCCACGTTTCCCCGAACGGTCACGCTCTTTCGGCTCCTCGAGACGATCGGTGGAGCGCGCCCGGGAAGGTACTTCGAGGTCGCCGAGCCGGGTGGAGTGTACCGAGACCGGGGGCTTGTGGTCAGCGGTGTCACAAACTACCACATCGGCAACACGTATCTCCTGTTCCTGGCGGCCCGCGCGGACGGCCGATGGGCAAGTCGGATGCTCTCCTACGGGACATTCGTCGAGGACGGGGAGGGGAACCTCGTCCCGGTACCTGAGGCCGAGGACATAGGGCTTACCTGCGCCGACGGCGTGGCACCGTTGTCAGGCTACCCTGAGAGGGCACTTCTGGCCCACCTGCGCGGCGCTCTTGGCGGGGGGCCAGACACGCCCATGCCGGACCCACTACCGGGGACGATAGTCTTCGGACCCAGCCCATCGGCGTGCCGCCAGCTCACCTACAACGGGGACGGCCTGCCGGTACGGTGGTTTGGCTTCGAGACCACAACCGTGGCCATGGTCTGGGCGACAACGCCGGGACAGAGCGGTCTTGCCGATGGCGGCGCCGGTGCAGTCTCTGGAGGCGCCGGAGCCTGGACCGGTTACCCCAACGCCGCCATGACCCTCCAGTACCAGGGGGTGAGGCCCTCCAGCGTGGACTGCTCTGGCAGCGCCGCCAGCGCAGACAACGTCGTGTTCAACGATCCGTGTCACGAGATCACCGACATGGTCGGCTGTTCCGGAGTCCTTGCGTTCGGCGGAACCTGGTTCTCGCTCGGTACACAGCCCTACGACGGCACCCAGTGGCACGTCGCTTCTGCGCCATTTGTGCTCGTCAACAACGGTGCAGAGTGTATCGGCGCCACCCAGTTTGCCGAGATGATGACCCATGAGTTGGGACACAGCCTGGGCTTCGGCCACCACACCGACCCCGACGCCACTATGTATGCCACGTGCTGCCACGGCGCCCGTGGCGCCGGCCTGGGGGCCACCGACGGCCAGTGCGCCTCCTGGCAGTACCACACTTTCCTCGACGTGCCCTACGACTACTGGGTTTGGGACTATGTCGAAGGTCTACAGAACGCCGGCATCACGACGGGATGCGGGAGCGGCAACTTCTGCCCTGGACAGTCCGTCCTTCGGTCGCAGATGGCGGTGTTTCTTCTCAGATCGATCCATGGATCCAGCTACACTCCCCCCTCATGTGCCGGTATCTTCGGCGATGTAACTTGTCCTGGCGGCTTCGCGGTCGATTGGATTGAACAGCTGTTTAACGAAGGGATTACGGGCGGGTGCGGGGGCGGTCAGTTTTGCCCCAATGCCGCTACGAGCCGTGCGCAAATGGCCGTGTTTCTGTTGAAGTCAAAGCACGGCCCCAGCTACAGACCCCCCGCATGTGCCGGCATCTTCAGCGACGTGCCGTGCCCGGGTGGATTCGCTGTCGACTGGATCGAGGAGCTTTCCAGTGAAGGGATCACAGCCGGGTGCGCAAGTGGGATGTTCTGTCCAGACACACCCGTCAGCCGCGCCCAAATGGCCGTCTTCATCGACAAGACATTCAACTTCGCCAGACCGTAGCTCCGTGGGTGCGGTGAGGAGCCCCGCCCCTTAGACAGTGCGGCGACCCAACCCCGCCACCTTGACACGATCAAGGCCGCACGCCATACTCCCCGCGGTTCTTTGGCTTGGTGTTGACGCCAATGCGCGTTTCCAGGGGGGTGCCCTGTCGGGCTGAGAGCATACCCCTCGAACCTGAACCGGATCATGCCGGCGGAGGGAACTGGGAACCCGAGGCGAGCCGTCCGACGCCCCCGGGCGCGACGACCGCCGACAGATCTCCCCCGGTGACCGAGCCGTGCCCTGGGAGGTCGTCATGTTTCGAACTCGTCTCCCCGCCATCCTGACAGTGACATTGGCAGTGTCTGCCATTGCAGCCTCCGCGACCGATCTCGGAGGCCGGGTCGTGAGACCTGATGGCTCGCCAGTGCCAGCGGCGACCCTGGTCGCGAGCGGCGGCGGCCGCAGCTGGGCCTGTGACGCAGACCCCGAGGGCCACTTCACGTTGACGTTGCCGGACCCGTGGCCGCACCCGCTGCGCCTCTCGGTCGCGGCGCCCGGTTTCCGCACCATGACGCTGGAAGTTACCGATCCCGGGCGGCCACTGATAGTCACCCTCGCCGAGAAACAGGTTTTCTCCGACACCGTCGAGGTCACATCCAACCGAGCGCGCTCGGGAGAAACACCGGTCACCTTCACCAACGTCACCCGCGAAGAGATCGAGCGCGGCTATTGGGGACAGGATGTGCCCACGTTTCTGTCGCAGGTGCCCGGGTTTTACGCCTACAACGACAACGGAAACGACATCGGATACTCATACTTCACACTTCGTGGATTCGATATGCGACGAGTCGCCGTGAGCCTGAACGGCGTGCCTCTCAACGACGCCGAGGAACACAGCGTCTACTTCATTGACCTCGCCGACTTCCTGTCGACGACCGGCGACATCCAGGTACAGCGCGGCGTCGGCACCACGCTCTACGGCGGCAACGCTATCGGAGGTGCGGTTGACATCCTCAGCCGGCACCCCCTCGCCGAACGCCGCCTTCGATTCTCTTCGATGCGCGGCTCCTGGGACACGACGAGGTGGAATGTCGAGTACGACTCTGGCCGCTCAGATGACGGCTGGGAGGCCTCCGTCCGGTTCTCCCGCATTGACAGCGACGGCTACCGCGACCAGTCATGGGTGCAGATGTGGAATTACTTCGCCACGATCGAGCACTCGGGAGATCGCTCGAACCTGCAGCTGGTCCTGTTCGGCGGACCGGAGGAGACACACCTCGCCTACGACGGGATACCCCGCGCATACCTGGACGGTGAGATCACCGGAGATCGGCGGCGAGACCGGCGCTTCAACCCCCTCACCTACCCGCAGCAGATCGACCACTTCTTCCAGCCACAGGAGCAGCTGATACATACCCTGCAACTGAGCGAGAACGTCACGGTGCAGAACACGTTCTTCTACTTCCAGGGCGACGGTTACTACAAGCAGCTGAAGCTCGGCGCCTGGATGCCGCAGTACAACCTGTCGCCGTTCACCGGCCCTGATGGCACCGTGGTCGACACCACCGACCTCGTCCGCAAACGCACGGTGGACGAGTGGGACGGCGGGTGGATCGGGCAGCTGGAGTGGCAGCACGGAAACGGTCGGGGTACGTTCCAGGCCGGAACAGCTGTTCGCCTCCACCACGGCCACCACTACGGTGAGGTCATCTGGGCGCAGCTCTACTCACCTGACACTGCTCCCAGCCAGCGCTACTACGACTACGAGGTCGGCAAGCGGACCGTGCAGCCGTTCGTGCAGGAAACCTGGCGGTTCTCCGACAGGTGGACGCTGATGGGCGGCCTGACATGGGCCTCGCACCGCTACGAGATGAGCCACGACCGTCTCCGGGACGTGAGCTTTGCCCAGAGCTACGACTTCCTGCTGCCCCGGCTCGGCCTCACATGGCGCCCGGTCACGGGCTGGAGCATGTTCGCCAACATCTCGCGAGGCGCTCGTGAGCCTGCCTTCCGGGACATCTACGACCCACAGGACTATTGGGGCGAGCGCGCTCGCCTCGACCCGGAGAAACTGATCGACTTCGAGATCGGAGCCGAGCACCGCTGGAGCAGCGGGTTTGCGAAGATGAACCTCTACTGGCTTCACTTCAACAATGAGATCGTCTGGGCCGGCGCCCTCGACGACAACGGGGTGCCGATCAACGCCAACGGCGCGGTCTCCAACCACCGCGGCATGGAGCTGGAGATCGGCTGGAATCCGCGGCCCCGCTGGGGCGCCCGTCTGGCGGCCTCGCTCTCCCGCAACACCTTCCAGCGCTTCACCGAGTACGACTCCAACGGCAACCCCGCTGACTACGCCGGGAACCGGGTCGCCGGCGTCCCGGACTGGTTGGCGACGCTGCAGCTCACCGGCGGCATCGGGCCGGTTGATGGGCTCCTGGCGGTTCGATACGTGGGACGCTTCTACCTCGACAACACACAGGACCTGCGGAAGTACCCGCTCCTTCGCGCCGAGCCGGGCTACATCCACCGCACCAACCCGAACTACATGGTTGTCAACCTCGCTCTCAAGTGGCACCTTGCTGGTGCCGTGGCAGACCTCATTGGGGCCAGACGCGCGAGCATCGCCCTTCGCGTCAACAACCTGACCGACAGGCTCTACACGACTTTCGGCTACATGGACTACCCAGAGCCCGCGTGGACCCCGGCCGCGACTCGTAGCGCTTACGCTGGCTTCACGGTCGACTGGTAGGCTCACTCCTTCTGGCAAGGGGGCGAGAGCCAGACGCCGTCCGCCATGCGACAATGAGGACAGGCCACCCTGCTTGGCCCGCCGTGGGCAGGGGCGAAAAGCAATGAGCTCACCTCCCATGAAACGCCGGAGCCGTTTCTGGCTCGCGGCCCAGAAGAGCCGTGCGATCATCTATGTGCTCGCCTTCGGCACCGCGGCGATCGGAAGGCTCCTCGGCATGCTCCGGTTCCCCTGGCTGCCGGGGTTTCTGGCATTCGGCCTCGGAGCCTCCTCGGTGTTGGTGTTCACCTCGCTCCACCGAAGGGGAATCGAGAAGGTCGGCGGCGTACCGCTGTACTGGGGCTGGATGGCAATCGACGTCGGCGTGATCACCTGGGGGGTCTACATCAGCGGCGGATCAGCGAGCCCATTCTACGTGTGGTATCTGGCCAACGCGGCCGCGGCGGCGTTCGTGGGCGGTACGTCGGGGATGCTGGCGGTGCTCGTCACCAACGGCTGCGCGTTCGCCGCTGTTGTTCTCCTCACCGAGCATCCCGACCCCTCGGTCCTCTTGCTGATTCTGGGCAAGCTCACCCTGCTCTACGGCGCGGCCTTCTTTGCCCTGCTGGGAGTCACGAACTTGCGCGACAAGAGACGGCTCATCGCGCATCTGCGCCGGCTCGAGGCCGAGCGGGCCCAGAGGCTCGAACAGCTGGCGGACGAGCTGACGCAACGAACCCGTGCGCTGGACACAGCCAACGAGCGGCTGCACCAGGCGGCGACCACCGACACCCTGACCGGCCTCCCCAACCGCCGTTTCTTCCTCCAGAGCATCGCCGGCGACATCGCACTGGTACAACGCGCCTACGACGACACCTCGACAGAAGGAGAGCAGAGCGCCAATCGCGACCTCGGCTTCTTGATGGTCGACATCGATCACTTCAAGCAGGTGAACGACGCCTACGGTCACGAGGCGGGAGATTCGGTGCTCAAGATCGTTGCGGAGACCATCGCGGCCGTGGTCAGAGAGACCGACTCGGTGGTCCGGTGGGGAGGCGAGGAGTTCCTGGTTGTGGCCCGCCGGACCAGACGTGAGACGGTGGCCCTGCTCGCCGAGCGGATTCGTGTCTGTGTTGCCTCGACCCCAGCCCGAACCTCACACTCGGGATCGGTTCACCTCACGTGCTCGGTGGGCTATGCCACCTACCCTTTTGGCGGGCTCCAAGGGTTCAGCTGGGAGGACGTTGTCGCTCTCGCCGACTCCGCGATGCTTCTGGCCAAGAGGCGAGGGCGCGACCGATCTATCGGCTTCCAGTTCAGCGGCACGCAGCTGAACCCCGGCGACCGCGAGCGCGTACTCCGGGATCCCGAGGCAGCCGCGCGCACGGGGATGCTGGAGGTGCTTCTCTCCGAAACGACCGACCACTGAGGCCGCCGTCGGACGCTCCTGATACGACCCGACGCCAATACCATCTCCCTTCCGCGTAAAATGAGCGTATGCAACGCGTCCGTTCCACCGCACGGCCCGGTTACCTCGAGCTCGCACGGCTCGGTGAGCTGCGGAGGCGGGTGGATGCCCTCGACGGGCTGCTCACCGACTGTGCCGTCTGTCCCCGCCGGTGTGAGGTCGACCGGCACGTGACGTTCGGCACCTGCGCCACCGGCGCCGAGGCCGCCATCGCCTCGTGGGCACCCCACTTCGGCGAGGAGCCGGTGATCTCCGGCCGCCGTGGATCGGGGACGGTGTTCCTCGCCAACTGCAATCTGCGGTGCGTCTTCTGCCAGAATCACGACATCTCGCAGCGACCAAAGGCTTTTATGGGGCGCTCGATCACCGACGATGCGCTGGCCTCGATCTACCTCGAGCTTCAGGACCGGGGCTGTCACAACATCAACTGGGTGTCGCCATCTCACCAGGTGCCACAGCTCGTGCGAGCGCTCGCCCTCGCGGCCGACCGCGGCCTGTCGCTTCCGATCGTGTTCAACTCCAACGCCTATGACGGCATCGAGACTCTGCAGCTGCTCGACGGCGTTGTCGACGTCTACATGCCCGACCTCAAGTACTCGGATGCGACCTCCGGGGCGCTGGCTTCTCGGGTACCCGACTATCCCGAACACGCGCGTCGAGCGCTTGCGGAGATGTACCGACAGGTCGGACACCAGTGGCGCCTCGGGCCCGACGGGACCCTGCTACGGGGTCTCCTCGTCCGCATCCTGGTACTGCCTAACGACCTCGCTGGAGTCGAGGAAAGCCTGTCGTGGATCGCCGAGGAGCTTTCGCCGCACGTCGGCATCTCGCTGATGGCCCAGTACTACCCGGCACACCTGGCGGCCGGGACGTCCCGCTACCCCCTGCTGGCACGGACGATCTCGGCCGGCGAATGGGCCAGGGCAGTGTCTGCTCTCGAACGCCGCATGGCGGGTGACCACCACTTCATCCAGAGCCGCCGCCTCGCACCCGCCTACTACCGCCCGGACTTCTCCGATACCGAGGTCCCGTTCGCGGATATTGAGGACTTCGTCTGAGTCCGGACCACGTAAGACCGTCGCAGCGCTCGTGCTCGACCAACGGTGCCCCATTGCCGCAGTGTGACGAGAGGATTCGGGCGCGATGCGGTATCATTTCTCCGCCCGGTGCCCGAGGCCGGCGTCGAGCCAAGACGATGCGCAGTGCGATCACCTTCGTGATGCTGATGCTCATCAAGTTGGTGAGCAAGGTGTTCTACCGTCACCGCGTCGAGTGGATCAGCGAGATTCCCCGCGACGCGTGGAAGAGGCTGCGCCTCGTCTCGGTCCTGAATCACACCAGTCTCTACGAGCCTCTCTTGGTGGGCGCTGCGCCCAACCCGCTCCTCTGGAAGATCGCCCGTCACGGTGTCCTTCCGATCGCGGCCAAAACGATGCGGCGCAAGGTCGGTCTCTTCTTCCGCATGATCGCTCGTAACGTCGTGGTCATCACGCGCAAGAACGACCACACGTGGCAGGCCGTGCTCGATCAGATCGATGACCGTGCTGTAGTGTGCATTCTTCCCGAGGGACGCATGATGCGCCGCAATGGTCTCGATGAGCAGGGCCAACCGATGACCGTCCGCGGCGGTATCGCGGACATCCTGCGGGTGATCGAGCAGGGCTACATGCTGGTTGTCTACAGTGGGGGCCTCCACCACATCCAAGCGCCAGGCGAGCTGCTGCCCCGGTTGTTCAAGACCATCCGCGTCCGTCTCGAGCTGGTTGACATTGCTTCGTACCGGTCATCTCTCGCGGAGCGCTCGAATGACGACGACTTCAAACGTGCGGTCATTGCCGATCTCGAGCACCGTCGCGACACCCGCTGCCCGAGCGAGGTTCCCCTGGCTGAGATCCATCGGCGCGGAGCAGCGTAGGACCCCTGGGGCCGAAGTCCACGAGAGCGCCACCACAAACCGAGTGCGAACGGCAGCGTTTGCCCTCGGGGTTCCTACCGTGACAGCTGCCACAGGAATAGGCCGGCAAGCGTCTTCGCGTCCCTGAGGTTTCCCTCCTGAGCCATGCGCAGCACGTCCCCGATGGGCAAGCTCACTGCACTCAGAATCTCGTCTTGGTCCGGCAGCAGATCGGTCCCCGCTTCGAGGCCCTCGGCCACGAACGCGTGCAGAACCTCGTCAGTGAAACCGGGCGTCGTGTAGAACGACCCGAGCGCCGTCCAATGCCGCGCACGGTACCCCGTCTCCTCGGCAAGCTCGCGGCCGGCGCAGGCCAGAGGATCCTCGTCCTGGTCCAACTTGCCCGCCGGTAGCTCGAGCAGGACCTCCCCTACCGGATAGCGGTACTGGCGGACGAGCACCATTCTTCCCCGATCGAGCACCGGCACTACGACCACCGCTCCCGGATGCCGCACCACCTCGCGTACCACCTCGTGGCCGTTTGCCAGCCGCACGCGGTCGACGTCGAGACGGACGATCTTGCCGTCGTAGAGCGTGCTTCCGCTCACTCTCACCTCTTCCATCATCTCGTCCATCCTGCCTCCCAGCGAGCCGACAAAGTGCGCGAGCGACCCGAGCTGCGATTCTACTTTGACCAGCTGACTGTAGACTGTGACGCGATGCAGAGGTTGCTGGCAACCGTCGCCCTGATCGGGGTCACCGCGGTGTGGGGGTGGACGTTCGTCATGGTCCGCGACGCGGTAGCCGTCTACGGCGTGGTGGCGTTCCTCGCCCTCCGCTTCACCGTTGCCACAGTGGCGATCGCACCGTTCTGGGGTCGGCGCCTGAACCGGCAGACCTTGCGGGTAGGCCTCGGGATCGGCATCGTGCTCGCCGCAGGCTACCTCTTACAGACATGGGGCCTGCGTTTCACCACGGCAACGAACTCGGGCCTCATCACCGGTCTTTTCGTGGTCCTCGCGCCCATCGCGGATCGTCTGATCAACGGCACGCGCCTGCCACGGACCTCGGCTGCGGCCGTGCTGCTGAGCGTCATCGGCATGGTGCTGCTTACGGGACGGGCGCCAACATCGCTGGCCATCGGCGACCTCCTGACGCTGGGCTGTGCCGTTGCCTTCGGTGTCCACATCGCCCTGCTTTCCCGGTACGCCCCCCGGTACGATGCCGGGGCGCTCACGGCCGCTCAGATGATCTCGGTCGCAGCCGTGTTCGCTCTCGCGTGGCCCGCCACCGAGCCGTTCACCGCGCCACCGCTGCAGGTGTGGCACGTCATCGTGATCACCGGCCTGCTCGCCTCGGCTCTGGGCTACTACATCCAGACCGCCGCCCAGCGGCATTTGTCCGCTGCTCGGACCGCAGTGATCCTCACATTGGAGCCGGTCTTCGCCGGCATGTTCGGTTTCGTCCTCGCTGGCGAGAGGCTGCGGGCGTTGCAGTGGCTGGGGGCCGCCCTGATTCTCTCCGCCCTGCTGGTCGCCGAGGTTCTGCCGGCCCTCAGCGCACATCGAAGGTAGCTCTGCGTGCAACCCCGGGGCGTCAAAACGCGTACAGTTCCCAAGCGGCTCGCATGGCGGGCCGTTGTGAAGGAGGAGCTTGATGGACCGCAACCTCTATCGGGTGGCGGGAGCCGCCACCGTGGTTGTCGTCGCGCTCGGCTGCAAGCCGGGGCTACTTGGAACCAGGAAGATCACCTACCCCGAAGCGCATGTAGCGAGCGTCGTAGAGAGCTTTCACGGCACGCCCGTTCCCGATCCGTACAGGTGGCTGGAAGATATCGACTCCACGGAGACCCGTTCCTGGATCAAGGCCGAGAACAAGGTCACCTTCTCCTATCTCGAGAGCATCGACGGCCGCCGACGCATCCGGGACCGCCTGACCCAGCTCTGGAACTACGAGCGTTACGGCGTCCCGTTCAAAGAGGGTGGCCACTACTTCTTCACTCGCAACGACGGGCTCCAGCCGCAGAGCGTTCTCTACGTGACCGACAAACTCGACGCTGAGCCGCGTCAGCTTCTCGATCCGAATGCCTTCTCCAGTGACGGCACGGTGGCGCTGTCCGGCCTGGCCGTGTCACATGACGGCCGCTACCTCGCCTACAGCACATCCAGTGGAGGCTCTGATTGGCAGGAGTGGAGGGTCCGCGGGGTCGGCAGCGGTCACGACCTCGAGGACCACCTGAAGTGGGTCAAGTTTTCGGGTGCGAGCTGGAGCGCGGATGATACCGGCTTCTACTACTCGCGCTTCGACCAACCAGAGCCAGGCCAGGAGCTGAAGGCTGCAAACCGCTCCCAGAAGGTCTACTTCCACCGGCTCGGGACCTCTCAGAACCGAGATCGGCTGATCTACGAACGGCCGGACCACGATGACTGGACATTCGATGCCGAGGTCAGCGACGACGGTCATTACCTCATCATCACCGTGTTCAAGGGAACCGACCGCCGGAACCTCCTCTTCTACCTTGACCTCCAGTCTCACGGAGGAACGGTGGTCGAGCTCGTGAGCCAGTTCGAAGCGGGCTATCACTTCGTCGGCAACCAGGGACCGGTCTTCTTCCTCTGGACCGACCTCGACGCTCCCAATGCGCGCCTGGTCGCAGTGGACACTCAACATCCGGAGCGCGCGGCCTGGGAGGAAATCATCCCAGAGGCCGAGGACGCACTCCGATCCGTCTCGTTGGTTGGCGACACGCTGATCGCCTCGTATCTGAAGGACGCACATTCCCGGATCGCTGTCTTCACCGCCAGCGGCGGTGAGCGGGGCGACCTGCAGCTGCCGGGAATCGGCACAGCATACGGTTTTCAAGGTCATCAGTCCGACGTCGAGACTTTCTACGCGTTCACGTCCTTCACCACACCGGGAACCGTCTATCACCTCGACGTCACGACGCTCAAGAGCAGCGTCTTCCGGCGGCCCAACGTTGCGTTCGACCCGGACAACTACGTGACCGAGCAGTACTTCTGCACCTCCAAGGACTGCACACGAGTGCCGATCTTCGTCACCCACCGCAAGGGGCTCAAGGATGACGGTGTGAACCCAACGCTCCTCTACGGGTACGGCGGCTTCGACATCTCGCTGACACCCAGATTCTCCGTCAGCCACCTGGTCTGGCTCGAGATGGGCGGTGTGTACGCCGTGGCCAGCCTCCGCGGTGGAGGCGAGTACGGCGAGAGCTGGCACCGGGCCGGAATGCTCAAGGACAAGCAGAACGTCTTCAACGACTTCATCTCCTCCGCCGAGTGGCTGATCGACAGCCGCTTCACATCGCCCAAGAAGCTCGCCATCTCAGGCAGCTCTAACGGCGGCCTGCTTGTCGGCGCAGTGCTCAACCAGCGGCCGGACCTCTTTGGCGCGGCTCTGCCGGACGTCGGCGTGATGGACATGCTGCGTTTCAACAAGTTCACGATCGGCTGGGCATGGACCTCGGAGTATGGATCGCCGGAAGACCCAGCGATGTTCCCGGTGCTTCGAGCATACTCGCCGTACCACAACATCAAACCGGGAACGTACTATCCGGCAACGCTCATCACCACCGCCGACCACGACGATCGGGTGTTCCCGGCGCACTCGTTCAAGTATGCGGCCCGCCTGCAGGCGGCTCAGGGGGGGCCGGCACCGGTCCTGATCCGGATCGAGACCCGTGCCGGGCACGGTGCCGGCAAGCCGACAGCGAAGCGCATCGCAGAGGCCGCCGACAGCCTTGCGTTCCTGGCCAAGAACCTCGATGTCGCGGTCCCGACCTGGAGCCCCGACCGGCCATAGCCGCGGTCTCCGCAAAGGCGGTTGCGACACGGGCATCCGCAACGACTCCCGCCGGGGCGCCCTCTGATATAGTCTCCGCAGAGCAGATGACAGGTGTGCGTGCCGAGTGGTCGGCATTCGAACGAGAGATGGAGAATGGCCGGAACGCGTCTCGGAGGCATGCGTGCTGTCAAGCTGCCTCTGGCCGGAAGGAGAGGCTACATGTTACCCGACCAAAACCTCAGTCGCGTTGCACCTCTCCTCCTCATCTTTGCCTTGACGGCC
>Ga0307425_1000044_pt1 | contig 62375 bp, 50 predicted proteins | sample SalMarWE160330MG_FD_202152 | JGI IMG/M metagenome (GOLD analysis project Ga0307425, IMG submission 202152) | Salt marsh sediment microbial communities from the Plum Island Ecosystem LTER, Massachusetts, United States - WE1603-30 | ecosystem: Environmental > Aquatic > Marine > Intertidal zone >... | reverse complement strand
ATCCAGTGGGCGGTAAGTTGCTCATGGATTGGAAGAGGATAAAGAGGATTCATCTTAGGCTAAATTGTGATCATGAGCTAATCAAGAGGTTGGAAGAGAGCTTGTATAAAGAATCATAAATTCTAGGATCATCTCTAATTGAGACTGTAAAGCATTAAGTGATCAAAAACAGGTTTATGCCAAATTATCTAATTTAGATATTCGGTCAGTTTCTTAAACAGCTATGAAAATATTTCTATCTCTCTTCGGTCTTTTCTAATCCGTAACTTTTTATATCTTCCTCAGTAGGGGATCGAAATTCATTCCCCTTCAACTCAACGTCCTCAATCTTAAGGTCAAAAAAGCGTCCGTTTTTTGTAACTTTAGCCTTCCATAATATATAGAAGGGAAGTACTAAAATTTTTTTTCCCTTTTTGTTTCAGGTGACCGGAGCCCTCCACAAAAAGTGGTCGGAATAGATCGGAATTTGCAATTAAAGTTAAATCAACAATATTTTTATTACGCATTTGCAACTGTAGGGAGAGATTTATTTACCTCATGGGAATGATGAACCATATCGGCAATATTTTGTTAAATAAGTGCTTGACAATACGCTAAGAATAATCTAGGATTACATAATATCTATCGAATCGATAGTAATTATATTTATTGTAGACATTATTCAACCATCGATGTTAACCGAAATGGAGGGAAAATGAAAAAATTAACATTGTGGATAATTTTATTGTTCACTTTCTTTGGATTCTATTTAATGGGCAAAAAATCCTGGGCAATGCCCAATTTCGCGAGGAAATATGGTGTCGAATGTTCTCTCTGTCATACGGTTGTGCCAAAGCTAACCCCAACCGGTTTTCGTTTTCGTGCGGCAGGATTCAGGATGCCTGAGGAACTAGCTGAGGAACAGAAGGGAGATTTTAAACTCGGAGATTATTTCTCTGCACGGATCCAAGTACGCGAGGATGTAAAGCAGACCAAGGTTGACTCTTCCTCCGAAACCTCCAATCAACTGACATTCCATGAAGTTACCTTTTATCCTTTAGCCGGTGCTTTTGCTAAGCACTTCTCTTCGTTAGTAGAAATGTCTTTTGCCAGTGAAGAAACGGCTGAAATTGAAAATGCCTATTTAAGAGCAAACTGGGGAAAACCAGAGTCTTATTTGAGTGTTCGTGCTGGCATTTTTCATCCATTTGAAGGCTTTGGCGCGTCAGATCGACCGCTAAGCCTGAGCCGTCCTTTGTTCCAAACAAATCAAGCGATTCATGATCAGAATACTTATTTTAAAATTTGGGGCTTTGACCAAGCAGGCTTGGAATTAGGTTATTCATATAAAAATAGCTTCTTGCGCTTAACAGTTTTTAACGGGATTAATTCTGAGGGTGAACCAGCACAAGGAGGAGATCTTCAAAAGAGCGACGATTCCCCTTCATTCAATAATAAAGATGTCCAAATCACTTTCACTCAATTGTTGGGAGATTCCGGATCAGGTTTAGGGGCATATTTCTATCATGGCGCTATTGATCTTCCTATTGGCAATAACGATATGCTGTGGAAAAATACCTTTAATCGCTATGCTCTCTATGCCAATTATGAGTTGAATGAAAAATTTAATTTTTTAGCAGGTTATGCCAGAGGCAATGATCATAAATATGACCTATTCTCAAACACATCAAGTAGCGATACATTCTCAAACAATGGGTACTTCATCGAAGGTGACTATCTTTTCCATGAGTTTATGGGAACTGGAGTACGCTATGATTGGTTTGATCCCTCGAGTGATAAAAGCGACAATGAACAACGTGCAATTACTGCCTTCGTAAATACACCTTTAAACAATGGAGTTCAATTCATAGCGGAGTACCAGAATAAATCTATAAAACAAGGGTCACTTCCAAACATAAATATGAATGCTTTCCAGATACGACTTATTGTAATTTGGTAATACAAGAATACAAACTGTCAAAACTAATATATTTCTTTTCACTGTGGTGCCCAGTTTGGAAAAATGAGTAAACTTGAATATTTTTGTTGATGCTAATTAAACAAAAAAATTATAATTCACATCCTTTCATTAAGGGAGAATGGATAAAAATAAAAAATTATCTTAGTTACACATACTTTCTTACAATTTTCGGTTATACAGCTCCGAAAACGGATGTTGAGGCAAGAAAACTTCTGCTCAAAGCATGGAAAGAAAATCCAACTTTTAATCTCGCACAAATTGATATCTTTGATATAAAAGCAGAAGAGGAACTTACCGAAACATGGGAAGAATTTTTTTGCCGCGATCACTACGGCATTTTTGAGTCCATTTGGAATTCATATTTATTTTCACATCCACGAAGAAGTTGTGAAGCTTTTGCCATGGCAAACCTTCAGAATTTTCCTTGGGAGAGCAATCCATTTCCTCAGACAACTGATCTGCATAAATTGCAGCATTGTGCACGACTTCTTTGGTTCGAAGAAAAAGAAGGGAAACTCTCTGGTGAGCCGTTTGAATTTTCATAAATTTGGCTGGATTTTGAGATTATTGCGTGCAATATTGAGAACATCATATAAACAAGTCTGCTTTTATATTGTGTTAACAGCTCGCCTCAGCCGATCTCTTTATTTGTCTCAATTCATACACTAGATGTGTATCTCTAAGAATCTTAATAAGGTTGACCGGTAATCACACGGTTTTCTCCAACACACAATTGGGGCACTCAATAACGCAACTTGTGTTCATACGATCACAGACTTGGAAATGCTGTCCGGATAAATTCATTGTATCCGACCGCGATATTGAATAAACTAGACTGTTCCTAACCGGAGGGAAAATCATGGAGCAAACAAACAGACGGAAATTCCTGAAAAGCCTAACGCTCGGGGCCTTTTCCGTGCCGTTGTTGCCCAAAAAGTGGCCGGCACAAGATCAAATGGATCGTGTTCAAAAAGGCAAGATGTTCTACAGGAGGCTGGGAAGGACAGATCTTCGGATCTCAGAAGTCTCCCTCGGGGGAAGCCCCATTCCGGACTGGGCTATTCTCACTCAGGCCATTGAACGCGGTGTCAATTACATCGATACATCTCATTCCTACTCGAATGGGAACAGCGAAAGAGCGATCGGCCGGCTCTTCAAAGAGGTGGGGCGGGACACTGCTTATGTGGGAACCAAGTTTCATGCCAACAGGAACTGGAATGAAGAGACGATCCTTAAATCCGTGGAGGAAAGCTTAAAGAGGCTGCAAACGGATCATATCGATGTTCTCCTCATCCATGGTGTGGACGATGAAGAGATCCTGACTGATGAGAGGGTTCTCTCAGCCTACGAGAAATTGAGAAAAGAGGGGAAATTCAGGTTTACGGGAATCTCCTGCCACTCCAACCATCACAAAGTCGTTAAAAAAGCCATCGAATGCGGTTATTACGACATAGTTCAACTGGGTTATAACGTGTTTGACATCCAAGAAACAGAGGAAGAAAAAGACATCGAATCGTATGACGATTATCTGGCAGAAAGCGGGATCAGACCGCTCATTTCTCTGGCAAGAGCCAAAGACGTGGGAATCATCGCTATGAAGGTCCTGAAAGTCGGGGGAAAACGGCAGGACCTGGAAAAATACAAAACAGAGAACAGCTCGATCTTTCAGATCATGCTGAAATGGGCTCTAACCAACGCAAATATCTCCGCGGTTGTGACCGAAATGCTGACCTTCGAACAACTGGAGGAGGACCTTGCTGTGGTTCAGCATTCTCTGAGTGCCGGAGAACAACGCTCCCTGTTCCGTTACGTCGCTGAAAACTCCCAGGATTATTGCCATATGTGCGGCCAATGCGAATCGCACTGTCCGGCAGGAATCAAGACAACGGCAATTCTTCGGTACCTGTCTTATTATGAGGGCTATGAGAAATTCGCCCGGGCCAACAGAGGTTACAGGAGCTTACCTCCCGAAGAGAGAGCCCCTTCGTGCCAGAACTGCGGCCAATGCGAAGACAGATGCCCTTACGGAGTCTCGATAAGGAAAAGGATCGCCTACGCCCACCAATTGCTTTCTTGATCGCCGCAAAAATTAGATTTCAGAACCGGTGCGTAAGCACCCCTAAATCCGTGGTCGTATGAACATGAGTTGCATTATTGAGTGTCCCAATTGTGTGGTGGAGAAAACCGTGTGAAGGACTGAACGGGCATGGTACATCTCCCAGGGGGAGATGTGAGGGAAGTCCGAAACCGAGCGAAGTTTCCTCGCCGGGGAAACTGAGCGTGTTTTCGCAATCACCAATTGGGACAATCGAATGTTACTCACTAAGCATTTGGGGATTCTTCCAACAGGTGCCGCTAAATTTGGCGGACCTCACTTCGCTAGTTTTGCCAAACCATCCAGATCGAGCATTTCTGCGATCTCTTTCAACTCAGAGGTATCCGGAATGTTATCCTCCTCAAGCTGGACCACGAATCTGTCTGCCACAAGGAGCATGACCTGTCCCTCTTTGTCCTCATACGCATATTTCTCGATGCCGGGGAAACCCGTTATTGTGACTTTCTTGACATATTCCTCGGATGTATCCATCTCAAAGTTCATCGCCATTTTGATCCCTGCATAAGCCATCTGGGCATATGCCCCATCGATGATCGTTATTCGGAGCTCTTTTTCTCCGGATGAATACTCTCTCTCCGCTTGCGAAACCTTATAGGTCCCCATCGTCATCGTCGAACCTTCCGCATTCCCTTCCGCCTCAAAGCCAGGCACATCCGTAAGGAATGGAACCAATTCTCTCCAGTTTACAGGGTCAACCTGCTTTTGGGTTTGAGAGAAGAGAAGCACTGTGGATAAAATAAAAAATCCCGCAAGGATCAAAGCCTTATTACCGTTCATAACGGTTTTCTCCTTTTTGGCTGAACTCTAAACATAGACCGTGCACCTTGCTCCGACAGGACTCCCCCTGCGTTATCCATGCAGTTAGCTCGGGCAAGGCAAACCTGCAGCACAAGAAACAGCACTGCTACCGCTGCTACCTCCCGGTCCTGACGGGGTTTACAGAGCCTTCTTTGCGCAGGACCCGTACCGTCATCACCACTTACACAGACACTAAACAGAAAAAGCTCAGCCTCGGCAAGGAATTCGACCCTACTGTAGCGGATTGTAGGTGACAGGGCACCGCTAGCTCCCCATCTAGCACGGTCTTTGAGGACTTGACTCAAACAGCCGAGTCTTTAGTGTACACCTTTTGAGGGATTAAAATCTATAGAATACGCCGGCACGAAACAAGATGCCGTCCCAGAACCCCGCTTCGGCATTGAGATAGACATTGGGTGTGATCCTGGCGCGTACACCCAGGTTCAACTGGATCAGATAAAAAATGCTGGGAATGTTCTCATCAAACTCCCATTCCACATCTTCAAAGCTCAAAGCGTCCGAGCCACTCAGTTGTCCGGAAAGATTTTTCCAATTGTATGTGCCCACCCATTCATAATTCACGTCACCCACGAGGGTGCCCAAGCCAAAACCGCAGACAAAATAGGGAGAGACTCTCCATGCTGGATTGATATCCCAGCGAAAACTCAGATTCATTGTCAGCGGACTGGTCGTGATGTAACCCAATCCGTCAACAGTGGACGTCACACCGTATTCATAATTCTGGGTGATGGGACCTTCCGCTTTGACCTTTATCTTAGTCTTTTCGACGGAAAATCCAAGGCTGAACGAGCCTTGTTTGCCTTTGGGATAAAACCGTATCTCTACGCCAAAGTTGCTGCCGCTCGAACCAAAGACCAGCGCATCCTCATACCCGCTGACAAAGTCTCCAACACCGGGGTAAAGCTTGCTGAGCTCATCGTTCACCCGCTTCCGGACTTCTTTGCTTATCTCTTCGAGGAGGTCATCCTCGAAGTAATTTGATATTGGCTTCAGTGACCAGGGACCGTAATGAATTCCGATCTCCAGCTTGCCAGCGAAACTGTCCTTTTTGACAGTCTCAGAGAGGTCCACCTGCGGCTCTTGCTGCTGGGCATGGGCAAATGGCACAAAAAGAAACCATATGAGCACGAATAACGCGTTATGTTTTTTTATCCAATTCATTTTTCTCATGTTTCACCCTCAGAATCCTAATGACATACACTAAACGATATACACTAATTTTGTCAACATGTTAGACGAGCGTGTCCATTCTTGTGGGCACATTGACTGAGTTTAGTCGTGGAAAATGCGTCTAAATTGCACCAGGGTTTCTGTGCCGAGACCTTTTGATCACAAGCCTTCAAGGAAACATCCTTATTTCCGTGATGCTCTCAACTCAAATGATAATAGCAGGAGTTCGTCACAGTCCATATTCGTCGAAGCCCCCCCACCCTCCACCATCCGACTCATAAGGACAGTGACTCGCTCTTTTTTGCCTCTAATTCCCTTATCACGGAAATAAGGATGCTTACAGCCTTCAATTAATTCTTGACAGAGGATATAGTAGGTGATAGAAAATCTTCATTAGCCTATTGGCCAAGCTCGCCATTGAATTCTATAAAAAATTGCTCCAACAGGCACGACGGATCCAATGGACAGACCAGGTCAATAATGAAAGGAGGCCTTCATGAGTAAAAAGATTCTGTCTGTTAGTCTTCTGGTTTTTTTTCTTGTCTCCTCCCTTTTAGTAGCGCAGACGTCTCCTGAGGAGTTTCTAGGCCACGAGGTCGGCGCAGACCGCAAACTCGCTGATTACGACCAGATCCTCGCCTATTTTAAAAAGCTCGATGAGGAATCAGAGAAGATCAAAGTCTTTAATATCGGAGAAACCGTGTTGAAGAAACCCATGATCCTGGCTGTGATCACTGCCGAGGAGAACATGGCACGACTCGATGAGTACCGGAGCATCACACGAAGGTTGCGTGATGCCCGCGGCCTGACCCCTGAAGAGGCCAGGCAGCTTGCGAAGGAAGGTAAGGTTATCCTTTATTTCACTTGCAGCCAGCATGCAACGGAGATAGCCGCATCCCAGATGTCGCTAGAATTTGCCTACAATCTGGTCACGGGCAAGACTCCCTTTAATGCTGACCAGGTACTCAAAGATGTGATCGTCCTTCTCTCACCGAGCATAAATCCTGATGGACACCAGATGGTCACCGAGTGGTTCCGAAAATATGTGGGCACTAAATACGAGGGCGGCCAGATGCCATGGCTGTATCACCATTATGCAGGCCACGACAACAACCGCGACTGGTTTATGTTCAACCTCCCTGAAACACAAGCCGTGACGAAAGTCCTCTACCATAACTGGATCCCTCAGGTCCACATCGACGAGCACCAGATGGGTTCCACAGGTGCGCGCCTTTTCGTCCCGCCCTTCATGAATCCTCCGGTCCCCACTGTGCATCCTCTTGTCTGGCGAGGAGTGGCCCTTTGCGGAACGAACATGGCTTTCGACCTGCAAAAAGAAAACTGCTCAGGAGTTGTCTATGACCGCAGCTTTACGGGGTGGTGGATCGGTGCGTGCGATGACACGTCCTGGCTGCACAACTCAATCGGTCTTCTCAGCGAGATGGCCTCTGTGAACGTTGCGGCTCCCATCTACATAGACCCCACGGAAGTCTCTGACTCGTACACAGAAAAACAGATGCAGTTCCCAGACCCCTGGCCAGGAGGGTGGTGGAGGTTGAGGGACATCGTCGACTACGAGCTCGTCCTCTCGATGAGCCTTGTTAAAACGGCATATCTCTATAAAGAGGATTTTCTGTTTGGCTCCTATCAGATGTGCAAAGATTCCATCGAAAAAAGAGAAGAAGGGCAACCTTTTGCATTTGTCATTCCCAAAGAACAGAGGGACTATCCCACAACCCTGAAGATGCTGGAGATCCTGCAAATGGGTGGAGTTGAGCTCCATCAAGCGAACGAAGATTTTATCGCCGATGGAAGGGCTTATTCGGCCGGGTCCACCGTTGTTCTTCTTTCCCAACCTTACAGACCCTACGCACAGGCTTTGCTCGAGAAACAAAAATATCCTGACATCCGCCAATACCCGGGCGGTCCGCCAGAGCCTCCCTACGACAACGCGGGTTGGACACTCCCGCTCCAGATGGGCGTTCGCTGCGACCAGGTCAATAATCCCTTCAAAACAGATCTAACACAAATTGACATAATAACCTACCCTTCCGCACCAACTCCCAAATCGACGGCTCCTTATGTCGTGCTCGATTCCAAGAAAAACGCCTCCTACTCTGTTGTCTTTGCACTCCTCAAAGACAACGCAGAGGTCTACCGTTCCAAGGAGGGCATCCAAAACGATAATTTTCAAGCATGTACAGGTAGTTTTATCGTGAAGCACACACCTCAGGTTCAAAATATGCTTCCCGGCTTGCTGGAAAAGTGGCATGTTGAGGCTTATGAAGTGGACAACATCGAGAATATTCCCATGTCCCCTCTCAAAAATACCCGGATTGGGCTCTATCAATCCTGGCGCTCCAACATGGACGAGGGATGGACGCGTTATGTTTTTGACGACATGGGAATTCCATTCACGACCATGCACAACAAGGATTTTAAGGGAACAAAAAAAGAAAAGATCGACTTAAGGGCTCAATACGATGTCATTGTCTTTGCGGATGAAGATGCCGATATGATAAAGGAGGGAAAACCAAGCCCGACCAGCCGTTTTGCACGCTATTTCCGCGGACTAAACATTCCGCCGGAATATGAGGGCGGTATTGGCAAGGAAGGCGTTGACGCGCTCAAAGCCTTTGTGGAAAAAGGCGGCATACTCGTCACACTGAATAGCGCAACCGGCTTGGTCTTCAAGGATTTTGATGCCCCGGTCAGCAATGCCCTGGAGCGGGTGGAACGTGATAAATTTTTCTGCCCCACATCATTGCTCAAAATCAAAGTGGACAACACCACTCCGATCGGATACGGAATGCCCCAAGAAGCTGCGGCAATGTTCTCCCGAAGTCTTGCCTTGAGTACCCGCGTGCCCTCTGGGGAGTGGGACAGGACTGTTGTTGCCAGCTACCCCAAAGAAGACATTCTCTTGAGCGGGTGGCTGCTGGGAGAAGATCAGATCGCCCGGAAAGCAGCGGTCGTGGACGTGAAATATAAAGAAGGACACATCATCCTCATCGGATTTCGGTGCCAGCACCGTGCGCAATCACACGGCACATACAAATTCCTGCTCAATGCACTGCTCTATTCACAATTGGACTAATTCTCTTAAAACTGCCGGTAACGATGTAGGGTCCGCTCCCCCCCAGCGGACCGTTTAGGAAACGGTCCCTCCATATTCTGCCGGTTCATTCTCCCAATAGAGTTTCATCTCCATCGAAAAGACAGTTCGTGACGAATCCTTTCATGGCATCGCTGTCTTTGGATTTCATGCGGTCGCACGCTGTTTATTTTGACACGGGATTAAAATAAGCTATAATAAGTTTCGAATATTAGAATTATTGCGTTTGCCTAAAATTTTTAAGGCTGGAGAGATGAAAAATAAAGATTTTTACAACATTCACTCCGATGTGTGCAAAACCCTTGCAAACCCCAAAAGACAAGAGATCCTGGACAATCTCCGGGAAAGAGAAATGACTGTCAACGAGATTGTCGAGATTACGGGCATTTCTCAGGCAAACCTGTCGCAACATCTCGCCATATTGCGCACCAAGGGTATCGTGACTACCCGCCGGGATGGGATCAACGTGTTCTATTCGATCACCAACTCAAAGATCATTCAGGCCTTCGACCTCATCAGTCAGGTCCTTAACGACTCACTCGCCTCCCAAACGAAAACAGTCAAAGCCGCCATCAAAATGGACAAATAGCCCCTCAAGACAGAAACGCTGACTAGACAGAATCCCTCCTTGACATCGCTTTTCTCCACCAGGGCCTCGATCTCTGGCGTGATGTTCAAAAAATCACGCTTCTGGGGCACATGAAAAGTCAAATGTTCAGTCAAGGACTTTATTGTTTCCTCTTCCGCGAGATCAACACACCACCTCCCCCAATGATCAGAAGGATCAACGATTGAACGAACGTCCTCCATTGGATAGGATCAGACAAAAGGAGAGAATAAATAAGGAAATAGACACCTGAGGCGGCAAGGATAAAATAAATGCCCAGCATGATTCTCCACGCGCGGCGGTTCGTTTCCGGTGTATCTTCTGAAAAAAACTTGTTATAGAGCAACATCCCACCAAGGCAGACAATGCCTAAGACAGCGAATATCAGCCAGAAGATCTTGATCTTCCAGAGCACGAAGGGGTCGAGAGCCACTCCTGCAGCCAGTTTCTCAGAGTCCGGCGCCAGAGGTTTGAGCATTTTTTCATAGAGGATCGCACCGAAATTGCTGCCAAAAAGACTTCCGAATACACCATACAGGAACGCGTAACCCATATAAGTCGCCACGTTATCCTTGGGTGCCACAAGACCCACATAGCTGTAATACTTGGGATGAGCTGTCATTTCACCTATAGAAAACACTGCAATGCCGAGTATGAACATCCACGGCGAATGTGTAGAGGCCAGCACAATAAAACCACACGCCCCAAAAATGATCCCGGCAGACATGACCGGCAGGGCTTTCATGTTCTTCGTGATGCGGCTCACAAGGAGAACCAACAGTATGATGGTCCCTGCGTTGATGACCGTAACAAATTCTGCGTCGAACTCAAAAATGCGCAATATCGCGATTTTTTTCATGACTGCGGTCACGGGTGTGCGGTTGATAAAATCACGAAGATACCAGAGAACAGATCCGAACATCTGGAAGTAGAGGATCCAAAAACAGGAATACACCAGGATCAACAGCATGAAACGGGAATCGCTGAGCACCAACAGTGCCTCTCTCAACACCTGTTTGATTCTCTTGGTGCTTGCGGGTCTTTCAGGTTCCTTGTACACAAATATCGTGGGCAGCAGCATCAAGAAACACCAACTGGCCGAAGAAAAGAACACATACCGCCAGTCGAAACCCTTGATCCAGCTGACGAACAGAGGCGCAATAAAAGCCCCCAGATTAATACACCAATAATACACGCCAAAACCGAAGCCACCGCTCTCTTTGGTCGTGGTTCTGGCAACTGTGCCTGTGATAATCGGCTTGAACAGTCCGCTTCCTGTGGCCATGAGCAGAAGGAAGAGGAATATCAATCCGTAGGTTGTCACATTCCCGGCGGCAAAATATCCGATGGAGAGCAGGGAAAAAGCAACCAGCAACATTTTCCGGTAGCCCAGCCTTTCCGCCAGAGCTCCCCCCAGAATGGGCACGATGTATGTCAATGCGTAGACAAAACCCTGGAGGAATCCTACAGCCTGATTTCCGAAGCCCAGGATATCGACCAAATAGACAGCGAGAACGGCATTCAATCCATAGTAGGCCCCGCGTTCGAAAAACTCCATCATGTTGGCCACCCAAAACGTGGCCGGGAATGACCTTAAAAGACCTTTTCTCCTAGGTTCTTCAGTCATACGAAACTCCCTTCATGTGCGAAACTCAGAAGCATCCAGATATTAGTAAAATCCCCGATAAACTTCAACTTGTTTTCCGTTCCCGGTAACTGGAGATCTCGAACGACGAGGAGGACAAGGACGATAAGTGTAACCAGATCGCCACAGCCTCTCAGTTATTACAATTGATCTCCTGTTAAAGACTGAATGGGAGAATGGAAGACAATTTAAGATTTTAGAATCTTGAGAGCCCTGTTGATATCCGAGACATCCATGATGACAGCTGCGCTCTTCCCTTTGGAACTGAGTGTCCCGTAGCAGTATTCGATGTTGATCCCTTTATCTCCGAGCTTTGTGGCGATTTCAGCCAAGGAGCCAGGTCTGTTTTCGAGATCGACCCTGAGCACTTCCCGGATATCTGTCTCATAGTCCAGCTTGTTCAAGATCTTTATCGCCTTGCTGACGTTTTTGACATACAGTTTGGCGGAGTCTTGAAAAAGTCCGATGGCGTCGATATTGATCCCGTTTTCAGACAAATGGCTGCACAGTTCACCCAAAGTCGAAGGACGATTTTCCAAAACCACAAAAATTTCTGAGATTCTCTCCATTTTACCCCTCCATTTTTAATCTATCTGTGTAAGGCCTTTGCGACCCATCCAGTCCATCCGGACATTTTTGTCCCCTCTGCATCATTTCGTTGAATAGGCCTTGAGATACTGAGCGCGGAAGTATGCACTCGCCTCGCCCATATCCTTGAACATCAATTCCTGATGCCTGAAAGACAGCTCTCCCCTAAAATCCTTGATGCTCTCGAAACCATGGAGGCCCATCCAATCCTTCAGGCTATTGAGGAGTTTTTGTATTTCTTCCAGCCCTTTCTGTAGAAAGAGCGTGCAGGCCTGGACCGCGGACGCACCGGCAAGGAGTTGTTTCACCACATCCTCACCGGTCTTGATCCCTCCGGATGCGGCGATGTCACATTCCACCCTTCCCGACAGAAGGCCCACCCATCGCAGAGAGTGATAAAAATTGGCTTTTCCGATCAGCGACCTTGTCTTCATAGTCTCGATATTGATATCCGGTTCAAGAAACCAGTTAAAGAGGACTATGGCATCACAGCCCAATTCTGCCAATTGCTGTCCTAGGTGGGACACCGATGTGATCTGGGACATGAGCTTGATTGAAATGGGGATAGACAGCTCTTTTTTAACCGCTTTCAATATCTCCAGATGTCGGCCTTCATATTCAGAGCTCGGTATGGCCAAGCTTATGGGGTGGAAGGAGACATTGAGCTCCAATCCATCCGCTCCGGCTTCCTGGATCTGCCGCGCAAAACGCGGCCAGAGTGATGGAGTTTGGCAATTAATGCTGGCGATAATGGGGATTGAAACGCTTTTTTTCGCCTCTTCTATCAACTGAGTCAGGCCTTGCGGCGCGTACTCGAACAGGCTCCCAGACCGCATATAATCCAAGGCTTCAGGATGGACATTATAGTCACTGTGCGGGATTTCTGTGTCTATCAAGAACTGTTCCTCAAAAATCGATTTCAAAACCACAGCTCCAGCACCCGCCTCCTCACACTTTTTAATGCCTGATACAGTCTTGGTGAGATCGCTGCTGGAGACGATCACAGGATTTCTGAGTTCTAATCCCATATATGACGTGCACAAATTAGCCATGAGACTCTCCTTCTTGAGTTATCCATAAAAAATGTCGGGATGTTTATTGAGGTTCTTTGATTTCTGCAAATGGAGGCTCTTCACAGTTAAGCCTCATAATTATACCAGGAAAAGGCAAAATAATCTAAACTTCCTGGTGCGTGAGGAGCTAATCAAAGATCTTACCCGGATTTAAAATATGGTTGGGATCAAACGCATCCTTGATCCCCCGCATGAGGGAGATCTCCGTCTCGCTCAGCACATAGGACAGGTAGGGTTTTTTAACAATCCCGATCCCGTGCTCCCCTGAGATCATGCCTCCTCTTATTTTACAATCTCTGTAAAGGTCTTCCCGGACTCTGGCCAGCTTTGGCTTCCACTCCTCTTCCGGGATCGGGACAATTTGTTCGTTCTCATAACGGGCTTTCATGATATGGGTGTGGACATTCCCGTCTGCCGCATGGCCAAAAGTGGGCAGCCAGATCTGTTGCTCTTCCGCCACTTCCTGCACGCGCTTGACATGGTTGGCAATTTCGGCCCTGGGAACGACAACATCCAAGATTTCAAGAGTGTGGGCTTTAATGGCCTCATAAATCTTGCTCCGGATCTCCAGAACCTGTTCTTGTTTCTTCGGGTTGTCTGCCACAAAAACATCCAGGGCCCCTTTTTCCAAACAGACCTCCGCGATAGTCTCAGACATCCTGTCCAGCTCGTCCTCACTCGTGGCAGCGATGATGATCAAAAGATATGTCTCCCCGCTAGAGACAGGCCACTGCTTCCTTAAAAACTTCGCCGTGATCTCGATGACTTCCCTGGGAACGAACTCCACAGCTAATGGGAGGATCTTGTGCTGCATCATATAGGGTACGGTCTCGATGGCTTTTTCAAGATCTTCGTAGGGAATGATAAGAGAGCGCGTCATCTGAGGTGTGGGCATCAGCTGGATGATGGCTTTTGTGATGACTCCAAGAGTCCCTTCGGAACCGATAAAAAGATTCACTAAGTTATATCCGGTGCTCGTCTTCATCAGTTTGCCGCCCGGATGGATGATCTGGCCCTCCGGCAGTACAACTTCAAGTCCTCGGATGTAGTTCCGGATCACACCGTATTTAACCGCACGAGCGCCCCCTGCATTAGTGGCAATAAGACCTCCGATCATGGCACTCTCTTCGCCGGGATGTGGCGGGAAAAAAAGCCCGGTCTCCTCAACCGCTCTGTAAAAATCCATGAGCCGGACACCTGCTTCTACGACCGCCATCTGGTTGGCCACGTCGACCTCCAGGATACGGTTCATCCCCTCAAGAGACAGCAGAATCCCTCCGAATAGAGCCACGCAACCTCCACAGAGCCCCGACGCCCCTCCCCGCGGGGTTACAGGGATCTTTTCTCTGTTTGCGAGTTTGAGTATTCCTGAGATTTCCTCTGGAGACTTGGGTTTGACCACGACATCAGGAAATTTGGAGATATCCGAGAGTGAGAATTCATCATGACTGTAGTCGATCATCTCTTCTCGATCGACGATCATATTGTCTCTCCCGACGATCCTTTGCAAATCATCCAGAGTCCTTTGGTTGATTTTGTTATACACGGCGTGTCTGTCCCGTCTCATTTTTTTATCAAAATCGCAGGAATATCGGCCTTTCGTACGAGTTCATTGATCGCAGGGAGGTCCTCCTTCAAAACGGCTTCGAGCTTTTTTATCTGAGCGTCGGCTTTGGCCGATAATTCTTCGAATACTGTGTAAGACTGATCCGTGGGCCGGGCATCGGCACTGGATACAACGGAAACAAGAGCGGCGATTTTGTTATCGAGCAGTATGGGGTAGTTGAGGGGATCTTGGCCGCTCTTGGATTTTGACTGGATGAGAACATCCTCGACCTTTTTGAGTTTTGCCTTCAAGCTCTCACCGGCCTTCTCGATCTCTGTAGCGTGGGGATTATCCTTGATCTTCTTCAGAAGGTCATCGACCTGATCCCTGATCGTACGGAGTTGATTGATGGACGCGTTGACTTCTGACAATTTGTCGCGGATCTTGATCAGGAGATCGAACTGCGCCTCAAAATCCCCCAGTGAGGTCTCAAGACGGGGATCTTTTTTCCACTCCCAAGATTCGGTCAGAGACTCCTCCCCTACGCTTAGTTTCACTTGATAGACACCGGGCACGGCCAGGGGCCCGTTGAGTCTTCCCGCCCAGAGTATGGCACCGGGCACACGTGTGGCGTCCGGATATTGCATATTCCAGACGAACCGGTTCATCCCAGGCTCAGCGGGCACACTCTCTGAACGGCGTTGATCGAACCTCGATGGAGGCACTTCATCGAGTTCTTTGTCCTCCTTTTGGCTGGTGAATTTCCGGATGAGTTGACCTTCAGCATCCAAAAATTCAAGAGATATCGTTGTTTGTGGTTTCTCTCTGAGATAGTAATAAAAGACAGAGCCGCTGGGTGGATTTTGGCCGACATGAGGCCTGGGAAAGTCGCGGCCTCCCATCCTGGTGGCATTGCGAGGCTTAAAAAGAAAAACTTCGGCTTGAGCCACATCTTCAGTGATCTGATGAAGTGGAGTGAGATCATCCAGAATCCAGAAAGACCGGCCGTGGGTAGCGACCACAAGATCGCTGTCCTTGACCACCATGTCATGGATCGGAACAACGGGGAGGTTGAGCTGAAGAGACTGCCAGCGGCCGCCATCATCAAAGGAAACATAGACCCCTGTTTCTGTCCCTGCATACAGGAGGCCTTTTCGAGCCGGATCTTGCCTCACAACACGGACAAAAGTGTTTTTCGGTAATCCGTCGGTGATCTTTGTCCACGTATTCCCAAAATCCTCAGTCCTGTATATGTAGGGGCCGAAATCGTCCAGTTCGTGTCTATCCACAGCGAGATAGGCTGTTCCCGGATCAAAAGTTGAAGTTTCGATCATGCTGATCAAGCTCCACTTCGGCATCTGTTTGGGCGTGATGTTCACCCAGTTCTTGCCTCCATCCCTGGTGATGTGGACAAGGCCATCATCCGATCCGACCCACAGGATTTTCGGGTCGTGAAAGGACTCTGACACCGCAAAGATCGTGCAATAGTACTCCACGCTGGTGTCATCATGGGTGATCGGGCCCCCGGATTTTTGTTGCTTTGTCTTGTCGTTGGTCGTGAGGTCTGGGCTGATGACTTCCCAGCTCTGTCCCTCGTTCGTCGTCTTGAACAGGACCTGGGCCGCATGATAGAGGACGTTGGAGTCAAAGCGCGAGACGACAATGGGAGCGGTCCACTGGAACCTGTATTTGAGGTCTTCGGCTCCCCATCCCATCGGATTCTCCGGCCAGGCTGTGATCACCCTTTCCTGACGGGTCGTGTAATCCCACCGTGTGATGAGGCCTCCATAGCTCCCGGCATACACGATATCGGGATTGTCGTGGCGGGGAGCGACATGGCCGCTCTCCCCTCCTCCTACGGAATGCCAGTCGGACGTGTCGATACCGCCCTCAGTGGTGCGGCTGACGATCCGGACAGTGCTGTTGTCCTGCTGGGCTCCATAGACCATGTAGGGAAATGAATCATCAGTCGTCACATGATAGAACTGAGCCGTGGGTTGATTGTCCTGGGCGGTCCATGACACTCCGCCGTTTGTGCTCACATTCGCCCCGCCATCGTTCCCGTTGATCATCCGGCGGGGCTCTCCGGGGTCGATCCACAGGTCATGATTATCTCCGTGTGGCACACGGATGGATGTATACGTTTTTCCAGCATCTACCGACCGGTAGAGACCCGTGTTGAGCACATAAACGGTGTTGGCGTCCTTGGGGTCTGCATAGATCCGGCTGTAGTACCAGGCACGCTGGCGCAGACGGCGATCGTCGTTCATCTTCAGCCAAGTCTCTCCGCCGTCGTCTGAACGGAAAACGCCTCCGTCTCTGGCTTCGACAATGGCCCAGACTCGATCTCTCTGAGCTCCCGACACGCATACACCGATCTTCCCGAGTATGTCTTCAGGAAGCCCCTTGTTGCGGGAGATCTCTGTCCAGGTGTCCCCGCCATCGACGGTTTTGAAGAGTCCGCTTCCTTCACCTCCGCTCGTCAGGCTGTAGGGCGTCCGGGAGGCCTCCCAGATAGAGGCATAAAGCACCCGTGCATTGAACGGATCCATGATGAGGTCTATGGCACCCGCTTTATCGCTGCGGAAAAGGATTTTTTCCCATGTCTTCCCCCCATCCTTGGACCGGAACGCTCCCCTTTCTTCGTTCGGACCATAGACATGACCGAGTGCGGCCACATAAACCAGGTCCGGGTCACTCGGATGGATCCGGACTCTTGTTATCTGGCTTGTGTCCGCCAGACCGATAGGAGTCCATGTTTTCCCGGCATCCGTGGATTTGTACATACCGTCCCCGTGAGAGACGTTTCCCCTGATGGGTGCTTCTCCCATTCCCACGTAGACCACATTCGGGTCCCAATCGGAAACCGCAATGGCTCCTACTGAACCTGTTTTGAAAAATCCGTCAGAGACAGCTTCCCAGTTCAGTCCGCTGTCCTCGGATTTCCAGACACCCCCTCCCGTTGCGCCGAAATAATATGTGTTCGGAAGGCTGGGGATACCCGTCACAGCCGTCACTCGTCCTCCACGGTAGGGACCGATACAGCGCCATTTCATAGCTTTGTAGAGAGCCTCATCATAGATCGGCTTCTGCCCAGAAGATCTATCGGAACTCCCGCTCAATCCTGTGGACATTCCGACCCAAAGAACAAAGACCATGCCGAGATATATGATTTTTTTGGCCAATCTCATGAGTAAACCTCCTCTCTTTTATATCCACACCATTTGTGGCTTCATGTTTTTGTCTTTTCACTACTGCTCTTAGTTGATGACGTAGTGCTGGGTTTTGTTCTGCGTCTTTGTCGAAAAGCCATCACGATGAGGGGTGGCGTGACAACGGTTGTGAGCAGGGACATTCCCAAAACGACACTATACATATCGAGTGAGATCGTCTGAAGACGGAGGCCGACAAGCCCGACGATGATCCCCACTTCACCTCGCGGAATCATACACACTCCAGTCTGAAGCCGTGTCTGCCAGTCCTCATTCAGACAACCGAATATCGCTCCGGCCATTTTGCTGGCCACCGCCACAACAGTGATAAATAAAGTCAGAAAGAGCAAGCTCGGTGAGAGGAACGCTCTAGGGTTCAGATGGGCGCCCATCATCACGAAGAAAAAGGGCATCAGAAACTCGTTGACATACTTGACCTTATTCTCCAAGTCATATACGCCAGCCAGCTCATCGATCACGACCCCCGCCATAAAAGACCCGATGATGGCCGCAAGCCCGATCACGTCCGCCAGCTCGGCCAGCCCCAGGCAGAGGATCACAGAGAGGACAAACGGCCCTTCGGGGATATTCAGCCGTTCCACCCATCTGCGCGTCCGGAGCGAGAGCCGGGGCCCCCAGATCGTCAGAAAACCGACGAACACGAGAGACTCGATGACCAGAAGGATAAATTCCACGACATTAAATTTCCCGCGGGCCAATCCTTTGACAAGAGCCAGCACGATGAGCGCCAGAATATCATCCAGAACTGCCGCGCCGAGTATGATGTAGGCCACCTTGTGTTTGATCAAACCCATATCTTGAAGAACTTTGACGGATATCCCGACGCTCGTTGCCAGAATGGCGGTTGCGATAAACAGGCTCTCTACGATCTCGTACCCAAGGGCGAACATGACTCCAAGGCCCATGACTAATGGGAAGATCACACCGAGAATGCCCACGAGGATGGCTGTGCGGCCCACGGCAAAAAGATCTTTGACGCGGATCTCCAAGCCCACATAGAACATGAGGAAGATCACGCCGATCTCGGCAAAGGACATCAAGACGTGGTTAGACGAATCGATAACTCCCAGCACATAATTCCCCAAGAGCACACCTGCGGCAAGTTCACCGATGATGGGCGGCATTCTGAGCCGAACGCTCAACTCTCCGAGGATCTTTGCAGAAGTGAAGATGATGAAAAAATAAAACAGGAGATTACCGACTTCCACCTTACTTGACTCTTTTCTCCGATTTTCTTCGAGTTACCAATGCTTTATAAAACAATAATCCGCCCCTGTCAAATACAGCCAGGCAGGCCGATTCCTCCCTACTCGATAACCTCGAGCTGCAGGGGCAAAAAAACCAAAATCTGAGGTTTTCCCCTGTAGGTTTCCAGGAAACCTTTCACGGATAAAATTTGTCCTTCCAAGGAATGAATCTGAGGAAACAGAGAGACCTGTGCCTGCGGGATGAGCGCTGAAAAACCTGCTGAAGAATCAAGAAAGGTAAAATTCCCTCTGGTTCTGACCTTCGAACAATAAAATTTCACGGACAATAATGTCCCCACATGATCAGGGACCTCTTCCACAGAGATGGATCTGAAAGGCTCTTTCTGCCAGAAGCCCTTTTCAAGATCCCTGGCGCGCTTTTCAGCCGCAATGAATCGCTCTCTGTACTCCCGTTTAAAGGGAAATTTTGTAAAAACTGAGGCAAATCCCTCGTTCAGGATGAATTCGTTGAAGAGCCCAGCGTTCTCTGTCCATACATAGACGAGGATCCTGCCGTATTTATCCACGCGTTCCCAATCATATTCCAATTGCACGCGTTTACGGTAGAGATGGAAAAAGGCAAATCTCTTCGATGTCCGGGCCAGAAACTTCACCTCATCCCTCTCATCCTCGATCTCAGGGGCGTCGATGCCGATAAGCCTTGCCTTTTGCACACTCCCGTCGTCAAGCCTGACTTTGATCGTATCCCCGTCATACACAACAATAACCACGCCTGTGTCATTAGAGCGAAAGCTTTTTGGTCCCTCATTGTCATTTGAGAGACCTGGCATAATGTCAAGAATGAAGAAAAGCAGGACAGGCAAAAAGACACTAACACTTGGAATACGCTTTTTGATACGTGTCATTTGGAGAAGATCTTGCCCAAAAGGTCCTCTGTATGGTCCATTCGGGGAACAGACCCTACATCACATTATAGAGCTGTTTTTTCTATGAAAAGACCCACCAGTGTTTACCTCTTGCGGCTTTTGATGAGGGACTTCACGGCATTTTGAATGTGTTTTGCGCTTATTCCGTATTTATCCAGGAGTTCATCCGGCTGTCCCGACCGGGGAAGATCCTTTATGGCGAGATGCACGATTTCGGCACATCCTCCCAGAGCTGAAGCGACGGCATCCCCCAGCCCCCCCTGTTCGAAATGGTCTTCAACAACAACGACTTTTCTACCCGTTTTTTTCACAGCCCGCCGTATATTTTCCCCATCGATAGGAGACACAGAGTAAGCATCTATAACGCGCACAGCGATTCCCTCTCCTCTAAGCGCTTTATAAGCTTTGAGGGCTTCATGAAGGGTGATTCCCGCGCCTATAACAGTTGCCTTATCCGTGCTGCTCTTTTTCACCACTTTAGAGCCGCCTATGGGAAATTTTTCATCCCTGTCGTAGATCAGAGGTGTGCCAGGCCTTGTTGTCCGGAGATAGGACAAACCCTTGTGTTTGGACATCTCGGACATACAGGCTTCTGTGGAATAGGCATCCGAAGGATAGAGCACCACACAGCCCGGGATCGGCCGAAATATGGCCAGATCCTCGAGCCCCATTTGCGAGGGTCCATCCGCTCCGATACTCACACCCACATGAGAGCCAACCACCTTGATGTTGGCGAAGGAATAGGCGGCCATTCTTATCTGGTCATGAGCCCTGCTCAAGAAGGCAGCAAAGGTTGCCAGATAGGGCTGATATCCTTTGGCTGACAGGCCAATTCCCACACCCACCATGTTTTGCTCGGCAATATACGCCTGGAACGATCTCTTGGGGAAAGCCTTGAAAAAATCTTCAGCGTACGTGGAATTCTGGACATCTCCATCGATGCAGACAACTGCATTGTTGATTTTTCCCAGATTTAAGAGAGCATTCCCATAGGCGCGTCTTGTGGCCGTACTTTTCTCATAGTGGGTTCTTTTAAAGTTGCTCCTTTTGGTGAGTTGAGGGCCTTTGACTTTTTTCGGCTTTTTGACGAATTTTTTCGAATCGATCTCTGGCATAGGACCGATCTCCTTGAGCGCCCGCATCAAATCATTGTCTTTGAGAGGTTTTCCATGCCAGCCGTTCTTATCCTCAAGAAATGAGACCCCTTTCCCTTTGAGGGTCTTGGCCAGGATGGCTGTCGGTTTCTTCGACTGTCTCGCCCATTCGAATGCTCGAAGGATCTCTCCGATACTGTGCCCATCGATCTTCTGGACATCCCATCCGAACGCTTGGAACCGCTTCTCATACGCAGAGATATCATGACCGAACATCGTTGCTTCAGACTGTCCCAATCTGTTGATATCCACAATAGCACAGAGGTTATCAAGACCCAGATGCGAGGCCAGATTGGACGCTTCCCATACGGCCCCCTCCGCACATTCGCCATCTCCCATCAAGACGTAGACTCTGCGGCGTGATTTTCCGAGCTTCATAGCGATCGCAAGCCCGACACCCACTGAGAGGCCTTGTCCGAGAGAGCCAGTGGCTGCTTTCACCCATTTCATCCGGGGGGTGGGATGTCCTTCGAGGACACTGGTGATCTTCCTCAGGTTCATCAGGCTTTTTATGGGGATGATCCCGGCCTCGGCATATGCCGCCCAAAGAATAGGTGCGGCATGGCCTTTGGACAACACCAGCTCGTCATTGGCCCAGTCAAAAGGATCAGCGATGTTGTACGTCATCTCCTCGAAAAAAAGGCAGGCCATAATATCAGCGATGGATAAACAGGTTGTCGGGTGGCCCGAACCCGCTTTGCTGGTCATCCTCAGCGAATGGATGCGCAATCTTTTCGCGATCTTTTCTAAAACGTCTCTTTTCTCCATGCGATTGTTCCCTCCTTTTTCACCTGAAAACATCTGTATAATGAGATCGATTGTATAGAGAGATATTAAGGGGAGAGAGGCTCTCCTCCTGTTCTGATTTCTTGCAACTGTCCAGTTTTGATAGATATTTGCAACAAAAAAGAGACTATTATAAAGACTTCCTTTTACCTTCTCAACACTTATCCTGAATTATTCATAAAATTTGCTGACACTTTAAATCAAAAAAAACTCCACATCTTATTGTCAGCATCTTTTACCCTTCGGGCGAACCGATCTCACTACAGCGTCTTCGTTGCAGCCCACTCGCGGTAGTTCACTACAGCTTCGTGGGCCACTGCCTTGCCGCAGCAGCAACCTCGGTCCGTGAACAATCCATCTTAATCCTGAATTATTCATAAAAAATCCAAGTCCATTATCTACGAATTCGATTTCATCATGCATCTCGTCGGAATTGACCACACCCACAGATTTATGAACGATTTCGAGAACCTCAAAAAGGCTGCAGAGATCGATTCGAGCAATGATCAGGTCCGGCAGGTTTTAAGCAAGGTCCCGGATCGCTTTTTCATACCAGACGCTGGTGTATTTTTCTCTAAACCCGAAAAAGTCATACAGTGCGAAAGCCGGCCGGTTATCCTCATCCACCGTCAATTCAACGGCCTCAAATCCTTTTGTTTTCATTTCCTCGAGGCCGATTCTCATAAGTTTTTTGCTCAAACGCCGCCCTTTAAACTCTGGAGTGATCCCAAACATGTGGATGCGCCCAATTTTTGAAGCGGATTCTCCTCCGAGACTGGCATGCGACCAGAGATAGCCTATGATGTCCGTTCCATCCTTGAGCAAAAGGATATCCCTCAGCCGACACTGAGTGAGCTCCAGGTAATATTTGATTTCTTCTGCCGTATTCGGACAGAATCCCCAACTCCCCTTAAAAATCCGATTCTGGAGTTCTGCGAGGAGGAGCTCTTCCCCCTCCTTAAAAAAAGTCCTCCGGCCCATTTTGGATTCTGGAAAATCAGGTATTGTGTTCTTTAAGTCACATACCAGTTCGACGAATACACGTACGGGTGAAAATCCGGATTCCGAGAAAAAACCTCTGGCAAGTTTGAAATTTTCATGAAGACAAACATGGACCTTTTCTCCACCGATCTCTTTACACCGGAGAATTCCCTTTTTCCACAAGGCTGAGAGTACGCCCTGATAGGAATAGTTGTGATGGAGTTGACAGCTCAAGACAATTCTTCCGATCTTAAGTTCGGAGATGATGAGCAGAAGTCCCACAACGGTTTGACCCATTTCAGCAATAAAGAGATCTCTTCTGGGATCAAAGTGTGGCTTGCCGAGCATGTTGGTCAACAATTGTCGTCCTGACTTCCCAGAACGAAAAACACCGCCGACCATCTCTCTATAAAAATCCAAAAGCCCTGGAAACATTTTATCGGAATAATTCACAACTTTGTATTCCATGATCTCAATACACCCTCTTGAGGCCGTTTTCCAAACGGTCCTCTGTGCAGTCCGTTCGGGGAGCTGACCCTACAATACGATCAACATCATATGTCGGTCCGTTCGGGGAGCTGATCCACCATCGCAGTATCGTTAACCATTCAGAGTGTAGGGACCGTTTCCCAAACGGTTCTCCTTGTGGTCCACTCGGGGAGCTGACCCTACATGTGAGGACCCGATAGAATAAAGAATTGTAACAGAGGGAACAATATTATACAATTTTTGAAAGATAACTTATCAAAGGTCCGTTATGGAAGATAAAAAAGCAGACATCCTGGTCATAACACCTCATCCTGACGATGCCGAATTCGGGGCAGCGGGTTCGGTTGCTACTTTTATTCAACAGGGTAAATCTGTCGTCTATGTGGTTTGTTCCAACGGAGATAAAGGAACGGACGACCTCAATGTTAAACCTGAAGAACTCGCTAAAACAAGAGAAAAAGAGCAGCTCGCAGCAGCAGAAGTGCTGGGTGTGAGAGAGGTCGTTTTCCTCAGATATCCCGATCAAGGCCTCGAAGACACACCTGAATTCCGGAAAGACATCGTCCGTCAGATCCGGATATTCAAGCCAGACCTCATCATCAGCGCAGACCCCTACCGCCGATACTTCTGGCACAGGGACCACAGGATTGTCGGACGCGTAGTCCTGGATGCGATATTCCCCTATGCACGAGACGTGTGGGCCTATCCTGATCTGATCGAAGAAGGGCTCATGCCCCATAGAGTCGATGAAGTCTGGCTCTGGGCCTCTGAGGGTGAAGATATCAACCTCCGCAAAGACATCACCAAAACCTATGACCTCAAAGTCAAGGCGTTGAAGTGCCACAAAAGTCAAGTCAAAGAGCCATTCTCCAAAGAGATTGAAAAGTGGCTGTGCACTCGAGCGAAGGAATTGGCCGAAGGCGAAAAATTCAAGCTGGCTGAGGGCTTCCACCGGGTCGAAGTATGGTGGTAGCGAACTCCCTCCGCATAAGAAGGCCGCTCAAAACCCTGTAGGTCTCCTCTGCGGTCCTCTCCCAGGAAAATGTGTTGATGATATCGCTGCGGATGTTTTCCTTGGGCCAGAGCTTTCCTTTGTTTGCGTAGAAGTATTTGATACACTCCGATAAAGAGTCCGGAGAATTGGGCAAAAAGCAGAACCCATTTTTCCCTTCTTTGACGATGGTTCTCATCTTGCCGATCTGAGAAACAAGCACTGGCGTTCCGCAGGCTAAAGCTTCTAAGACAACGAGCCCGAAAGATTCGTACAGGGAGGGGACGATCAAAGCATCGGCCAGGGAATAGTATTTCTTCAGTTCGAATTGCTTCTTGGACCCGAGAAAGATGACTTTATCCTCAAGTCGTTTTTTCCTGATCATGTCCTGGATCCGGATGATTTCTTCATTTTTTACAAAATCGCTCGTTTTATCTCCGCCACCGACCACGACCAACTTCAAACGGCTAAAAAGAGGGGCGTGATTCTTTTGCAGGATGTCTAATGCTTCGATTACGGACATGAGGCCCTTGACAGGCTCAATACGGCCGACATAAAGGAGAATGCGGTCCTGCTCCACAGAGCCAATTTCCGATAGAACATTCTTGTCCCCGCTGGAGCAGAAGAGTTCCTTGTTGACCCCAGGGTAGATGATCTCGATCTTTCCTGGATAGATTTTCGAATTTTTGACCAGGCTTTGTTTTTCCTCTGTGGATGTAGAGATGATCTTGTCTGCATCATTCACCAGATCATGTTCTGCTCCGACACGACTCGTGTGTTCCAATCCACCCATGGCTCTGTTCTTGAGGAAGGCCAATGTGTGGTAGGTATGGACAAGAGGAATGTTAAAGCGGTACTTCATCCAAGCTCCGGCTAGGCCCGAAAGCCAATAATGAGAGTAGATAATGTCATAGGGTGTATCTTCCCCGAGGATAAAGCGTTCCAGATGAAATGCGAACTCTGGAAGATGGCCGCAGAGCTTCTTTCTATCGATGGGAGACTCAGGTCCTCCTTTCAAGTGGATGACACGGAGCGAAGAGGCCTGTGTTCTTATTCCTTTAATTCCCGGATTCTGCACTCGGGTGAATATATCGACTTCAGTATCAGGAAAATCTTTCAGCCTGGAGCACAGCTCCCTCAGATAGACATTCATGCCGCCCACACCATCTCCGCCGATCTGCGAATAGGGACAGCAGTGGAAGCTCAGAATACAGATTTTCACTGGGTCGATTCTCCTGTTTTTAAAGTCAAGCTGTATATTTTACACTCTTTGGCACCAAAATCATATTTGTATTTTTCCCTGCCCCTCAAAAAATCGACGCGGCTTTTTTTCTGGGAAATGGCCTCGACGATCGACGCGTGGAAGAGATAAAAACCTGGGCTGTAGGATGCATAATCGGGATCGTAGGCCACATTGTAATACAGCACTTCATCCGCGTACAGGAAGTTGAGAAGAGCGGCGATAAGCGAATCTCCCGAGTAGAGGAAGTTCAGCTCCACCCACGATTTTTTATAAAACCGATGAACAACATCCCGGAAAAAATCCTCCATCCCATCTGTTTTCCAAAACGCATGTTTTTCAGGGCTGCTTTGTCTGTGGAGAGAAATAAAGTCATCGATGGCAGGCCGAATGTTTTGGACGCCAGTGATTTTTTTGGTTTGTATTCCATCGAGAGTCTCTATCCGCTTCAGCTTGCGCCGGAGCTCGTGCCGGTTTTTCCGGTTGAGACTGGAGATGTAGTTGTCATAGGTCGAAGGAATCGGAAGGAGCGGTGCAACCTCGGCTTCTTCCAGCTTATAGGAAAAGCCATGATGGGAGGCCAGCTCAGGAATAAGAGCGCAGCTGGGAGAGGAGGCCTTGATATTAATGAATTCCATGCGTGTTTGATCAGGATAGTTTTCACGCAAATAACTGAGCAGGTATTTGTAAAATTCTTCTTTGCTGTCCCGAATAGACAAAAAATCACAATAATCCGTCACCTCATGACTGGCCATGAAGCGAAGATTCGGACCATCACTCATCAGGGGAGCGATCCCCACGATTTGGCTCTTCGTATCCTTGAAAACAAGAACCTCAAGGCTCCGTTCCCCAGATAAATGCTTCCACCAGGAGCTAAACCACTCGTGGGTGAGGAACACACAATCCACATCCGAGGAACGCAGGATGGCATTCCACTCTTCGGAGAGGTCTTGGAAACGTCCAAACTCCGTGATCCGGTCCACTTTCATGAGGTCCCTATTTTAGCTTGTATCCATTCCACAGTAAACAGAATAACAATGTATAGGGTCCATTCCCCGAACGGATCTCACGGAGGACCGTTTTGGGAAACGGTCCCTACACGGTGAACGGTTAACGCAATCGCTATGTAGGGTTCATTCCCCGAAGGGATCGAGACATAATGCGCTGTAGGGTCCATTCCCCGAACGGACCGCATCCAATAACGATGTAAACAAAAGACGCTGTAGGGTCAGCTCCCCGAGCTGACCGATGTTTTATTACGTCGGCTGTGCTATAATAAATAGCTAACAAAATCCTCAAACGATCCAAAGAAAGAGACTGAGGAGGGCAGATGAGCGTTGTTTACACTCTCAACCGGGCGATACTGCTCGAGCAGAAATTTGCGGAATGTTATGAAAAAATGAGTGAGATCGCTCTGGATAACTTCCTCACCGAACAACTCAAGATCCTCTCGCAGGAAGAGATCTCTCACGTGAACCTTCTCAGGACAGGAATGCACCTTGCCACCAGCGAACCCGATCTTTTCCAGGACATTCGCATCTCCTCTGTAGAAATCGATAGAGGAATAAAATTACTGAACAGTCTTATTGAATCATTGATGGCCAAAGACATCGACATTTTAGATGCCATTTCTAAAATTTACGACCTGGAGATGATCTTCGAAGATGTTCATCTGAACAAAGTTGCCGAGTTTGAAGAATCCTCGATGAAACAGCTTTTCGAAACCCTCTCCAAAGGCGACAGGGCCCACAGGGAGCGCCTCGAAAAAGTCGCAGCTCAAATCCCCTGATTGAAAAAGGGGACAGTCCTATTTTATTATCGGTCCGTTCGGGGAACGAACCCTACATCGCTCCGTCGCAACGCCGTTTAGGGCTTGGGGTAGGATTAAAAGACGTAAGTCACCTTAAAAAACAACGTGTGTCCCTGAGTCCCCTTCTCGCCGAACTCTCCGGTTCCCTTTTGGTATGCCAGCTGCACAAACCCGAACGGCGGCTGGAACCGGTAGATAAACACAACCTGAATGTTCTGCTTATCGATGGAGGTATTGACCTGGTAGAAGAGTTTGATGAACAGGTCGTTCGTGAAATAATAATCAGACCTGACCACATGAATCCATGTGCTCTCATTCTCTGGATCGGGATCATAAAACAAACGGGTCAACTGATAAAACAGTGAAAAATCCTTGGTCAGCTTGTATTGGAAAGATCCCTCGACCAGCTGAAAATCCAGGTCAAAATTGCGGCCGAAGCTGTAGGAGACACTTGCCGATTGCCATTCTCTGGTGTTGTATCCTAATTTGAACTCAGTCTGATTGTTCCAAAATTCCTTCTCGTATAATTTGTATTCCAGGTGATATTCCGTTTCGAGGGACAACCTATTCTGAAAATCAAATCCAAGCTCCTGGTCCACCTGCCAACTGCGCAGAATTTTATCCATTCCCCAATAAATATTGTAATTGGAACTGTAATTGATCCGGTCGAACAATCCTTTCTTCACCCAGAAGATTTTCGTTAGGGCCGAATCAAATTCATGGCGGTTGTCATCCCGGATATACCCCACCTCATTGGCATTATCGCCAAATGTTCGACCGAGTTGTGTGTACCGGAGATGGAAATGAAAGGTGGCCGAATCATAGCTCGGCCTCAGAAAAAAAGCGAGATCTGTGTCATAATCCCCATAGCTTAGAGCAAACTGCCCTGTAAACTGGAGTCTATCCGTGAAGTAAAGAGCTGTGTCCAAACCCGCTGTCCCTTTGTTTTTTCCATTGATGAGTTTGTTGGCCGCAAGAAAACCGATGGTTGAGGAGGTCATAACATCTCTCTTGAGCCGAAACACGGTGTAATTGGCCGAGTCGAGGTCGATGGATTCGTCCTTTTTTGCCTGGGTGGTCAATCCTTGATACTCGTATCCCCCGGACTTTCCATAAACCTTCAGCCCTCCATAAATATCAGCGATCCTTCGCGAGTAAAACAGGCGTATCCTCTGCTGGTAAATCTCTGAGCCCTCAAGGAAGAAATTTCTCTTCTCTGTTAGCGAAAGTTCGAACCGTGTCAGGTTGATCTGCTCCTGATCGGCTTCCACGGTGGCAAAGTCGGGGTTGATGGTGAGGTTTCCAGATACGAGCTGAGAAAAAGCGTAACGCCCATCCAGTCCTGCGGCAAATTCCGAAGGTCGGGCCTCCTCCACTTTGAAGATGACATGGGGGATGATCTGCGATTTTTTTATGACTGCGGCCAATTCAAGCCCTGTCAACTCACCAAACTGGCTCACTTTTTCCGTGGATTCCAAAGGCCCTGTCCAAAAACTGTACTCAAGGATGCGCGGGACTCCTCTTCCTAAACTCAAGCCCCAAGTTTTATCTGTTCCAGGTTCGTATTTGACACTGGTCAAGGCAATGGCGAGCTCTGCGCTCCATCCAAAATCCGTTTTCTGCGCCGCAGATTTCCAGATTCCATCCCATGTATCATCAGACGTCCGGCCATTGTCTGAGATCCTGCCGTCCCACTGTGTCCCGAGGAGATTGCTTCCAAAATAGTAGCAGCTCTGTCTGTCATTGAATGTATCCAGTAGAACATAGACCGAATCATCAGGCCTGAGATCGGCATCTCTTTTTCCCAAACGGGCTGCGATATTTTCCGGTTGAGGGTCATAACAGAAAAAGCCAAAATAGATGAAGTGCTCATCATAGGCCAATTTGACGATCGTCTGGAATTGAGCAGGGTCGCCCCTCCTCGGCTGAAACTGGATAAAATCGCCGACTTCTGGAGCGTTTCTCCAGGCATCTTCTTCTAACACACCATCAACAACGATAGGTTCGGTGATTTTTTTCGCTGTTGCCTGTTTCAGCACCCACTGCCCGAAAACATCCGAAATAATACACAGCAAGGAAACAGATAGATACAGCATAAAAAATGGAACCTTTCTCATGAACCGCACTCTTGAAAGACAGGTCAATCTATCACAAAATTGTTATATAGACAATTCAGTTCTACTCATATATATAGCGCTAAGACCTATATATTCGAATTGTCCGAAGCCTATTTTCCCCCTGCCCTGGAAAAATTGACAGAATAGTCCCCTCTTTGAAAAGAGACACTGTAAAAATAGAATATTAGATCAGGAGAAAATCTGGCTTATAGAACCCTGCTTCACTTCATTTTTTTGATCTTAAAATACGACGTACTCCCATCACTAAAATCGAGGGCACTTCCCACCAAAACCGGTTTGCTGCCGGATGTATCCAATGTTGAATCGGCCACGCCGATAACCATCCCTTCAATACTCCATATCGCCCTGAGCTTATTATCTTCTCCTATATACCCCGTACCACTGAAGTAAGTTCTGCCAAGCCCGGGAACAGTGACCCGAAACTCTGCATAAAAGAGGCCTCCGGCCTGATAGGTGATCTCAGCCACCATGTATAATCCATCGATAACAGTCCCGTCCGGCAGGATAGCCGTGCCGTCACCTCTCCAAGTCCCCACGAGATCCGGATACTCTGCAAAAGCAAAACTGACTAAAAAGAAGAGAACAACCAAACCAAAACCCGCTGCCTTTTTCATTTAAGGCACCTCCTTAGAATTGAGATAGATTAAAAAACCAAATAGCGTGAAAACATGTTTTGATGATAAAACGTCTTACCAAAGATATCGCTTAATCCTGCTATAGTGAGTTTATTAAAAATTCAAATGGATTGTCAACCGAATCTTTGCCATGTTTTTTCTGCATCTGAGGGACTTCTCATTCTTTAAAAATCCCATTTTTCTAAATTTTGCCTTTCGTGACGACTAAAAGAGTGAACCCTCCATTTTTGCTGGCTGCGCAGGGTGCCATCACTTCAAACCTCGGCTAAATCCTCACAGCCAGCTTTTTTTTACAAAATCAATTCAAGCGATGATGGATAAAGCCTGCGGCAGAATTTTGAATTGAATGGTATTGAACTGAGTGGAGCCGTCGGCTCTGTGCACGATCTCTCCATCTGTCTGGACCTCAAAAGCCTCCGCGGACGACATCTTAAACCACGGTGATTGGAGGATCTCCACTTCTTCGGCCGTTGTGTGGCGTCCTTTTTTCGCCAACAAAGCGATATAGGCAAAGCGAGACAAAGAACACGTATCAATTAGACACCCGTCGAGCTTCCCATCATCAGGTTGGGCGCCCGGACAGAGCAGCCTTCCCGTTGCCCAATAGCGGATGTTATTGAAGGCGGCCAGGACAAACTCTCCGTGGATCTCCTCCGCTTCAGATACGATCGTTAGATGAAGAGGGACTTTATTGGATCTGTAAGCGTTATAAATTCCCGAGATCCCCGAAACCGCCTGCACTCGCGCCCACCTGGATCTCCGGTTTACCATCTCAGTGACGTGTTCGGTCACAAAAACACCCAATCCCACATTGGCCTGGCCGATATAATAGCGCAGCACTTTCGTGTCCTCTACAATACATCCCAGGTCTATCCGTCTTGTGCGTTTCTTCTTTAAAGCCGAGCATGCTTTATCCAAAGATTCGAGATTAAATTCTCTGGTGATATCGTTCGATGACCCCAATCCGATCATCCCGAAGATGACACCCGCACGGCTTTGAATGATCTCATGGACAATGATGTTGAAGGTGGAGTCACCGCCGACTCCGACAAGAGTGGAATATATTCTAGACTTTTCCCTGGCAAGCGCTTTAAGGTCGTCTTCGCTTTGAGTGACGAAGAGATCATGCGGAATATTGTATTTGTGCAGCAATTTTTCCAGAAGGTTCTTTTTTCTTAAAGCTTTTCCTTTCCCCGCTGAAGGGTTGAAGAGAATCGCTGCTTTATCTGTTTGCATAAGATTTAGGCGCCATATCCGAATCGGTCCTGACGATCGATGTGCGATGGTCCCTTTACACGTTATCTCTTAATATCTTACATTTAATCCAATAAATTTTCATCCTGTTAAATTCGATGGTAAGCATTTCCAAAACCGTGATGGTGAGGAATCGCGTTGCGTTATTGAGTGTTTCCATTGTGTGGTGGAGAAAAGCTTGAGAAGGGCTGGACGGGCATGGTACATCTCCCGAGGGGAGGTGTGAGGGAAGCCCGGATCCGAGCGAATTCCCTCGCTGGGGAAACTGAGCGTGTTTTCGAAATCACCAATTGGAACTCTCGGAACGTCATTCATCACGGTTTTGGAAATGCTTCCAAATTCGATAATGCATTTTATGTTTTGTAAGAACAAATATCACACTTCTTTCCTATTTCGTATCAATGAAGCTGCTGTTTCAATCCCTTCGCGCGCTCTTCAAGGATTCTGTGCACATTTGTCAGATCTTCCCGAATGTGTGCAAGAACCGGAAGCCAGAGAAAGATGTTGAGCACCCAAAAAACGAGCACAGACCACATCGCTGTCCTTAAACCCCAGATTGTGGCCAAATATGAGGCCAAAAGAGGCCCGATCGCCTGTCCTAACAAGTCCATGATAGAGGCCAGTGAGATCATCGTGGCCCTGTGTTCGGGAAGGTTGATGTCCGTAAGGCAGCTGTACCAATTGGGGTTGACACCCTGATTGATAAACATGGCCGCCACGATAGCGACAATGAGAACTCCCACACCTGGAACCGCTAAAGACTGCAAAAGAGTGGCTCCTTCAGGGATCCAAAAATCGGCAATTACAAAAAGTATCATGAAAAGGATCGGAAATGAGTTGCATACAAGCGCAATGAGGACTTTGGCCCGCTTGTCCCTCTGGAAGCCCCAATCCCCTAACCGCCCGAAGAGGAGCGCGCCCAATGCGCCAAAGATGACAACCAAAAAAATCACAAAATTGACCGACGTTGCCTCCATGTTGTGGACGTCTTTCATATACTTAAAGATAAGAAAGATAAGGATGGATCCTGGAATAACGTCGATGAAATTCACGATCAGCCAAAAATTGCTCCGGTTTGCCCAGAGGTGTTGGACATCTTTTTTTGCAATGCGGAAGCGATATTCCGCTCCCTCAACGATGAGGTCATGCAATTCTTCCTCTTGAACACCCCGTTTTGGTTCGGGAACGAGGATCAGTCCAAACGCGAGAATGAGGCCCGTGACGCCCACCATAAAATAGGCCACTCTCCAGTGGTCGGCAAATGACCCTGCGAGCACAAATCCTGCCATGCGCCCGATGAGGATCGCCGCAGAGACGAACCCGAAGGCTGTGGAGCGCCTCTTAGGGTCGGAAGTATCCCCGACTAAAGAAAAGATCGTGGGGATGATCGCACCGATGCCGATGCCATTCATGGCACGAGTGATATAGAAGAAGATATATCCCAGCTGACCATGAGGGACAAATATGGTCAGTGCGGAAGAGATACAAAAGACCAGACAGCCGGCAAAGCAGATCTTTATGCGGGATTTCCGGTCGGCATAGATGCCCGCAACGATCATGGAAATGGCCGAAAGGATCGTGAACGTGAAGGTGATCCATCCCAGGGGAACGACATTCGTTGTGTCCCGGAAAAAATCCTTCAATAGGGTATTGATCAGAGGGGGCAGCAAGGATTGATCAGCAAAATCCAGAAAAAGGATGGCTAAAAAGAGGAAAAAAGACAGGCCTCCCGCTATTCGAGAGATATTTCGTTCACGATTCTCCAAAGGACTCAGTTTATTAGGTCAATGGTATGTAACAGATCGACCGATTTTTCACTCATTTTTCAACCCAACCAACCTCTCCTTCGCATCTGCAATTTCATCGATCCCTGCATCAGCGTCTTTCCACAATTCGAGGAATTTTTCATAATTTTTTATAGCTTTTGATCTCAAGTCTCTTTTTTCGTACAACTTGGCCAATCTGTAATAACAGAGAGGGTGAATAAGGCGTCTCTCCTGACTCTCCGGATGAAAGATGATCAATCTCTCATACTCTGTGATGGCTCTGTCCAAATCCCCATTTTTCAGATAGATCCTGGCTAATACATCTCGAGGGAAAGGTGTATTGTACAAAAGGATCAGCCAACTGTGCATGTAAGGCACTTCCAGGAGTGACTCTTCTTTAAAGACGGAAATAGCTTTCTCCAGAGATCCGTTAGCGAGTAATACTTCTCCATCGAACACTTTAAAATCAGACAGAGCCACCCGGCTTTTAAATACAGGGTCTATTTTGGGCATAAGAGAGTCCATTTCTCTCAACCTGGACTCTGCGGATTCAAGTCTTTCCTCATTTATATCCCCTAGCCCGAGAAAATAATTATACTCTGCCGAATAAAATTCTGGAGAGGGTGCTGGTCTGTATGAGTGAGGATGTTTTTTCATCAAGTCTAGCCATTGCTCCATCTGACTCCGGAATGTCTCCATGTCCCCTTTGTCATAATGAATCCAGCCATCTATCCATGCTGAGAAGGCCTGCCCAAAGTTATTTCCGACACTTTCGGCCTGTTGAGATGCCACTCCGAGTGCGCGAAGAGATTGATCCAAATTTCCTGTCCAATAGTGATAAAAGGATTTCCACAGATATGCCTCAGCGATTATCCCAGGAGAAGGGGCTCTATCAATGAGCTGCTCTATCCAACTGAGTGCCTTTGGATAGTCCTCTTTTAAAGCATAAACATAAGCCATTCTCCAATAAGCCTCAAAATAATCAGATTGAGCTTCAATAGCTGCCCGATATTTATTTATCGAATCATCGAGCTTCCCAATTTGAAAATAGATCTCCGCCATCGAATCCAACGGATTGGCATCTCCAGGAGACACGGCCGCATACTTTTCAAAGGATTCAATGGCCTTCTCATAATTGCCCATGTCCGCATATGTGTATCCCAGTCCATTCAGAGCCGATCCGAAATTCGGATCCAATGCCAAAGCTTTGCTGTATTCATCGATGGCTTCAGAAAACTCCTTATTATTCCAGTAGTGAATGCCCAAGTTATAGTGAACGCGTTTCTCCCTTGGATACTTTCTTGCGATCTCCTTCAGAATGCGAATCCGTTTCTCCACGTCTTTTTCAATGAGTTGCGCATAAAGTGCTTCTATATTAAGCCGATCCTTCTCATTCGTCTTCGCAGCCAAGGCTTTGGCTTTTTTCAGGGCCTCGGTCGTAGCATTCGAATCGCCTAACTTCCCATAAACCAACGCAAGCCATTCATAGGCTACAGCAAAATTCGGATCGATATTTATGGCTTGTTCGAGGAATTGCCGTGCCTCTTCATAATAATACCTGTCATATTTCTCTACTCCTTTTAAAAAAGCGTTATAAGCATCCATCGAATTTGTAGTGACATCAACGATCCTCCGGCTAACGGCTTTCATCTTACGCTCTGAAACACCTATGCCCTGGGTGATCTCTTTGCTCAACTCATCGATCTGGCTCTCAAGGATACTTGCCTCGCTCTCGCCCCTTGCACTGGCACTACGAAGGAGCTCTTTGCTTTGCACACCCAATATTTTCACATCGGTGGCGAACACATCACCGAGCTTGGTAACACTTCCCAAAACAATATAATCAATATTGTCCAGACGACATAACTCAAAACCTAAATCTCTGGTAATGACCTCTGTATCCTCCCTCCCCACCTGCTTGAGAAGATCATACATCCTTTCCCATGTGACCACATAGAAATTCCCTGACTGCTCAAGACTGGTAATGAGCAAGTTTGGAATGATCTTTCTCAATCGATCATAGGCTTCATCGCCGGTCTGATTCTCAAAGGTAATGACTGCGATGGATGGCATCGTTTCCAAAGAGATTCCAGCTTTTCCATGTTTCAAGACTTGCCATAAAATCACTGCGATAAAAATAAAAGTGACCGCAATTATGGCTGGAAAACGCAGCTTTTTTAGAGCGAATGTGACCGTGATCTCTCTCGATGTGCTTGGCTTTTTCTCTGGAAATGTTCTTTCTGCGGCGGGAATTTCCTTCTCTAAAGACAATAATTCAGAACACAGTTCGTCAGCATTCTGAAACCGCTTTTCCTTGTCTTTTTCCAAACATTTCAGAATAAGCCGATTCAGGTCATCGGAAATCTGAGTGTTGATTTGATTCGGTTCCACAGGGGGTTCATACTTTTGCTTGTGAGCGATACTTAAGAGTGTGTCTCCTTCAAAGGGAACCCTCCCTGTAACCATTTCATAGAGGATGATCCCGAGTGAATAGATATCGGAACGCTGATCGATCTCTTTACCCTCCACTTGTTCTGGGGGCATATATTTCGGAGTCCCGATAATCACACCTGTCCCAGTGAGCTCCTTCGATTCCCGGGAGCGAGCGATCCCAAAGTCCATGATCCGCGTATTCCCATCCTCATCCACCATGATATTCTGAGGTTTCAAGTCTCGGTGAATAATCCCTAATCTATGGGCCTCTGCTAACCCTTCGCATATCTGTTTGGCTATCGGAACAGCCTGTCCTGCGCTGAATTGCCCCATTTTCCTTATCAGCCTTTTTAAATCCTCTCCTCTCACATATTCCATCGTGATGTAGTGAGTTCCGTCCTCCTCGTTAAGATCGAACATCCGAGCGACATTTTTATGACTGATCTTGCGCGCTGTTTTTAGTTCATGGCTGAAACGTTCAACTGTTTTTTTATCCAAGGATATCTCTGGTTTTATAAGCTTGAGAGCAATTTCTTCATTCAATTTTTTATCCAGCACTCTGTAGACTCGTCCCATACCACCTTTGCCCAATTGCTCAATGATCTGGTATCTTCCTGCAAAAATGGAGCCTGTGGGCAATTCTTCTTTGGGGGCTAAAATTGTTTCTGTAAGAGAAACAGAGATGTCATCAACTGTAATCAACTGACTACCGCAATCGGCACAAAACCGGGAAGTTTCAGGATTATCGGAATGACATATCGGGCACTGAGTTGTCAAAATTGTCCCTCTTAGGTCTATTGCGAAAAAGAATATCAAGGAATGAGGGAGGTGTCAAATTCAAGTGCGGAGACTTTTGTGGTCTCGCCATCTGTTCATATATTTTTGTGATGTTGAAATCGAGTTTGGAGCGTTCCTCAAAGAAATCTGACGAGTCCATCCATCGCATAGACAAGCGGGACTCCTGCCAGATAATTTACTAAAAGAGTCAACTCATTCACGATCATTCAAGATGATCATTCAAAACGAGACACTTCATGGGCTCAACGACATTTCTATTTTGCCTTGACATTCTATTCAATAGACTTTGACTCCAGTTTTATTCTATGCTACAAAACTTTTATCTCATTCAGGAGGGCGCTCACTATGGTAATGCCTATCGGTCCATTGATGACGGAACACCGGCTTATTGAACGTATGATTGCATTAATGAAAACGGAACTAGAGAGAATAAAAAAAGAAAAAAGAGCAAATTATGAATTTATAGAGATCGCTATCGATTTTATCCGGACGTACGCTGACCGCTTACATCACGGGAAGGAAGAGAACATCTTGTTTCGAGATCTTAGAGCGAAAAAACTTGAAGAACAACACAGGAAAACGATGGAAGACCTGATTGAAGAACACCGTTGGGGAAGAAAAAAGGTCAAAGAATTGATGGATGCGAACAGAACATATAAAGAAGGAGATGAGAATAGTCTCGAAACAATCACAAGCTGCTTACAGGATTTAGTCAATTTTTATCCTCAACATATAGAAAAAGAGGACAAGCATTTTTTTATTCCCGTGATGAATTATTTTGACCGCTCAGAACAAGAATCTATGTTAGAGGAAGAATTAGAATTCGACAGAAATTTAATTCATGAAATATATAAGGGAAAAATCAACGACATTCATATGATCCTAAATGGAAGATAGATATTGGTGCGAATTTCCTCCCATTCTCCATTAAACAACAAGAACATAATTGAAAAAGAAGTGCGGTTCTGTTTTACGAATTGAGTTTATTTGTTTTTACGGCTTTGGATTACGCCGGATAAGCTCCACACAACAAGCACGAAAAATCCAGCCATACATAACCAGGCAAAAAAATCTCCCATCTGGGCATAGAATGTGGGAATTCCTTTCTTTGGAATCTCAGTGATCATGATCTTTCTCGCTGAAGTGAAATGGTCCATTACAGCCTGCGTTCTGCCCAAATAATCAACAGCAATGGATAAACCTTTTCCTGTTTGACGGACCATCGAAAATCCGTTCTCAATTGCCCGGAACACAGCCATGTGGGCGTGAAGGGGATCAATGGCCTTCCAATCCCAGGCAGGCACTAGCATAATGTCGACACTGGATTTGCCGGCTTGATGTACAAGACCTGTGAAATCCATATCATAACAGATGACTGATGACACCCGACCAAATGGAGTCTTTGATAACGGGACGATCCCATCACCGGCCTTGTCTGTCGAGCCTGGTACAGGATGGGTTTTGAGATACTCCCACTCCACATCACCCTCTGGATTGATGAAGACTGTTTTATTCTCACCCAAAACCCGCGGATTCTTCTCAGGTATAACCAGATATGCCATAAGGAAATAAATTTTTTCAGACTGCGCTAGATTACGCCCCTCACTGATGAAGGCCGCTTCGTTTTCTTCCAAAACATCGATCATTCCTTCCGGCCACATAACGACAGAAACTTCAGAACGTGCGACCTCTCGTGTTCGTTCCAATACATTCTCATAGATTTTGTTCAAGATCTGCCGGAGAGACTCTCTGGCCTCAATGGCCGCTTCGATGGATGAGGAGAAACCAATCATTTCCAGTTCATCCTGAATTTTTTCCAGCTCCTGAGAAGGCGTCAACGAGGCTATACGAACTGTTTCCGATGGAGCATATAACATCCCCAAACGAAGCCCTCCGTAAATAAGGACAATACTGACGACACCTGTATAAATAAGGCAACCCTTTTTGACTTTCAACCACTGAAATCCCTGGTCCCAAAGCCAATTGAAAAACGATCCAAACCACATCACGAGGAATGTTACACCCCAAATCCCAGTTATGGAAGCTATCTGCACTAGAGGAAGATTGGGGAACTGGGTGTAGGCCACCGATCCCCAGGATCCGAATAAAACTGTATTCAAATACTCAACTCCCACTGCCGAAAGAGGAAAAATGAGGGTGCCGATTAATCCTTGACTCCTTTTGTATAAAAATTGATAGGTTAGATAAGGCAAAAACCAAAGTACAGCGTAGTAAAGAGTGAGCACATAGGTCAGAAGACCAAGCATTGAGGGGATGATTCCATAGAGCATAACTCTTGTGGACACCACCACTATAAAAAACAAGATCAAAATCCCCACCCAGGACTTTTGTGTTTTTAAATAACGCAGGAAAAAAACGGGAGCCAACCAAGCACAAACAGGCGCGATCCATCGTCCGTTTGAGATTAGAAATAGGAGAGTTCCTATCAATAGCCAGAAATATGGACATAAAATTAGATCACTGATTCTTTGCCTTTTCTGCACGCTATCCATGACCGCTCCTAAAAACACATAATCTTCCTGTAAAAATTAAATAACGAATGTGTGTCGTCAAAAAGTTTTCGGCTTTCTCTCTTGCTATCCTTATTAATCCATCCATTCTTAATTCCCCCTTGTGTCTTTATTATAGATGAAACAAGGTAATTAAATCAGCCAATTCGACATTAGTATGTTATTGTTATGATTGCCATATCTGCAGTTAGATTACCCCTCTCACCTCCTCATCCCTCCTATTTATAAATCGGGACCTACTCTCCTTGCTCATTGATACTATTCATCGCCCTTTTCTATTGACATGTATATCCAGGTTTGATTGAATTATTAGCAAGTACAAGAGGATTTCTTATTAAGAGACAAGGAGGGACAATATGAATTTACAGAAAAACTTGCTTTGGATCCCAGTAGTGTTCGCATTGGTGTGGGGATTATGCGAGTTATTTATTCCAAGGACAGTAATGAGATTTTTGAATATCCCATCTGAAAACATTAATCCGTCTCATATTTCAACTTTCATGGTGCTAGCAATAAGCCAAATCAGCCTGGGGATTATTGCTCTTTGGATGCGCAGCCTAAAAGATAAGGATGCAATGTCGGGTGCAATGACAGTCGTTGCGGTGGTTTTTTTACTTTTTGGCTTGGAAGCAGTCTTGGTGGATTTCGTAGTTGAGGATTTGGCTAGAAATATGCTCCTGTCCATTCAAGGCATTGTTTTTATCATCCTTGCGGTTCTTTTCTACCTAAATAGAAAGCCAAAAATAAATGTGGAATAGTAATCCGTACTATTCTGATTGAAAGATAGTTCATTCTCAGAAAACTCAAAGAGAGCATTTCCCCATAAATTGACACAAGGGCTTTATAAAAAAGGCCAATAGACTGGATAACGCACTGCTAATCCAGTATTTATAAATCACAATCTTTATTGGGAGGGGAAATATGAAAAATCAGGGGATCCACGTCTAGCAACATAGCAATTATCTCCGACTAATTGGGAATAACATATTAAGTGTTCCGTGAAGGAAGAGACAGGCAAAAAACGCCTTCCCAGCCTACTGAAAACAAACAGGTTACAAGGTGTTCAACAATGTTCCCAAGACTATTGTATAGATATTTCATAACACTTTTGGAACACTATTTTATATGGGGGGAAATAAATATGGCTAAAGATAAACAATATCTTTCTTACCATAACCTGCTCCCTTTTATAGGAAAAAATTTCATGCAGTTTTCTGATGAACAGAAGAGAATTAGGGGGAAGTAGGGATAAGCGACAAGAATTTAGGGTGGGTTCCAATTCTTCCCCCCTCTTCTCTTAGTTACATTGAAACCTAGGTTTTTTTAAAAGCTTCTATCAATAGTCCAGTAATGGCGAAAACAAGAAGGCCAACGATCAATACCATAAATGCTTTTACCATGATTTCTCCCTTTCAATGAGAATTGCCTATTCACATTCACTCATCTCTTACCGAGAAGTTTTGTTTTTATTGCTGCACTTTAATGCGGTTTTAACAAAACCGAAGGAGTTTCACACTGAATGCATTTCAAATAATAATTTTCAAACTTCTTTTTATCTTTCTCATCCAGAATCACAAAGCCCTTTATTTCTACAAACTCTATCCCCCCACACACCGGACACTTCCTCTCCTTCACCTCAAAGAAACGTGCGTCACATTGCTTGCAGTATTCATCAATTTTTGCCAGATCTTCTCCCACCGGCCAAAGATTTATATCCTGCTCATTTTTCAGTTTCCCGGGATACTTAAAAACACAAACATCGGAATGGCAGTTTATATTCCCCCAATTTACACAGTCAAACATTAATCCCTCCATCGCATTCTCCATGCTAAAAATTTCTTCTATTTTCTCCGTTATTCTAAATGAGGCAGATGATGCTAAGCGAAATTTTATCAGCGAGAGGCTTAATAAGCTTCCACACACAAAGAACAAAACACTGAGACAACAATAGAATCAGCACAAGTTTAATATGGTGCATATTTAACCCCTAAGTATTTCAAAAAGACAATCTATATAAATATATGCAGAAAGTCAAATATAAAGTTTTCCTTATATTCTAATTTAGTATCACATATCCAAGAGAGGTTTACCCCGTGTGGCATTCTCTACAGGGGATATGAGTGGGGATTTGCACCAATAACATGGTTCACATCTTATCAAGGAGGGCAAAATGAAAAAAATACTCATTAGTCTACCTTTGGCTCTGATTCTATGCTTCATGGTCGGCTGCCAGGACAAGGAAGCGATAGCAGAGCTTGAAGAGTTCAGAGCCCAGGCAGCGGTTGAGGAGCAGAATATAGAATTAATACGGAATACTAACGAAACTTGGATGAAAAGAGACTATGAGAAAATTAGGGAGTTGTGTGCTCCTAGCTTTGTTTACTACTCATCCAATTCAAAACCATTAAACCTAGATGAAGTAATAGAACATGTTGAGACGTTTCTTAAAACTTTCCCTGACTATACAATAATCTATGAAGATATAATTGCCAAAGGGGATAAAGTTATTGTCAGAGAGATTACCCGATGCACTCATCAAGCAGAGTTTTATGGCATCCCACCGACCGGTAATAAAATTGAATCTACTGGGATTTCTATATTCCGAATTGAAAATGGAAAAATTGCAGAGGTGAGGAGCGAATCAAACTCTTTAGGTTTTATGATGCAACTCGGCATGGAGCTTAAGCCGAAGGAGGGGGAGAAATAGATTCTAAATCGCGCCGTTCAGTACATTCCGGGTATCACCGCGACGATAAATCCCAGGAATCAGCGTAGCTAGTACACCTTCAGTGTCTAATCATTAGATATTTTCCTCTTTGCTCTCTTGACTAGTATCTCTATCTTCCCCCGAGCCAATAGATGAATACATGCTGATTTTTGAAATTTGCCATTGTCTTTTCACATTTTTTTTTGATATAAATATCCATCTTGGGGATTAAATCATGGAAGACCTAACTTATATGTATGTTCCTATTGGCGACTGTCCCGAGTGTGGGAATTCAATGATTTTCAGGCTGTCTGATCTCGGTGAAGGCAAGCCTTTGAGTTGTCCTGGCTGTGGAGGCTGTAATTGACAGGGATAGAGAACCTTGGATTGAAGTTATCCCCTCCATTAGAAAGCTGCACGAGAAAGCCAATAGCAAGATCAATCTGTAGCCTTAATTGGAAAAAAATTAAATTTCTAAAAAAATACTTGACATGTGCAAAAATATACGTATATTATGTATGTAGATAAACGTGCAAACAAACGCGCAATTAATTAACAGATAAATAGGAGAAAACAAATGGCAACACCCGAACAAAAAAGAATGAATTTGTTTATCCCCTCTTCTCTATTCGAGGAGATAAAACGGATAATCTCTCCTACAAATACTTCACAGAGCGATTTTGTTAGGACTGCACTGAATGAACATGTTAATAAAATTAAATTACAACAACTAGAAGAAGAACTGAAGGAAGGCTATATAGCCAAAGCAAAATTGAATCTCAAAATTTGTGAAGACTTTAAACATGTTGACGGAGAGAATATTTAGTGGGAAATGACTTAAAAAGGGGGGAGGTAGTTTTAGTAGAACTTGACCCTGCAATAGGGGCCGAAAAGAAGAAAACAAGACCCTGCCTTATTATTCAAAATGATACCGGAAACAAGTTTTCTCCATTAACAATAATCGCTGTAATAACTAGTCAAAAAGAAATTGACAAAAAATATCCGACAGACGTGTGGGTTAACCAAGGCGAAGGAGGCTTAGACAATCCAAGTGTTATCCAGTGCGATCAAATAAGAACAATTGATAAAAGAAGAATAATTGAGCGCTTTGAATGTTTAGATGACACTAGAATGGATGAAGTAGACAGGGCATTAAAAATAAGTCTAAGCTTGATTTAGTGTAGTTGAGAAATTTGAGTTGCATCTTAGTTGGCGATATATCGAACCAGAAAGCTTCATCCGCTCTTTGTCTCATTTTTTTTGTCTCAATAAGATAAAAAAACGTGGTCAACAAAAGCCCAAATGTTATTATTGCTAATATAAAATTGGAATTATCTTTGCTCGCTTCGCACTTATAAGCCCGTCAGTAACAGTATTTTCCAATCCTTGTGGATTCCCTATCACCACGATCTTTTCGCCAACATTGATAACATCAGAATTGCCCAATTTCACTGTAGGTAAATTCCATCGCTTTATCTTTATTATTGCAATATCTTTCCTTTCATCAGTATCAACAATAGCAATATTATCATAAATATCACCATTAATTAGCTTTATCAAAGCTGGATACGCACCTTGAATTACATGATAATTAGTAATAATTACTCCATTTGGATTAACTATAAATCCACTTCCTAGGCTTAATGCTCCTTCAGTTTCTTTTGCTGTTGCTATTAACACTACTGCCTTCTCGTTTTCTTCAACAATTTGAGAGATGGTTTTAACTCTAGTTTGTAGATAAAGGCTCTTGAAGATAAAAAGAAAAGCTAGGATTATAACAAATAATCTTGTTCGATAATTCACAATTTCCCCCGCCCATTATATTCAGTTTTCTTTATATGCCAAGGAATTATAAAAGTCAATCCATCCGAGGCCTGGCACTCTCTCGCTGAAAAGCATCAGGGGAAAACAGATTTTTCCATTTGTCCAATGATTGGACAGTTGTATTTCGTATAGACTTCTCCCTCCGTGTCACGATAACAGATTTTGCTTATTCCCGCTTAATCTGGCTTAATGGTGCTTAAAGGAAAACTTGGTTTTACAGGGGAAAATGGCACGCCTGGGGCGATTCGAACGCCCGACCTTTGGTTCCGGAGACCAACGCTCTATCCACTGAGCTACAGGCGCACTTTCTTTAGAATCAATGACTTATAATTCATTCTTCCTGGTCACTTTTCGGAATTGTGACCAATTGTGACTATACATCCCTGGCGTTCCGCTGTCAACTCTAGTGTTGGTCACTCCACATAGAACAAAGGCTACTTTTTCAGTTCCGCCAGCCTCTCCCTCGCATCATCCACCTCAAGGATACCAGGTCAGCGTCCTTCCACAGCTCGAGAAATTTTTCGTAATGCTTTATGGGTTTTCCTTTGTCCCCCTTATCTTCATACAAGTTGGCCAGCTTTTCTTTCTAACCTTTGAATTCTTCGCCTCATTGACCTTCCTCTTCATCCTATGTTATATATACATGCAAATGAGGAGTAAGTCAGTCTGTTTGTTTACCAATCTACTTTGATAACATGAGGTGTATGACTCACGATTTGAAGATAGCACATGCAGAAAATCAAATTTCGTTTCAACGCAGACCATGTCGATTCCTTTGCCACGCTCGGAGAACTCAGGGCCGTTTTCATTGATCTGATCAATCAGTGCAACCTGAGCTGTAAATATTGCTTCAACTCTCGAGCCCTGGAGTCGCCCCCCATGCATCTTGACCTCGAATTAATCGAAAAATCACTGGACTCAAAACTGGCAGAGTCTGTTAAAGATTGGTTTTTATCGGGTGGAGAGCCGATCTTATACCACCATCTCTTCGAGGCGCTAAAGCTTTTTCGCGATCGTGGAATCGGGCCCAAGATTGCTACAAACGGGACAAAGCTGACCCCGGAGATGCTGGATATTTTGGCCGGATGGGGAGTCCCGTCGGTTCAGTTCTCGTTGGACACTCTCAGGCCCGAACTGCACGTCAATCTCAACGGCGGCCGACCACAGGGCCACGCGGCTATCCTTTGCAATCTCGAGTATGCTGTCAAGTCTCCTCTCCGCGTCGTCGTCTCGAGCGTGTTGACCGAGGCGAATAAACGGGAAATAAAAGAAATCATGGCTTTTTGCTTCGAGTCGGGAGTGGATTCGTACACTCTTTATCCGAACGTTCCTTCAGAAAAGCTGAATGAGGATCTCATCGTGCCTTTTCCCGAGATATTGGAACTGATTGACGATCTTTTTTTAGAATACAGCTCCCTGTCTTCGACCAGGGTCATCGATATCACTGTTCCCTGTTTTAGCGACTCTTCTGCCTACGCGAAGTGGAAGGACATCCTTTCCCTCCGGTTGCATTACTGTGCAGCGGCTCAGTTTGCCCTCAAAATCACCAGCAACGGCAGGGTGTCTGCTTGCATTTGTCAGGATAGTGATCCTTTCATTATCGGCGATCTCCGCAAGGACGGATTGGATGATATCTGGGTTTCGGAAAAAGCACAGGAATTCAGGTCTTTGTATGAAAAGATCTCCGAGTGCAGCATCTGCTCTCGGAAGGACATTTGCAGAGGCGGATGCAGGAACAACGCCTCTTTATTCGGTTCAAAGGGAATCAACTCTCTTGATCCGTATTGTCAGTATTTCAAATCCTGTGTAGAATAATTCCTCTCAAGCCCTTTTCTCAAAAAGAGACAGTGAAGGAGACGGCTTTTACATGGAAAAAAAGCGTTCTCTTTTAATCGATTCCCTTGTCCAAGTTTTTATAAAACCGCGCGGCATCCTGAAAATGAGCCAGATTTGGCTTCCCTTGTGTTTGATTTTAGTTTCCGGAACCAGCATGAATCCGCACATACAAGTTTATACCTCTCTTTATCTCCTTGCGGCGGTCTTGAGCAAAGGGTTGTCGGCCATTCTCATCAACGACCTGACCGATAGGGAGATAGACAGACGTGCGGGCAAAGAGAGGTGGATCACGTCCATTCCTCCGCTGGCAGGCGTGATGATTCCAGTTTTTCTCCTGGCCGCGGGTTTCTTTGCCCTCATTAGAGCGGGCGGCGACATTCCTGTTTTTGCCTCATTCACGGTGACGGTGCTTATGGGAATCCTCTATTCCTTGAAGCCCATTCGTTTCAAAGATCGCGGTATCTGGGGAATATTGGCCTATTCTCTGTCTGCTGCCATCCTGAACGTCATCGTCCCCTGGACCCTCTTTCGTCCCGCTTCTTTGCTTCTTCCTCTTCTTTTCACTGTCGTGTTAGGAGATAAATTGATTCAGATTCTCTTCCACCAGATCGCTGATTTCGATTCCGACAGTGCAGAGAAAATCAAATCTTTCGCCGTGACTGCAGGCCGGAGCAAGATTGACCGGATTCTTCGCTCCGTCTTGAAGATTGCCATGGCGGCGGATACCTTGCTCCTGTTTTATATTTTATTCGAAATGAAAGTACAACCCCCGTTCTTGTGGTTTATAGGCCTTACATGTCTCCTTGGAGTTTTCGCATCAGGTATCTACGTAAAGATCATCTCGAAAAAGTTTAAGATCTCGACGGAACTGACAGAAAGGCTTCCCTGGACCTATCTCGGACTTTCGTACGTTCTTTTTTATATTCTCCCGCCGCTTTTGCTCTTTATGCTCGCTTTACGAGAGCACGGGATGTGGGTATTGGCGACGTTCTCCACTCTTTCTCTCCTCGGCGTTTCCGTCAATTTTTTCTCTTACGATCCCAAAAAATAGAGACGCGAGCTGTAACTCTTCAGGCCAGCAGGACAGTCTCTGGAAGCAGGGCCTGATTCCAATCACTCAGTTTCTTCGGCGTCGCTCCGGACTCCACCGAGGCTCGGATTGCTGGATAAGACCGATTCGGAATGCTCCCGGAAGGCCTTTCTCCCCTCCGGTTCTCCCATCGGGCAATTCCCACGGTAATCCAGACGCAGAGTATCCACATGCCGTCTCCAGATATGGGCAAGAGACTCGTTTCGCATATTGCCCATCACATACGGTACCATGGGACAGGGCGTCACTTCACCGGAGGCATTGACGTAAATGATCGACTTTTTTGCTGCCAAACACAGCGCTTCCGATGTTGGGAACTCGATGAGAACCAATGGAGAGCTCATGAATCCTTGGAGTCTGCGGAGACGTTCCATATCGTCTTCAGAGAACATCTCGTCGAAGGATTCGGCCCAGCGTCCGGAAGCATATGGAAAATTGATATGGACCGATTTCACCTGAAGCAGCTTAGCCAAATCCAATATGCGCTCCAACCCTTGCGGCAAGTTGCTGTGGTTTGCGTAAGTCATGAGCCTGCTTTCGATACCATACTCATGAAGGAAACGAAATCCCTGAACTGCTCTGTCGAAGAGTCCGTTAAGGCCTCGCAGCCGGTCATGTGTGGCCGGGTCTGCATCATCGATGGCGATTCCGCACTGGTTGAGTCCGGCGCGACTCAGTTCAGCGACACGATCCCTAGTGAGCAAGTCGCCGTTAGTGGAGATGCGCGTGATCAGGCCGATATCGTGGGCATGGGCAATAAGGCTGACAATGTCTTCTCGCAGTAGAGGCTCGCCTCCGGTTAAATTGAGATGGATAGCTCCGAGAGCCTTTACCTGGTCGATCTTTGCCTTCAATTCTTCTGTGGTCATTTCATAGACATTTTTGCGGCCTTTCACGTCGGCATAGCAGGGAGCGCAATTACATTGACAGCGATAGGTCGCCGCCAAGAAGACTGTTTGCGGAAGAGCCTGGCCCCTAAGACGGCGAAGAATGTACGATGTCCCATGGACCCAGGCTCGCCATGAGCCGTTTTTAGCGTACAGCCGAATCCCTCTGTTTAATGTCCTGGCGGCTCTTTCTAGTGACCGAAGCCACTCATTCAAAGATCCCATGCTCTAATCCGGGCTAATCCTCTGATGTCTCATCACCTGTCGAATTTTAAATGTTATACTTTTGGATTTCAATGGATAAGATTCAATTTGGTTTTCTGTGCTTTGATAGAGTTCTGCCCAACTTCAAATTGTCACAGAATTGTCACAGGAATGGACATGGCGCATCATGATCGGCCGCATGTGGGGCGAACAGCTCCCAGCGAGGGTTCTCCTATTTGAATTCGAAAACGTACTCCTGGATGCCCTGACGCAACAGGAAGGAACAGGATACAGTGAATCGTGCCATGAGTCTGACGATATCCCGCGGCTGATGGCGTGGGCATGGTCTCGTTTCCTGGGTTGGAATTTCGTGGATCATCTGTTCGCGGTTGAGAATTCTGAACATCGTGGGTGACACAGAAATGTTCGGCAGAGATGAGATCAGCGCGAAAAGCTTGGTCCCCGGACGGCACCAGCAGCTTAGCCTCTGAACAAGCACCCCGAGTTCCTGCAGATCAAAGTAATTAAAAAGGTCCCAGGCAAGGATAATGTCAAAGACCGTTTCGTCACTGAACGGAAGCAGTACGGATAACGCTGCCTCCTCCAACTCCTCCTCCGGCTCTATCTCTGCTTTCCGCTCCCGGTAACTGCGATAGAAGTCCTGGATATGCAGCCTGCAGGAGAATTGCGACCAGAATCGCACATTTTCTTCCAGGGCGGGGCCAAGATCCAGGATAGAGTAACTTTGATCGCCCCGCACCGTGTCAAGCAGCGCCTTCAGTCCGAGCGATTTGCACACTGCAGGCGAAACCACCGTTTCTCGAGGAACATTCAGAGTCATGGGATGCTGCGTCGAAAGTTCTCTCTGCGGGCCGTCTCGTTTCGTTGGAATTAAACCTTTTCCCCGGACTTATCTTGTTTAGGCGCCTGATATGACAGAGGCTTCACTGCAGCAATGTCTTTTTGTGACGGTTTTGCTTCCACTGCAGGTTTGGAAGTCATGTCGATGCTGCCCTTGAAGTCCGACCCGTCCTCCAGGCTCACACGTGGAGAAAAAAGGTCACCTCGCACTTTGCTGGATTTCCGCAAGATAATCTGCTCTGATCCATAGAGATTACCTTCGACCTCTCCCATAACGACAATGCTCTGTCCTTGGATATCAGCCTTGATGCGACCGGTCGTGCCGATTGTGACGTTGTGCTGATCCAGATCGATCTTTCCCTTGACTCGGCCTTCCACAAACAGATCCTCGCCGCCCGAGAGGCTGCCCTCGATCTTGATCGAAGAACCGATCAAAGCCCGTTCCTTGGCAGACGGCGGCTGACTCCGCGGCGCCGATGTCTGTGGCGGCGGTTGAATGAGAGTCTGGGAGGGAGGGTTGTCCTCATCCGATTTTTTCCAAATCATTGTCTACTCCTTAACTTTAGATTCAAAGTGAAAAAATGCCATCTTCTTCACTAACTGAACAAAACCTCCTGCCCAAATTTTACCCTAGCCCGTGCTGACAATAATGATAGATCGAAGCACTATCGAATGTCAAGCCGAGAAGATCTTGACATCGTCAGTGTTTTACGAAAATATAATATTTAGAAATCGATGGTTAAAGCGACAAAATAGCCGATTTGATCATAAGCTAAACAAATAGGGGATTTTTATAACAAAAGGTGGTTCAGGCAAAGACAATGTTGAACTCATTAGTCCATCGATCCTATTCATGGGGGAATGAAGAGATGAGAAGAGCTAACACTCCAGTATTTTTTTGTTTATGGCTTTTTTGTGTCTGTCTGCTATCCAATCCCAACTCTGCATATGCCACAGACTGCAATTCTTGCGTGCGGAGAGTTCTGCTCAGGACCTATTCTGATGCCGATCTGAATTTTAATGCCGCAATCTTCCTTCAGCATTTTGGCTCAATTTTTCAGTCTCCATGCGTTCTGTTGGGAGAGAACATACAAAAACCTGACTACGCTCTCACCGCAACTCTGGCTAAAGATGAGGAAGTTGGTGTTATTGCCTTGGGGATCACACTCGGGTTCACGGGAGGAAAAATCGGAGAGCGCAGTGGAAGATGGGAATATATTTCCGGGACTCGAGTTTACTACTTTGGCAATTTGATCCACATCCAGACCGTCTGGCGAAAAGGCGATTCACTTGAAGATGTTATTGAACCCATGAAAAAAGAAATTCTCGAGCCGATCGAACAGACGATGCGCAGGTTTGAGCAAATCCCAAAAAGCGCTGAGATCGATGAAGATCTCGACTGTGAGGCCGAATCCCGACATACCCAATACATCAATTTAAAGAGCTATGAAAGCGGATATCCGAGGATTGGAGGAGTCCCCGGAGACGTCCTCTCCCCCTCAGATCACTATAACCGGGTTGTCGTTCACGCAAAAGAAGGGAAAATAACAAACGGGACACCCCTGGAAGATGACGAAAAATACAGAGTTTTCAAGCTCACGAGTCAAAAAAATAGCGGCCAGCTTATTCAAGTTGATTATCAAGCTCCCGAAAGTGAAGACAAATCGGACACAATTATTTTTTATAACTCCTGCGATATCCTGTATGAGGAGGTTCTTCCGCTGGGAAAGACATCAAAGAACAAGGAAATTGCCAGAGTCGAGCTCAACTGCAAATTTGAAGGGACTATAGAATCTGCCTTCAAAATAGACACCAAGGGAGATGAATCCCTCATATCATCGGCTCTTTTAGCGGGAGGAAAGTTCCAAGCCAAAACGAACTGGACAATGGATGTCGTTTTCAAACTGAACCGGGGGAATGAACGGGTGAAAATTTACGAATTAGAGTCAGCACGGCTCAAGTTTCTGGAGGAAGACGAGGGCGAAGTCAAGATGCAGAAGGAAGGAAGAGAAGTCATTATGGGCGGCACCGGCGAGAGCCAAGTCAAAGGCCGGGAATTGTCCCGCTCGGAATGCGACCTTGAGCTTATTATAAACCTGGAGAAAAAAACGTACAAAATCGAAGGACTCCTTCGAGTGGAGAATATACCTGGCAAAGACAAAGGGAAATTGAAGATCGATGTGGGACCCATTCAGCAGGATAAAAAGGAATCCGAAGATGAGACCGATTCATACAGTGAACCCATTCTCATCAAGGGAAGATTTTCTGAAGGCTTCCCGAATGTTTTGAAGGGAGGTGCGGATGAGTTGAAGGAAACGCCCCCGGAATTCCAGGATTTTCTGGAGGCCTTAGCAGGGGACGTTACGAGCAAACTCCGTTGGAAGCTTGAAAGAAAAAGCAAAAATTAAGAGCTGTTCTCGATCGAGAAATAGCTTACATGAATAGGCCAAGCGAGATAAACAAAATCAAGAAAAAGGAGGAAAAACAAAATGTTTTCAAAAAAAAACATCAAGACTTTTGGATTATTCATCATTTCAGTCTGTGTGATCATTCCTCTTACAGTCCGGGCAGACGTATATATCAAGCAAAAGAACCACACGGATGCCTTCCAGGTTATAGGGCAGAGTCAACCGGCCAAAGACGAGATATTCGTGACATGGATGAGCAATGACAAAGCCCGGCTCGATCATGGCGAAAACGTATCGACTATTGTCAGGCTGGATAAGAATATGATGTACATGATCAATCATGACGAGATGAAATACATGGAATTTCCAGTAGGCGGCACTGAAGATATCATCTCGAGTGCCATCGCCGGTTCTGGCCTTTCAGGCGAAGAAAAGGCCCAGGCTCAGAAAATGATGAAAGGATTCTCCCAAATGATGAGCCCGAAGGTGACAGTGACAGATACAGGAGAGACAAAAAAGATCAAGAACTGGAGCTGCAAAAAATACCTTATGAAAATGACGATGATGGGGACGACATCCACTCAAGAGATATGGGCTACAGAGGATATTAAGATCGACTACGAGCTCTACCGCACGCTTGGATTTTCTATGATGGCCCAAACTCCAGGAGCGGAAGATATGCTGAAGGAAATGAAGAAAATAAAGGGATTAACCGTGATGTCAACAGGAAGTACTTCCATGATGGGATCGGAGGTTAAATCTTCTCAAGAACTTTTAGAGTATGCGGAACAGCCTGCCCCCTCAGGAACCTATGAAGTCCCTGAAGGATACAAAAAAGAAACGAAGTGATCAAATTAGGAAATTGAAATTAGGTGAAATTAGGGACGGACCTCAGTATTTTGTTTTATATCAATAGATTAGCTCATAAATCCACGCATTAAAAGCTCTTAGAAGTGGTTTTTTTAAGGGAAAATGGAACCTCTAAGAAAAAACCGGAGACATTCACGAGCATTTTAATTTAAAAAGACACTTAGTTTTTCGTCAATCAGATACTTGTCAGGGCTCTATGACAAAAAGTGTGAAGAAAAAGTAAGTCGATTCCAATTGGACTCTGTGCTAGAATAAAAATTAGGACATTTGCCATGCGTATCGTGCTTTTTACAGGAAAAGGAGGAACGGGAAAAACGACCCTTTCGGCAGCCACAGCACTCCTTTCTGCCCAGAAAGGCCATAAAACACTTGTCATCTCGACCGATGCTGCGCACAGCCTTTCCGATTCTTTCGAGTTCCAGCTCTCGAATCGTCCGAAAAAGATCACTACCAATCTTTACGGCCAGGAAATAAACGCCCAAGAGGAAATTGAGGAAAAGTGGGGAGAGATCAAGAACTATCTGTCTGCCCTGTTCTCATCCCAGGGCATTGGGTCGATCGAAGCCGAAGAAATGAGCCTCTTCCCGGGTATGGAAGAACTTTTCAGCCTGATGAAAATAAGGAATTACGGCCTGACCGAGGAATATGATGTTGTCATTGTCGATTGCGCCCCCACCGCCGATACGCTGAGGCTTCTCAGTGCTCCGGAGATTACCCATTGGTATCTCAAACACATCTTCCCCATCCAGAGGACTGCCGCAAAAGCCGTGAGGCCTGTTGCCAAAAAGGTGCTCCCGTTTCCTTTTCCCGAAGATGAAGTCTTCAGTGCGATGAAGAAACTCAGCACACAACTGGCAGAAATGAAGGAGATCCTCGTCGACAGCCGAAAGACATCCATCCGTTTGGTGATCAATCCGGAGAAAATGGTCATTAAGGAATCTCAACGGGCTTTCACTTTCTTCAGTCTCTTTGGATACACTGTCGATATGGTCATTGTGAATCGTGTGCTTCCTGAGCAAGTGAAAGATAGCTATTTTAAAAAGTGGAAAGCCATCCAGGAATCCTATATCCAAATGATCCACGAAAGCTTTTCTCCGCTTCCTATAAACAATCTTGAATTGTTTGACCAGGAGGTGGTGGGAAAAACACTTTTGAATAAAATCGCCAAACGGATATACAACACCAAAGACCCAACCCAATTTTTCTATTCTGAAAATCCCATAAGAATCGAAAAGGTTAAGGATGGATTCGACATGCTCCTGAAGCTACCCTTTGTGAAAAAGACAGACTTGGACCTCCTTCAAGACGGCGAAGAGTTGTATATTCGTGCGGGAAACTATAAAAGAACCATTCTCGTGCCGCATACATTGCTCAACTGTGCCATAGAAGAAGCCAAGTTCGAGGAGGAGAAACTAAGGATTCGTTTTCGCAAAGAAAACGCATAAGCAATAAATATCACCCCTATGAAGGAGGTGGAACAATGGTGGAAAAAACAAAAGAGATCCGAATCAGCATTCCCGAAGACCTGTTCTCCCTGTTCATCCCCGAAAAAACCGTGGGTCATCTGATGAATGCCAGGAAGGAATTGCTCCTATCCGTTCGCTCTCTCATCGATGCCAAAATCGAGGCCATGGAGAAAATCGAAAAAAAGAGAGAAACAAAAAAGAAAAAGATCAAGATCGAGTAGAATCGCATAGAATCCTTCCCCGAGCTGAATCCCTTTTAAATCTATCGAATGATATCAAATGGGCGTGTTTTTTTAATATGAAGCGGAAATGAGATCAATGATTACCGGGAGATGGTCTGATGCCTTATACAATGCATCCGCTATCTTGGGGCTAACAACGTTATTCTCCGGATTATTGATGGAGTCATTGAGATGTTTCCCATCATTTCCCCATACGACATCGCTGCCCGGCATATAAGTCAAACTAAAGCCAAGTTTCCCTGATATTTTAATATTCGAAGTGAGATCATTCCTTGTTATCCTCTTTCGGCAGGAAATTCTCCATCACCCAGACCTCAGAATATTTTATGGCCCGACCGAATGAGGAAAATGCGATAAAACGGCCGTCCGGGTGGACACTCAAATTCACGAATCTTGCCATATTTATATCTAGTTTTTGGGGCTGCCCATCATCTATAGAGACCCTCCACATGTCCCACTTATCGGGAAACCCCGACTTTTTCAACTCTAAATCATCGGCCGACTCGGCTGGCAAAGGAAGATAGATATATTTACCGTCCGGACTCCAAGCCGGAGTAATAGTATAATTCCCCATTCCCTCAAAGCTGTACAGTTCTTGCGGCTCACCTCCCTCAGCAGGAATGATTCTCAAGCTGCGTTTTTCTTGCTTTGCTTGAATTGCACCTTGATTTAATAGGACCAAAGATTTGCCATCAGGGGAAATATCGATGTCTCTAGCATCATTCGGCGATCCAGGAAGTTCCTGATCCTGCCCGGTATTCATATCATGTACGCGGATCCATGAGGTTTTTTCCTTGGGTTTTCCCTTGGTATAAAAGAGGGTTTTGCCATCGGCCGACCATCTGTGAGAGTAGATCTCTTCATCCTCTTCGATTTGGACGATAGGAGACACGCTTTCGGAATCGATGTCCATTAGATAAATTCCCTTCCCGCCCTCTCCATCAGTCCCTTCGAGGGAAATGGACTCTCCATCCGGATGCCACTGGGGATAACTGAGTTTTCCGGTTCCGGGATAAAATTCTTGGATGTTTTTGTCTTCGAGAGAATAGATACAAAGGGCTCTCTTTCCCGTGGGAAAGGTGCTCCGGAGGGATACGTAAGCCAGATATTTTCCGTCAGGCGAGTAGTCCGGGGCGAAATTATGGCCCTCGTAATAACGCACTTCCCTTTTTGGCGCAGTCAGGACTTGACCCGAGTTTGGATCGATCTCAGCGACGTAGATGTCGCTGATTTGGCTGCTGTAGGCGTAATAAAATTGATTCTGCCGGGTGCATCCAAGAGAAAAAGCCGGACCAATGGCCGCTTTGACAAGACGAGGAGATCCCTTCGCCTTTCCATTTTTAACTTCAACAATCCATGCTCCGCGATTACCGGTCCTTTCGCTTCCGAACAGAAGATATTTCCCATCCGAAGTCCAATCGAACACATAATCCAGAGAGGGGTGGTCAACCAGCCGCTGCTCTGTCCCATCCGCAAAAAGGAGAAAAATATCGCGATTATTGGGATCTTGCTCCAACCGATCGTCATAAGCAATGGTGTTTCCATCTGGGGAGATAACAAAACCCCAGGGAGTATCCTGAGCATAATTACGTTTAAAGGTTTTCAAGATTTTCAGATTTCCATCCGCAATAGAAACGTATCCGACCACAAACGTATTTCCTCCTCTATAGAAGCCGATGAGCACTTGTTTCCCGTTCGGATGCCAATCAAAGGGCTGGACATATTCAAAGTCGTTGGTTTGATACAGGACTTTGGGTTTTGTCCCATCTATACCAACTAAATGGATATCAAATCTGTCGCCCTTTGGATTGTACCAGTTATAGAAGACCTGTTTTCCGTCGGGAGACCACTTCGAAAAGAGTGCAAATTCCCCAGATTTCATCCAGGATCCTTTGTTGGTCAAGCGGCGATTTTTTCCGGTTTCCAGGTCCCGCACCGCCAGGTCACCCGTATTCCAATCCGTAAAGCAAAGATATCTGCCATCGGGTGAGATCTCTCCATCAGTATCTGTACTCCGTTCCGACCAGACGAGTTGAATTTTTAATCCCAGATTCTCTTTTTGAGCGACAGCTTGAACTCTGGCTAAAGTTGCCAGTTTTGCCCTGGCCATTCCTGCCATCTCTGCTTGATCGGGATATTCCTCGACGATCTTCTGAAAGGTTGTTCTTGCCTTTTCAAGGCCCAATTTTTCATAACATACCCCGGTATGGAAAAGTGCCTTGGCTGCGGTCGCTCGTTCATCCGGAAAATCCATCGCAACTCGCTCATACAACTCGATAGCTTTCTCTAAATCACCCCTAGTCTCCTCAAAATATAAAGCTTTCTCGAAGAGCTCTTTGGCTGATTCCTGCGGGATGAGATCCGAAAAAAGGAAAGACACGCCAAGCAGCAAAAAGATCACCAAAACAGAAATTTTCTTTTGTTTCATCCATCTTCTCCTTAATGAGTCATGTTGATAAAATAATCCTCTCGAATGATTTATGTGTTTAGGAGATATGGAAATAAAGTGACAGATCTTCCACAAAATCATTTGCTGCTTCTTGACTGATATGGTCGGCATGATCTATCCATCTATAAACTTATAACCGATACTGTGGACACTTAAGATGTATTGAGGATTGGAATGATCCTCTTCGATCTTTTTTCGGATGTGTGCGATATGGCTGTCCACTGTTCTGTGTGAGACGCTTAGATTCTCGACGCCCCAAACTTGATCGAGGAATTCATCTCGAGTGATGACCCTGCCTTTGCTTGTGATCATAAGCTTAAGGATCCTGAGCTCGAGAGGAGTCAAACCCAGATCCCGCCCGTCTTTGCGGGATTCGAATTTGTGGAAATCCAGCTCGACATTCCCAAAACGGTAGACACTCATCTCATCCTGGTAATCATCGACGCGGCGGAGAAGGGCTTTTACCCGGGCGGAAAGCTCTTTTAAACTGAAAGGTTTTGTCACATAATCATCGGCTCCCAGCTCCAATCCCAAAACCTTATCCACTTCCTCATCTTTAACGGTCAGCATCACAATGGGAGATGTGATTCCCCCTTTGCGTAACCTTTTGCATATCTCAAATCCATCCATCAAAGGCAGCATCACATCCAGGATGATAAGGTCGGGCACCAATTTTTCGGCCAACTCCAATCCCTTCCTCCCATTCTCCGCTGTCACTACACGATACCCCTGGGATGTGAGGCTGTCCTGAACGACCACTCGGATCCCGGGGTCATCCTCAACCACAAGAATGTTTTTTTCCATACGCCCTAGCCTCCTTTCCCAACCGGCAAGATTAGGGAAAAAGCGCTTCCTTCTCCCGGTCGACTCTGGAGGACAACATCTCCTCTGTGAGCCTGCATGATATGTTTGACCAGAGTCAGGCCGAGACCGGTTCCAGTTGGGGCTACTGATGAAGCCTGCTTCCCCCGGTAAAACTTCTCAAAAATTTTTTTCTGTTCATTTTCAGGAATCCCGATTCCTTTATCCCGAACAGTAATAATCACCACATTTTTTTCGAGAGAGACTTCGACATGGATGTTTTTCTCCCCGCCGGAAAATTTTGCCGCATTGTCCAGGATGTTGTGCAAAGCCTGGCTCATGGCCTCCTCATCAGCAAAAACAGGGGGGATATCATCATCTATTGTGATCTCAACGCTGAAACCATCCATCTCATGTTCTCTCTCAAAATTGTGGAATTCTCTACGAACCAGGTTGACGATATCGGTCGATACCAGCCGGTACTCCCTTTTATTCTCTTCGATTTTCGTAAAATCCAGAACGTTTTTGACAAGTCTTTTTAATCTTTCTGAATCATGACTCAGAATCCGGTAGTATTCCTTAGCTTTTTTGGGATCATTCACTTCGCCGCCCAGTAGGCGCTCCAGGATTGCTCCCATGGCAGTGAGAGGAGTTTTGAATTCATGGGATACGGAGGCGATAAATTCAGACTTGAGATTGAGGAGATTCACCTCTTGAACTATGGTACGGATGATGAGGGCCGAACCCAAAAACAGGATCAAAAGCAGCGCCAGGATGATCCAGAAAAAGATATTTTTGTACAAGAAAAACTCGGTGGGGCCGCCCTCGCTCTGATAGACCTCCATCCGCCATGGTGGAAAATTCTCGGGGAAAAAATCCGTAAAAACTGGACTCGCATCCGCACTTGTGACATTCCCGAAGATGATCTTATCTGAAAGCGTTGAACGGAGAAAAATCGAGATATCTGGTGGACTGTTTTCTGTGACTAACGAATCCATCTCCTCTTTCAGATCCCTGATCCGGATAAGCGAACTAAGGAATTCTCCGTAATCATCCGATTTTTCTTTGTCCAAGGGCAACAGGAGAACCAATACATCATTCCCGTCAACTTCGATTGCTTTTTTTATAATTTGTGGGATGTCACTCCTCAAATTCTCCATCTTTTCATTAATCCCGGACAGGACATTCAATCTCACGGCTTCTGCCATGCGCCAGATCTCCAATTTTTTTTCGATCAAAACCTGAATATTTTCAATGGAGCCGATATAATTGTCTGGAGTATCAACTGTAGTATTCTCAGCAAGCACCTCATCGATCATATTTTGCAGCATAGTCGCATAGATCTTGACCTGATCTCCAGCCAGAGACCAGATATTCTGCTCTAACAGTTTATAGGTCACAAGAGATTCTGGGAAGAAGAGCTCAAGATTGTCTTCTAACCGAAGGGCATCCAGCAACTCCAGACGCGAAACCAGCCCTAGAGGGCGGCCCGATTCTGTGAAGGAATCAGGGAAGTCTGATATGATCGTACGGTATGTCATCACAGCTTGGCTGAATTCCTTCTGTTTGAGCTCACAACGCGCGATACGGCTTTGAAGCCAGGCTTTGACCTGGTTATCTTTGGATCTGCGCAGGATTTGTCCGTACAAGGAGGCGGCATCGGAAAAATTTCGGCGCTGGAATTCGGCTCTTTCTGCTCTCGCTAAATCAGGCTGCCATCTCTTCCATTCTGGGGGGGCGACCAAAGCTCTCGCACCCGGTGGATAAGCCTGAAAGCCGGGAAGCCAGGATGGATTTTTGGACTCAAAGACCGCAATATTCCCAACCAACGATTTTGCTTGGACTCTTTGTGAAATCAAATCAATAAACGCTCGATAATCCAAATCGATGAAAGCCCGGCTCGTTGACAGCTCCCTTAAGCTCGATGAATTCCTCTCGATGAGAGAATGGACCTCAGCTTGAAAATCTTTGACAAAGCGTCTTTGCTGTTCGAGGTTCTGCTGCTGGAGCTTGTATCTTTCATTCTGGATGGACCTGATCCCGAATATGGCCAGGATGATGGATGGCAGAAAAACGATAAAAAAGAAAATGGCGAGGAATTTTTTATGCTGAAGCAGGACTAATTTGAGATTGCCTAGCATACTACCCCACCTGTCTCCTTCCTATGGAATATAATATATCAGGAAATCCGATAAAACGTTAAGGAAATGTGGAAATTATATTCGATACATCTTTATTAGATCAGAATCCAATCGAGCCCAACTGGAAAACGAAGGAAGATTATCTCACCTGGGAGTTTTTTATATCGAATCTCTTAGAATCGTCTAAGAGTTGTGTTTTTATATATAAAAAGTGCCCTTTAAGACAAAAAACGGCATGATAAATGTGCTTATCTTCTTTAAATTTAAGAAGTTAGAACAGTCTGAGCAGAAATTCCTACACAATAATTTGACACGACCTATCCTTCATTAAGCCGATACAGGAAGCATGACTGTTCGAATGCGGATAGGAGTTGTTCAAAAATGAACATATCCTGCTCAGAAAGCATTCGAATAACCCAGGAGATCGTGTTGGCATATTTTATGCAAATAATTGTAAAAGAGAGAAAGACAATGGCAAACGGAATATGGAAATCAAATGAGAATATGAAAGCTGGAGGAATGACATACATCCATCCAGCCTGGTTCTCCTTCATCAAATATTGTGAGGACATAAGGTATGGGGAGATCGATAAACTCAAGATCCAGGACGGCCTCCCGATGCTGGCCGAAGAGGTGAAGAAAAAGATTAAATTTCCGGGATAAGGAGAGACACCGTGGCGACCGAACACTATAGACCAAGCCCGAGCACCCCTCAGTATGAAAGACCTATCGAGAGGGAATATATTGAAAGCGATTCTCACGACAAGATCAGTCCTGAATATCTCGATGAATGGAAAGAGAGGACTTTCCGCAAGGAAGTGTTCGAGCTTTTTATCGAGTATTTTTGTATCCGGCAGAGAGTCCCCTTCAAAGAGCTCATCGGCAGTGTAGAAAAAAAGATTTTGATCCGGGCTCTGCTTCAATGCAGAGGAAATCAAAGGAGTGCGGCAAAATTCCTGGGCATCAATTACACCACGCTGAACGAAAAGCTGAAGAGATACAACATCCGTTTCGATAAAAAACCGTTTTAGAATTTGGAGTCAGATCTACAGTCTTTAGCGTATATATTATGTATGCGTATATAATATGCGTATATAATATATTTATGTTTATCCCATCGATATGTTTATCCAATCGAGGATTTCCGTGCAATTGACTTTCAAATTTCTGTATAATATATCTTTATGAATCATTTGAATGCAGATTTTGTGATGGGAAAAATCTGAAAAAAGGAGAAAGCTTCATGAAAAAATGGATTGTCTGCGCGATTTTTTTCTGCCTGGTGTTCAATTATTCTGCCATTGCTGAGGAGGGTATGTGGCTTCTCACCCAGCTGAAACAGCTGGAGCTCGCAAAAAAAGGGCTCGAGATCAGCGTGGAGGATATCTATGATCCGAACAAGACATCCCTCACGGATGCGATCGTCTGGTTGGGCGGATGTACGGCCTCTTTTGTGTCGCCCGAAGGTTTGGTGCTCACCAACCATCACTGCGGTTACGGCGCCTTGCAAAGAGCATCCTCGGAGGAAAATGATTACATCAAAAACGGATTCCTCGCGAAGAACCGGTCAGAGGAAATCCAAGCTATAGGGACTCGAGCTTCTGTCCTCGATCACATCAAGGATGTCACACAAGAGGTCCTGGATGCTGCCAAAGGCATCGAAGACCCTGTGGAACGGGAAAAAAAGATCGATACGAAGATCACTCAGATGACCGAAAAGATCGAAAATGGGAGGGACGACATCCTCGCTAATGTCGCTTCCATGTACAACGGAAAACAATATATCCTTTTTGTCTATAAGCGCTACCAGGACGTCCGCATCGTTTATGCCCCGCCAGAATCCATAGGCAATTATGGGGGCGATATCGACAACTGGATGTGGCCCCGCCATACGGGAGATTTCACCTATCTGCGGGTTTATATGGCTCCGGATGGTTCAGGGGCACAATACAGCCCTGATAACATTCCGGTAAAACCCAAAAATTACCTTCGAGTGGCGAAGGGTTTTTTAAGGGACGGTGATTTCACCTTCATTTTAGGATATCCCGGAGCGACAACACGCTGGCGCACATCCAATTCCGTGGGCTGGAATCTCAAGTACAATTACCCCGAGACCATTCAGGAATTCAAGGAAATCTTAGACCTTATGGCCACTTACACCAAGGACTCGCCTGAGGGAAAAATCAAAGTCGCCAGCCTGGATGCCGGTTTGAACAACACTATGAAAAACTATCAAGGAAAAATCGATGGGATGACAAAAACCAATTTCCTCGCAAAAAAGAAAGAATTCGAAAAAGATTTGATGGCATTTCTCGATAGCAAGCCCGAACTCAAAGAAAAATACGGAGATATCCTGGACCGGATCGCAGCCCAGTATGAGGAGCTCAAAAAATTCAAAGCCAAGGATGATGCTCTAGGCCTGTTCGGATTTTCCAATGGCACGCTCTCTTCGTTGGCCAGCCAAATCTACGGGATATCGAGAGAGAGAGAGAAGCCCGAAGAGGAGCGCAATCCCAATTTTACAGAGAGAGGTGTGGAACAGACGAGCAAGAACCTTTATCTCCGCTTCTACAGTTACTATGAACCCGTGGATAAAGCGATGCTCAAACGTGTCCTGAACAAAGTCAAAGAGCTCCCGTCCGGGCAGAGAATCGAAGGCCTAGAATACATAGTCAAAGGCAGCCGCTCCATCGATGATTTCGTAGAGGACGCGTATGCAAAAACCAAGCTCACTGATGTGGACTATGATAAAACCCTGCTTAACAAATCCTCAAAGGAATTGGAAGCTCTGGATGATCCTCTGGTAACCCTGGCCGCTCGAATGTATGATGAGGTTGAAGCCTATCGGAAACGCACCGAGAAATTTAACGCTAACATTGTGGGTTTGCGAAAGGAATACATCGATGCGCTTTACGAGTGGAAAGGGGAAGGTTTGTATCCGGAAGCGAACAGCACCATGCGCTTCACCTACGGTCATGTGGCAGGATATAAGCCCGCAGATGCGATCTGGTATAAGCCCTTCACCACCTTAAGCGGAGTTATCGAGAAGAATACGGGAAAAGAGCCATTTGATGTCCCCGAGAAGTTAATCGAACTATGGGAAAAAAAGGATTTCGGGCAGTGGGCCGATCCTCAACTCAATGATGTTCCTGTGGCGTTCACCCATCGATGCGATATCACCGGAGGAAACAGCGGCAGTCCCGTGATGAATGCAAGGGGCGAACTGGTGGGCCTGGCCTTTGACGGGAATTATGAAGCCATGACCAGCGACTGGCAGTACGATTACGACATCCAGCGCACGATCTCTGTAGACATTAAATATGTGCTCTTCATCACGGAGAAATTCGCCGGAGCCGACTATATCTTGAAGGAAATGGGATTGCAATAGCGATTCACATCTTAACTATAACAGCTGAGAAATCAATATATCTTTAATTCGAGAACATTCACAAGTCCGCATTCAACTGAGCAGCCGCTGCCGCTGAATTCGTATCTTAACGCAGATTAAGGAATTTGGGGACAAGCGCATAGATACCCACGGCTAAAGCCGTGGTACTTATCAAAAATCAAGCTTCGC